>JFJP01006031.1_pt1 | contig 10597 bp, 9 predicted proteins | sample 431651 | NCBI WGS metagenome assembly JFJP01 (sample SAMN02602958, study PRJNA72255) | Microbial mat metagenome, whole genome shotgun sequencing project. | biome: fresh water; feature: sink hole; material: water; isolation source: purple microbial (photo- and chemosynthetic) mats found in...
TTCTTTGCCCGACTGGAATTCCTTTAGCTCCTTGTAAATCTCATTGGCAGAGTTACCCGTCAGCTTGTCAAAGCCCGGTCCTTTGCCGTTGGTGCCGTGGCATTGAAAGCAATTGGATGCCAGCAGCCTGCCAGCGGGTGGTGCGGTTTGGGCAAGTGCTCCCAAACTCAGACCAAACAGGCAGACGGCAGCGCCGGCTGCGGTGCGGATGAAATGTCTCATGGTGAACCTTTCTGGTGTAACGAGATGGCAGTTTCGGGGTGATGCGTTGTATCTGTCCGTATGGATTGGTAAGCAGTTGCTACCAACCTGGTCGAGAATGAGAAATTTGCGAAATGTCATGGCTGAATGCTAGTTTTTGCGAATTAAGGCATTCTTAAAGTGCGCGCAGCGCAGTATCCTCACGCACCGCGCCATCGCTTGCATGGCCCATTTTGTTGACAGGAGACGTTCATGAACTTGTGTTTGAAGACTTCAAAACACCTGACCCTGCTGGCGCTGGCGGGCTGCCTGGCCGCTGGCGCTGCAGCGCAAACCAGTTGGTCGTCCAACCCGCAAACCTGGGATGGCGATCGGCCCACACAAGGCGTTTACGGCACGCAAATGCGCCCTGAGTGCGTTGATTGCGGGCACGTCACCTCGGTCAGCGTTGCCGAAAAGCCTGGCGACAGCAATGCTGTTGGCATGATTGCGGGGGGTGTCATCGGTGGCGTGCTCGGACACCAGATTGGCAGTGGCCGGGGCAAAGACCTGGCCACCATTGCCGGTGCGGTGGGCGGTGCCTATGCCGGCAAAAAAATCCAGGAAAGCAGCAGTGCCGGCAAAGTCTGGACGGTGAACGTGAAATACCCTGATGGCCGCGCCACGAGTTTCGACTTTGATCATGACCCCGGCTTTGCCGTAGGCGACAAGGTCAGAAATTCGGGCAACACCGTGGTGCGCAACTGATTTTGTTTAGTGCATGAAGGCCGCTGTCGGCTGCAATTTTCATATGAAAAAATGGCCTCCAGCGCTTTACTGATATGCGCTGACAGCTATAAATAGTGTTGCAATTGAGTTGTTTTCGAGCTTGATTTTTGTGATGCCCTGTCGGCCGGTCTGGCAGCGCGCCCAAGCCAGGTGCAGGCGGTGCTGAACCAGTGGCTGCCCGCGCGCAGTCCAATGGTCTGCGACAGGGCTGGCATGGGCTCACAATCACTCCTTTTACAAACCATCCAACGCCACACCATGTCACACCAACACACCAGCGACTTGATTTTGAAACCTGCAGCGCGACCCTGGGGCGCAAGCCTGTTGCTGGGCGCTGTGCTGCTGGGTTGCCAGATGCCGCTGCAAGCCGAGCCGGCCACCGCCAGTCGCGTGGGTTTTGTCAAGTTTGACCGCATCATCAGCGAGTCCGCTGCAGCGCGGCTGATTCAAACCAGGCTTGAGCAAGAGTTTTCGGCGCGCGAGAAAGACATCAATGCCCAGGATGCAGCATTCAAGGCCGCGGCTGACAAGTTTCAGACCGATGCGCCCATCCTGCCCGAGGCACAACGCCATGCCCAGCAGCAAAAACTGGCGGATCAAGAGCGTGAACTACAGCGCAAGCGCCGCAGCTTTCAGGAGGACCTGAACCTGCGCAAAAACGAAGAGCTGCAAAAACTGCTGGCCACAACCAACCAGGTCATCAAGAAAATTGCCGAGGCCGACAAGCTTGACTTTGTGGTGCAGGACGCGGTGTACGTCAGCCCGCGCTCGGACATCACCGACCGCGTGCTCAAGGCGATGGACCCCGCCGCTGGCAAGTAAGGCAATCACCCCCCAAGCCGTCAGCCCAGGCCGCGCACCACTTCCATGGCTTGTTCCACCCGTTCCACGGCGTGGATTGTCAGGCCTTCAATCGGCTTCTTGGGTGCATTGGCTTTGGGTACCACGGCCACACTGAAGCCCAGTTTGGCGGCTTCTTTCAGGCGCTCCTGCCCGCGTGGTGCTGGCCGCACCTCACCGGCCAGACCGACCTCGCCAAACGCAAAAAACCCTTTGGGCAGCGGCTTGCCGCGCAAGCTCGACGTGATGGCCAGCAGCACCGCCAGGTCAGCCGCCGGTTCGCTGATGCGCACGCCGCCTACCGCGTTGACAAACACGTCCTGGTCCATGCAGGCCACCCCGGCGTGGCGGTGCAGCACCGCCAGCAGCATCGCCAGCCGGTCGCGGTCCAGGCCAACGCTCAAGCGCCGTGGGCTGGGCCCGCCGCTGTCCACCAGTGCCTGAATTTCAACCAGCATCGGTCGCGTGCCTTCCAGCGTGACCATCACGCAACTGCCGGGCACCGGTTCGGCGTGCTGGCTCAAAAAAATGGCACTTGGGTTGCTGACACCCTTCAAGCCGCGCTCGGTCATGGCAAATACACCGATCTCGTTAACGGCACCAAATCGGTTTTTGATGGCGCGCACCAGCCGGAAACTGCTGTGCGTGTCGCCCTCAAAGTACAGCACGGTATCGACCATGTGCTCCAGCACGCGCGGCCCGGCCAGCGCCCCTTCTTTGGTGACGTGGCCGACCAGCACAATGCTGGTGGCGCGCGCGCTGGCACCGCCATCGTCTTGTCCGCTGGCTTTGGCAAAGCGCGTCAGGTGGGCGGCGCACTCGCGCACTTGCGCTACCGAGCCCGGTGCCGAGGTCAGTTGGTCGGAGTACATCGTCTGAATCGAGTCAATCACCGCCACGTCAGGGCGCAGCGCCGCCAGTGTGGCCAGGATTTTTTCCAGGCCAATTTCGGCCAGCACCTGCACCTGCGAGCCGTCCAGCCCGAGCCGCCTTGCACGCAGCGCCACTTGCGCACCGCTTTCTTCGCCGGTGACATACAAGGTGCTTTGTCCACTGCGCTGCAAGGCATCGAGCGCCTGTAGCAGCAGCGTCGATTTGCCAATACCGGGGTCACCGCCAATCAGCACCACGCCGCCTTCAACCATGCCCCCGCCGAGCACCCGGTCGAGTTCTTCGTGGCCGGTCGGGGTGCGTTTCATGTCCACCGCCTGGATGTCGCCCAGTACCGCCACCCCGGTGGTTTTGGCCAGTGCTGCAAAACGGTTTTTGGCCGGCTGCGGACTCTCGGGCACGGCTTCGATCAGCGTGTTCCAGGCGTTGCAATGCGGGCACTTGCCCAGCCATTTGGGGCTGATGCCGCCACATTCAGAGCAGACAAATTGGGTTTTTTCTTTGGCCATGGTGGCCATGTTACTGGTTTGCTCAAGTGCCCTGGGGTGCAGACTCAAAGCTCGTGCTGTGCGCGCAAGCGGCGCACCTTGTCCAGACTGATCTGCACGTGCACCGCCGCGCAGGGCCATGGCTGGCGCACCTCAAAGCCACTGTCGCGGGTGTCGTGATAGACATATTTGCTCAGCGGCATGCCTTTGGCATTCATGATGCTTGCCACATGCGGCGTGCGTGCGTGCTGGCCGCGCTTGATGACCACCGCAATGTCGCCGTTGACGAGCTGTACATAGGTTCCCGGTGGGTAAAAACCCAACACCGCCGCCATGGCCGAACGTAAGTCGGTAGTGCCCGGTGTGTTGGCTTGCAACAGCGACCTGGCTGCACCCAGCGGCAGCATCGCCGGGCGGCTGCTGCGCGGAGCCATTTTGGCCACCAGGCCATCGGCCAGATTGAGCAGGCGTAGCGCGGTTTGCTGGTCGCCCGCCAGGCTGGCGGCCTCGGGCGCGTGATGCCAGTGCACCAGTTCCAGCAGTGCCTCGTCGTGCAGCCCAAAACCGCGCAGCATGTCGCTGCTGACGGGCGGGTGGGCCACAATGATCTGGCGCTGGCTTGGGTTGGGCGGGTTGTGCTGGCGTGCCAGGCTGTCCTGTGGGCGCGCCATGCCGATGTTCATCACCAGTGCGGCGCGCAGCAACAGCGCCGGACTGTCCTCGGGTTGCGCCAGTTTGACGGCAGTCAGTGCCGCCACCACGCCAGCCAGCAGGGCGTGCGTGGCGCAATAGCCCAGGTTCAGGTCAGGCAGCGCCTGAAACAGCACAAACAGGGCTTCGTCGGGGTCGCGTTTGAGCAAGGTGGCCGCTTTTTGCTCGATGCCTTGCAGCCGTGGCAGCGGGCTGCTGGCCTGCGCCCCCTGGTACAGCAGCACGCGCAGGATTTCTTGCAGGTCCAGCCAGCCGCCATCCACCTGGTGGCCCTCCAGGTAGTCGATTTCGAGGATTTCCTCTGGCATCGGAGCCTGGGCAATGACCAGCATGCCCACGCCGGCAGCACGCATCTGGCGCATGGCGCGCTCCAGGCTTTTTTGCCAGGCTCCGGCATCGGCTTCGGTCATGCTGGCATGGTGGGTGGCCAGCATGTCGCGGTGTGCTTCGGACTGCAAAAGCTGACCGCGGCGCAGCAGCAGCCGCCCCTGCGGTGTCCACGCATCCACCGGCAGCTTCTTGCCAACCTGCACCCGGCTCAGGGGGATCGGCACAAACACCTGCATCAGTCCACCACCACCGGCACGCGCTGTGCCAGCGCACACATCAGTTCGTAGCCCAGCGTGCCTGCGGCATGGGCAATGTCGTCGATCGGCAGCACACTGCCATGGCTGGCACGGCCCCACAGCGTGACCTCGGTGCCGATGTCGGTCGGCAGCCCTGCATCGGCTGGCGGGGTCAGGTCAACGGTGATCATGTCCATGCTGACGCGCCCGATCAGCCGGGTGCGCATACCCGCCACCAGCACCGGCGTGCCGGTTGGGCAAACGCGCGGGTAGCCGTCGGCATAGCCGCACGCCACCACCCCCACCAGGGTCGGTTTGTCCGCTACAAATGTTGAGCCGTATCCAACGCTAGCGCCCGTGTCGATTGCCTGAACAGCTATTATTTTTGAGGATAAGGTCATGGCTGGCTGCAGCCGCCAGGCGGCGCTGGTGGCGCTGGGGTAGTCCGGTGAACTGCCATACAGCAGGATGCCGGGGCGAATCCAGTCGCTGGCGATGGGCAATTGCGCCAGGCCCGGGCTGTGGCGCAGGGTGGCGGCGCTGTTGCTCAGCGAGCGTTCGCCTGGCAAATCGCGGGTGAACTCCTCAAATACCTGCAACTGGTGCAACACGCTGTGTTCGCCGGTGTCGTCGGCATCGGCATCGCTAAAGTGCGACATCAGCGAAACTTCTTCCACCTGTGGCAGCGCATTGAGCCGGGTCCAGGCCGCACGGAAGCGCCCGGGGGTAAAACCCAGCCGGTTCATGCCGGAGTTCATCTTGAGAAACACGCGGTGTCCGACGTTGGTTTTGTGGGCTGCCAGCATGTCGATCTGCTCGGTGCAGTGCACCGTGTGCCACAGGTCAAGCCGCGAGCACAGCTCCAGGTCGCGTGGCTCAAACACGCCCTCAAGCAGCAAGATGGGGCCGCGCCAGCCCAGGTGCCGCACCCGCTCGGCCTCATCGAGGTCGAGCAGGGCAAAGCCGTCGGCGCTGCGCAAGCCTTCAAAGACGCGCTCGATGCCATGCCCGTAAGCGTTGGCCTTGACGACGGCCCAGACTTTGGCATCGGCAGCACTCTGGCGTGCACGCTGCAGGTTGTGCTGCAGTGCAGCGGTGTGGATGGTGGCAAGAATCGGACGTGGCATGGTTTTTTTCAATCGGCAAGGTGGGCAATTTTGACACTGCTGCGCCGTGCTATAACCCTGCCCACGGCTGGAGACACATCACATAACGCGGCCCACAGCGGGCAAGGCACACATCTCATACATGAAACGCGGTTTTTTCACCATCATGGCAGCGCAGTTTTTCAGCTCGCTGGCCGACAACGCCTTGTTTGTGGCCGCCGTGCAATTGCTGCGCAGTCACCATGCACCGCAATGGCAGCAGGCGGCACTGGTGCCCATGTTTGCCCTGTTTTATGTGGTGCTGGCGCCATTTGTGGGGGCGTTTGCCGACTCCATGCCCAAGGGGCGGGTGATGCTCATCAGCAATTTCATCAAGGTGGCGGGCTGCCTGTTCATGCTGTTTGGCACGCATCCGCTGATGGCTTACGCGGTGGTTGGGCTGGGTGCTGCGGCGTATTCACCGGCCAAATACGGCATTCTCACCGAGCTGCTGCCGGCCTCGCAACTGGTCAAGGCCAATGGCTGGATTGAGGGGCTGACCATTGGGTCGATCATTCTGGGCGTGCTGCTGGGCGGTCAACTGGTTGGCCCGCTGATTGCACCGCACTTGCTGGCGCTGGACTTTCCGCTGATCACCACCAACATCAACAGTGCGCCCGAGGCGGCCATTTCGGTGCTGATTTTTGTCTATTTGCTGGCCGCCTGGTTCAACACCCACATCCCGCTGACCGGGGTGCTGATGCGCCCGCTGCCCAAGCACCTGACCTCGCTGCTGCCTGACTTCTGGTCGTGCAACCTGCGGCTGTGGCGCGACAAGCTGGGACAAATCTCGCTGGCCGCCACCACGCTGATCTGGGGCGTGGCCGGCAACCTGCGCTTTATCGTGCTGGCCTGGGCTGCGGCGGCGCTGGGCTACACCGTGACGCAAGCCTCGGCCTTGCAGGGGGTGGTGGCCATTGGCATGGCGGTAGGTGCCGTGGTGGCGTCCATGCGCATGCGGCTGGAAGACGGGCCACGCGTCATCACACTGGGCATCGGCATGGGCTTGCTGATCATTTTGCTGATCGTCATCGACAACGTCTGGGTGGCAGCACCATTCTTGATCATGCTCGGTGCGCTGGGTGGCTTTCTGGTGGTGCCGATGAATGCCCTGCTACAGCACCGGGGGCATAACCTGATGGGCGCAGGCCGCTCGATAGCGGTACAGAACTTCAATGAACAGGCCTGCATTTTGGTGCTGGGCGCGCTCTACAGCCTGTCCACCGGGCTGGGCTTGCCGACCTTTGGGGCCATCAGCCTGTTCGGTTTGGTGATTGCCGGCTTTATGTTCATCATCAAGCGCTGGCACGCGCGCAATTGCCGCGACCATGGCGGTGAGGTTGACCGGCTGCTGGCGATTGCCCGCAATGACAAGGCGCACGGCTGAATACAGGGTTGGCAGCAGGGTCATGCAGGTGCGGCTACATTGGGTAGCTCAGCCAACCGGCGCAATACAACACCTGACAGGATTGAAATGACCACCGTATATGACTTTGAGGCGCTGTCGATTGACGGTAAAAAAGTGGCGCTGAAAAAATTCAAGGGCAAAGTGCTGCTGATCGTCAACACCGCCAGCGCCTGTGGCTTTACGCCGCAATTTGCCGGACTGGAAAAACTGCACCAAGGCCACGGCCCGCAGGGTCTGGTGGTGCTGGGTTTTCCGTGCAACCAGTTTGGCGCGCAAGATGCCGGCAGCAACGACGAGATCGCCAGCTTTTGCCAACTCAACTACGGCGTGACTTTTCCGATGATGCAAAAAATCGAGGTCAATGGCGCGCAGGCGCATCCGCTGTACCAGTGGCTTAGCGCCGAGGCCCCGGGCTTGCTGGGCAGCCAGTCGATCAAGTGGAATTTCACCAAGTTTCTGGTCGGCAAAGACGGCGCTGTTCTCAAGCGCTATGCCCCGACCGATTCGCCCGAGAGCCTGACTGGCGACATTGAGGCGGCGCTGGCGGTTTGAAAGGCGCGGACAATTAGCGCTACAGACTGCGCAGGCGCTGCGCCGCGTCGCGCAAGCCAGCGGCGGTGGCCTCCCAGCCCAGACAGGCATCGGTGATCGACACGCCGTATTTAAGCGCTTTCGGGTCGCCCAGCTTCTGATTGCCCTCAGCCAGGTTCGATTCAAGCATCACCCCTTTGATGGAGCGGTTGCCGTCAACAATTTGCCCCACCACGTCTTTCAGCACCAGGCTTTGCAGCGCATGGTTTTTGCGTGAATTGGCGTGGCTGCAGTCCACCACGATGTTGGCGGGCAGTTTGGCGGCCAGCAATTCAGCCTCGGCTTGGGCCACCGCCACCGAGTCGTAATTGGGGTTGGGGCCGCCGCGCAAAATCAGATGGCCAAACGCGTTGCCCCGGGTTTGCGTCAGCGCTACCTGGCCATCGCCGTTGATGCCCAAAAACGCATGCGGTTGCGCTGCCGACAGCATGGCGTTGAGAGCCACTTCCAGGCTGCCATCGGTGCCGTTTTTGAAACCCACCGGGCTCGACAGGCCGCTGGCGAGTTCGCGGTGTGTCTGGCTCTCGGTGGTGCGCGCGCCAATCGCGCTCCAGGCAATCAGGTCGCCCAGGTACTGCGGGGTGATGGGGTCGAGGGCCTCGGTGCCACAGGGCAGGCCCATGTCGTTGAGGTCCACCAGCAGCCGGCGGGCGATGTGCAGGCCTTCTTCGATGCGAAACGAATCGTCCATGTATGGGTCGTTGATCAGCCCTTTCCAGCCCACGGTGGTGCGGGGCTTCTCGAAATACACGCGCATCACGATGAACAACTGGTCTTGCAATTCGCTGGCCAAGGTTTTGAGCCGCTGCGCATAGTCCATCGCCGCCGCAATGTCGTGAATCGAGCACGGCCCCACCACCACCAGCAAGCGCGGGTCGTGGCCGCTGAGGATGCGCGCCACCACATTGCGGGCGGCGCTGACGGTCTGCGTGGTTCGGGCACTGGCCGGCACCGCATCGTGCAGTTGTGACGGCGGCAGCAAGGTTTGCTGCGACAGCACGTTGAGGTTTTCAAAGGCGTTGGGGAAGGTCATGATGGATTTATAAGAAATTGGGCTATAGCCCTTATTTTATGTGCGCTACCAGCTACACAAATAGTAGCATTCACGGCAATGACAGAAATTCAGCGGGGGGTGAGTTTCCCGCTCGAAACCGGGCGTTGCACTGATGCAGGCTTTCGCGCTATTTGATCTTGTTGTTTAAGTCCATTGGGCCTGTAGCCCTTATTCTTATTGAGCCAATCGCTACAGTATTTGTATCAATGGGGTGTGTTGGTCAGACACTGGCCGGTTCAGTGTCTCAGGTCACGGGTTGTGCAGCAACCTGGCCCTGTCGATGATCCGTGCCATGGCTTTGACGGCCTGCGCACTTTGATCAAGCGCACCGTTTGCCGGCTCATTGATGGTTTCAGAGCCCGGCACAGAGGACTGGGCGAGAGAGGCGCTCGCTGCTACACCGGCCGATGCACTTGTGCTGGTGACGACATCACCCCAAACGGTGCCATGTGGAGTGAGCATGAGTGTTGCACCGCAAAGCTCCGAACTCACGGTGACCTCGCAGAAATGGTACAGCCCGGACACGATGCCCCTGGAACTGACGCTGACCAGAAAGGCATCCACTGCGCGGTCCTGGCCTGGTTGCGAGCCAATGACGCACATGAAGTCCCAGCCCGCCACAGGAATAATTCCACAATCAATGTATTGGGTGGCATTGATTTTTTTGGATAAAAACCCAGTTGCATCGAGATCGACCGCCGAAAGATTGGCACTGTTTGAATAGATATTAGTGCCACCATTGAATTTGAATTTCAATGTGACCAATCCATATAACTTGGCGATACCGGTCGCGGCCCCAGTCGTTGGCATTGCAGCCGACACCCGGTTCACCACAAAACTCTGTTTGGATTGGTTCCATATAAGAGTGACGGAATTACCCTGCGTCGGAAAATCATCGACAACGACATTTTTTGCAGCCCCTTGCAGGAAGTCCACACCGCCGGACTGGGTCGTGACAAACGTGGAATCGCCAAACAAGGCACCGTTTGCGTAGGCTTTCACGTTATGCGTGCCGGGTGTCAGCACGTTGTAGTTGATTAAAAAGGAAAACCCTGTATTTGGTTTTCCACATATACCTGCGGTATCTCCCCGGTCGCTGCTGACGAGCGCATGCCCGATGGATTTGTCATCCATATAAAAATCAATTCTCGAAGCAGTGCAATGCCAGCCAGAAATTATCCCTATCCCGGATTCGGCAGAATCCGCAGCAGGATTTTCAAGGACACCTTGCGCTTGAGAAATCAAATGAAAAAATAAAAAACCGATGAAAAGGCAGAATTTGCGAATCATGAAAATTTCCTATGATAAAAAAGTCAGTGGATTATTCAGGTTTTGTCACTCGCGCGCTTCGATGCCGTGGGCCAGATGCCGCAAGCGTTCGCAGTTTATACGGCCACCCGTGCCAGCGGTGAAGCTAAGCAGGGTGAGCTGCCACGGGATGGTGTGTTTAATTCACAAATTGGGGGCCAGCAGCCGCGCCAGGTCTTTTTCTGGCAGGCCACGGCGCGCGGCCATGTCGCGCAACTGGTCTTCTCCGATCTTGCCGACGCTGAAATAGCTGGCTTGCGGGTGCGCCAGGTAGAAGCCGCTGACACTCGCTGCCGGTTGCATCGCCAGGCTTTCCGTCAGGCTCATGCCGATCTCATCGCATTGCAGCAAGGCGAACAGGTCTTTCTTGACGCTGTGATCGGGGCAGGCCGGGTAGCCGGGGGCGGGGCGAATACCAGTGTATTTTTCGGCGATCAGCTCAGTCGGGGTCAGTGCTTCTGACGGCGCGTAGCCCCACAAGTCAGTGCGCACCTTGTGGTGCAGGCATTCGGCAAAGGCTTCGGCCAGGCGGTCGGCCAGTGCCTTGAGCATGATGGCGCTGTAGTCGTCGTGGGCGGCCAGAAACTGCGCTTCCTTCTTTTCGATATTCAGGCCGGTGGTGACGG
>JFJP01040835.1_pt1 | contig 10597 bp, 7 predicted proteins | sample 431651 | NCBI WGS metagenome assembly JFJP01 (sample SAMN02602958, study PRJNA72255) | Microbial mat metagenome, whole genome shotgun sequencing project. | biome: fresh water; feature: sink hole; material: water; isolation source: purple microbial (photo- and chemosynthetic) mats found in...
CAAAATATCAATCACTCTATGGGGGAATCATAAGACGTGTAGAGCACGGAGAGAAGGTAGATACTGCAATACGAAAAAGTACTTTTGGAGGTGAGCTTTTTGAAGGTATCAAAGATATGATTTCATCAAAAAGTAATTCTCAAAAAGACTCTCAATCTCATAATGATTCTGATAAAATTGAATTATTCAATACAAAAATTGCAACACCTGTGCTCAAAACTAATATTCGACTTGTGGTATCTGCTACAAGCGAATCACGAGCACATCAGATTCTCACTGAGCTCGAGTCAAGTTTCCATCAATTTCAAAATACAAAGGGAAATCAACTTATACCAAAGCGCCTCAAGGGTATCGAAAAGATTCGTGCACTTAAATCATTTTCATTTCGTGAATTCTCAAAAGCACACAATATCCCACTTTCACTCGCAGAGCTTTCTACACTCATTCATTTTCCTTCAGAAGGGGTAGAATCCTCACCGCAATTTAAACAATCCCGTGCAAAACATGCACCTGCACCTGTCGACATGCCAAACCATGGTACGCTTCTCGGTGAAAATGATTTCCGTAATGTAAGCAGAAAAATATATCTCACACCAGAAGATAGACTTCGTCATTTCTACGTCATAGGACAGACCGGTACAGGTAAAAGTAGATTACTCCAAAACATGGTCGTACAGGACATTCAGAGTGGGGCTGGTGTGTGCTATATAGACCCTCATGGAACCGACATAGTGGAGGTTATGTCAGCAATTCCACCTGAGCGAATTGACGACGTTATATATTTTGATCCTTCAAATATGCAAACTGCTATTGGACTCAATATGCTTGAATTCGATCCTCGTTTCCCTGAACAAAAGACATTTGTTGTGAATGAGCTTTTCTCTATTTTCCAAAAACTCTATGGGGGAAACCCTGAATCAATGGGGCCAATGTTTGAACAGTACTTTAGAAATTCCACTCTTCTTGTGCTTGAAGATCCAGATTCAGGTAGTACACTTCTTGATATTTCTCGTGTCATGGCTGATGCCGAATATCGAGCATATAAGCTGAGTAAAGCTAAAAATCCTGTCGTACTTCAGTTCTGGAACACTATTGCTACAAAGGCAGGAGGGGAAGCATCACTCGAAAATATTGTCCCGTACATCGTATCAAAATTTGATGTATTTACTGCAAACGACTACATGCGTCCTATTATTGGACAACAAAAATCTTCTTTCAACTTTAGAGAGGTGATGGACACCAATAAAATTCTCCTTGTGAACCTTTCTAAAGGCCGACTTGGCGAAATAAATTCAAACCTCATTGGAATGATTATTGTAGGAAAGATTCTTATGGCAGCACTCTCTCGCGTAGATGATATTACCAAAGGTTTTCCACCGTTCTATTTATATATAGACGAATTTCAAAACGTCACCACAAATTCAATCTCAAGTATTCTCTCTGAAGCACGAAAATATAAATTAGGTCTCACCATTGCACACCAATTTATCGCACAGATAGATGAAGGTATACGAGACGCAGTATTTGGAAACGTCGGTTCACTTGCGTCATTCCGTGTCGGTACAGAAGATGCGGAATTTCTTGCAAAACAATTTGAACCTGTATTCTCTGCAAAGGACATTGCGAATATTGAAAATAGAAATGCGTATGTAAAGCTTCTTTCAAACGGTACACCTACAGTTCCTTTTAGTATTCACACAATGAACAGTCCGACCACCGACTACGAATATGCAAAAGAAATGATTGAATTTTCAACACTACGATATGGAACACCTCGAGATATTGTCGATGCAGAAATTAAACAACGATATTTATCGTAGTGTTTTTCAAGTTATCAACTTAATTTGATTTATATTGAAAGACATAATGCTACAATCATCAAATATGGGAGGTAATAGTACTTCAAAAAATACTGTTTTACATGAACAGAAGACTCAAAAGTCTCCTGATTTTGACTTACAAAACTGGTTTGGTCTGACAGAAGTGCTCAAGCGTGGAAAATCTGCTTTAAAAAGCCCTTCAGAATATGCTCAATTCAGAAATCTTATACTCCAGTACTCTCAATCAGGAGGTGATGTGGCCATCAAGAAACAAATCATTGCAATACTAGAAAGTTTTGGCACAGAAAGTGACTCAACAGTTTCAGAGACATCAAAAGAAGCATCTGTAAAAGCGCCTGATCTTGTGGCACGGATTGTGCCTGTATCGCATTCCGAACCCACAACCGAATCTTCATATGAAGAAAAAACGCACGATATAGCTGATGAAAGTCCTGCACAGACAAGACGCCTTCTACCAAATTTTTCAAGCGATCCTGTAGATGAACAAATCGCCGAAGTACCAGTCGTATATGAAAATCCACTCTCAATTCTTACTGAATCAACTATTGAAGTAGAAAAAGAAATTGCTGCAGTACAAAATTTAGCACGGGATTTAGCGTATAAAACACCTCCTACAATTTCAGAACCAATTCCTTCACCTGAGGATGTATTACCTGCAGATGAAGTAATCGTCTCGCATTCTATTCAAGACTACAAAGTTCGTATTGCTGATATCAAAAACTTAGTTCATTCGAAGTACGGAAATCCAGCATCTCTCATGAATCTTCATAATGGCGTTGGTCAGACGTATATGAAGGCGTTACTCTTGGCAATGAAATCTGTTGGACCAGGTAGTGAAGAGAATGCAAATCTGAGAATGAAGGAGCTAGAAGTTGCATATGCAACACTTATGGAAAGTGAAGCTGTGCAAGTGAAACCAAGTGCCGCTGTTGTTAAGCCTTCTGTAGAGCACACGCCAGAAGTACAACACGAAACTGTTGTTGATAGTATTGCACCGACTCATGAGGAGGAAGTACCAGATATTTCATATGACGATCCAACATTCTCGGGAAATGAAGAAATAATTAAAAATGAAGAGGAAATCTTACCAATACCTGAATTTTCTCCAGCACCTGAAGAAGTTCCGAATACTACAGAAAAAATCACATCCTCAGTATCATTGAATGAATACAAAAATTCTTCAGACAGTAGTCAAGACTCTGATCCAGCAATTCCAAGAATGCAAACACTTCATGAATTAAGTTCACGAAGTACACAGATTCGGAATACAGAAAATCGTCCACTCGGTTTTAATCTAAATGAGAACGAGAAAAATGAGACTGTAGAAGATGTACAGCAGAGTATCGTTCCAGAAAGTATTAGACAAAAGCATGTCTATCAAAATCGTGTTGCACAAGTAACTGGAGTAGTAGATATGGCCGTCAAACAATCAGAGCTCGTATCTGAGGATATTTCAATAGCACTACGAAGACTACTTCACGATTGGAGTATTTTTGAAGGAAGCGGACTCTTCGGAATAGGTCCCGGTGGTACAGAACATCCACTATATAAGAAATTAGCTCCGCTCAGTATGGGAGAAGTCATGGCGGGAAGATGGGAAAAATCAGATCCTCAAATCACCAGAACTATCAAGGATTACGTTGATGCATGGAGACACGAGCAAGGAATAGCATTTACCCCCGACGAGACATTTGAACATTATCTACGGAGAGTGATACAAAGAATTATTCGAAGACAAACTCCTTAAAAAACATGCATTTGCATGTTTTTTACATACTAGCGATATAGTTTTATACGAAGAATATTGATACTATTAGATTACTACTATGGATCACACAAACTTGCTTATAGGTAGCACAGAATGGGCATACACAATAATCCCAAAAGTTAATCAAGAAAAATCATCTGATGTCACTTTTCTTGATTTTGAAAGAATGAACATTGCAGATGTTCGAGCACTTACTTATGAAGCAAATATGAGACCCTCAATGCGAGAGTACCGAGTATTCATAATTTCATGTCTCTCTATACTCACTGATGCTCAAAATGCACTTCTGAAACTTTTTGAAGAACCAAACGCACATACAATTTTCTATTTCATAATTCCTCGTGGTGACATGCTTCTTCCCACTCTCATGTCACGTTTTAGTATTCTTGGAATACAACACCGTGAATCACGACAATATCAATCACAGGATTTTTTTCGTATCTCATACACTGAGCGTTTAGCACTTATTGCACAAAAGATAGATGCTGAGGATTCGGTATGGATTCAAGAGCTAGTTAAAAATCTTGCTGAATACGCACACACCTCTAAAAATCAGCATATAATGGAAGATATTCTTTTCCTTGAAAAATATATACATACTGCAGGTTGCTCACCGAAAATGCTTCTCGAGCATGTAGCACTCAGCATTCCACAACAGCAACGTTGACATGTTGTTTTTCTTTATTTTGAAAACATGACGCGATACGATACAATACGCATACTATGGCATACAATGTAAAAAACTTCGATGATCGAGGAAAAGATATTATTGCTTGGCTTGAACGAGAATTTTCAAGTATTCGTACGGGTCGAGCTACGCCAGCACTTCTTGATCTTATATTAGTAGAATCATACGGCACTCGAGTACCTATTGTACAAATAGGATCGGTCAGTGTAGAAGATGCGCGAACCTTACGTATTTCGGTATGGGACCAATCAGCAATCAAATCGGTAGAGAAATCAATTACCGAAGCGGATCTTGGAGTTTCAGTTGTTGCTGACGGGAGTGGCATACGAGTTATTTTCCCTGAATTGACTGGTGAACGTCGTCTACAACTCCTTAAAGTTGCAAAATCAAAACTTGAAGAAGCACGTGTTTCCATTCGCGGAGCGCGAGAAGAAGCTATCAAAGAAATGGATGCACTCGAAAAATCAGGAGACATGAGCCAAGATGCTAAAGTGTCTGCAAAAGAAGATCTCCAAAAGCGCGTAGACTCCTTCAACAACTCACTTGGTAATTTATTTGACGCAAAAGAAAAAGAAATTAACTCATAGTTATGTCAATACTTATATTTTTAGGAGTGCTATTCATACTAGTGCTCGTTCATGAACTTGGTCACTTTACTATTGCAAAACTTACCGGGATGCGCGTTGATGAATTCGGCATCGGTTTTCCTCCAAAATTATTTGGTATTAAAAGAGGTGAGACTCTGTACAGCTTTAATGCATTTCCCATAGGTGGATTTGTAAAAATATTTGGTGAGGATGGGGAAGGGGATGACGGAAATAAAAAGACTGAGAATCGTTCTTTTACCTCTAAGAGTAAGTTTGCACAGAGTGCTGTACTGCTTGCTGGGGTAACGATGAATGTATTATTTGCATGGTTTCTTGTAGCGATCGCATTCGGCATTGGTGTTAAATCTTCTGTTGACGAAACTATCGCTGGTCCAAATGCATCACTCACCGTTACAAATGTACTCAAGGAAAGTCCTGCTGAAAAAGCTGGACTTAAAAGTGGAGTCATCATACGAGATGTTCAGGCAGATGGTGAAAAGCTTGCAAAACTTACTCCGAGTGCATTCAGTAACTTCGTTGGTGCGCACGCTGATTCTTCAATCGCAATTGCCTTCACAGAAAATGGAGAACTTCGTGCAGTACAAGTGGTACCTCTCAAACATGTTATAGAAGGTGATACTGAAAAAGTAGCTATTGGAGTAGCACTTACACAAGTAGACATTATTGACCGTACGGTACGAGAATCAATCAGAGATTCTTTCATGTATGTAATCTCTGGGCTTACTGAAATTACTGTAGGTATCGGAAAACTGATTGCTGATGCAGTACAATTTAAAGCTGACTTTTCTCAAGTAGCTGGTCCTGTGGGCATTGTTGGTCTCGTTGGTGAAGCATCTGCATTTGGGATTACTTCATTACTTATGTTTACTGCATTTATATCACTTAATCTTGCAGTCATTAACGTACTTCCTTTTCCAGCACTCGATGGTGGTCGATTTCTCATAGTCACCATAGAAGCACTCATAGGTTCACCTATCAAACCCCAGATTGTCGGTACAATAAACACGTTAGGTTTCTTTATACTCATTGCACTTATGATTGTAGTTACTTGGAATGATATTGTGCGACTTTTTTAAAGAATTTTGACCCTTAGTCTATTTGAGATAGAATAAGGAAATACGAGGATTTTGTTTTTACGAGCACATCAGTGCCTAATGGTATTTTATTTTTATTTTTAACAGTATGAAACAATCACGACTATTTACAAAGACTCGAAAAGAAATCCCTGCGGATGAGGTTTCAAAAAATGCACAATTACTTATTCGTGCTGGCTATGTTCATAAGGAAATGGCGGGAGTGTACTCATATCTTCCACTTGGACTGAAGGTTCTTGAAAAAATAAAGCAAATCATTCGTGAAGAAATGAATCGTGAAGGTGGGCAAGAACTGGTTATGAGTGCACTCCAGGAAAAAGAAATTTGGGAAAAAACAGATCGTTGGGATGATGCAAAAGTAGACAACTGGTTTAAAACAGCTCTAAAAAATGGCACGACACTTGGTCTCGGTATCACTCATGAAGAGCCACTTACTCGCATTATGACTGCATACATTTCTTCATATCGTGATCTTCCACAATATGCGTACCAATTTCAAAATAAGTTCAGAAATGAGACTCGAGCAAAAAGCGGTATCATGCGAGGACGTGAATTTATGATGAAAGACCTGTATGATTTTTCGAAAAATGAAGCAGAACATAATGAATTCTATGGACGCATGCGAGAAGCATACATACGAGTATTCAACCGTATGGGCATAGGCGATATTACCCATGTCACCTTTGCATCAGGAGGTATCTTTAGTGAATTTTCTGAAGAATTTCAAACTGAATCTGAAGCAGGTGAAGACACAATTTATATTGATCCTAAAACAGGTATCACTTTAAATAGCGAAGTATACACTGATACAGTACTTGAAAAGCTTAATCTTAAAAAGGAGGATCTAATAGAAAAGAAATCTATTGAGTCAGGTAATATTTTTCATCTTGGAACGAAGTTTTCTGAGGCACTTGGTCTCTATTATACGAATGAACTCGGAGAAAAGACTCCGGTGTATATGGGATCGTATGGCATTGGACCTACAAGACTCATGGGGACACTTGTGGAAGTACTTTCTGACGAAAAGGGAATTGTCTGGCCTGCAAGTGTTGCTCCGTACCTTGTACATCTTGTGGAACTTTCAAATGGAGATACCGACCTCAAAGATTATGCCGACGGCATCTACACGACCTTCAACGACAATGGTATCCATATTCTCTACGATGATCGTGATGTTCGTGCAGGTGAGAAATTTAACGATAGCGACCTGCTCGGTATGCCATATCGTATTGTGGTGAGTAAGAAAACTCGTGAGGAAGGGAAGTTTGAAGTCGTTGAACGTAAAACTGGTAATGTACTGTATCTCACCGAAGAAGAGCTCCATCAAAAATTCTTAAATTCTGAAGCATAATGAAGAAATTTTCTGGATTCATCGACAAAATTTTTAACTCAGTTTCAACTGATATCGGTATCGACTTGGGTACTGCAAATACTCTTGTCTATGTAAAAGGAAAAGGAATCGTACAAAACGAGCCTACCATCGTTGCACTTAATAAAAAGACCGGTCAACTCGTCGCGGTAGGGAATGATGCAAAATCAATGCAAGGACGAACTCCTGCACATATAGAAGTCGTACGCCCTCTTGCAAACGGTGTTATTTCTGACTTTGAGGTTACCGAAGAAATGCTCGCATATCTTATTGCTAAAGTGCGTATGGGAACACGCTCTTTCATTGCACCACGGGTACTTATCGGAGTACCTTCAGGTATTACTTCAGTAGAAATGCGTGCGGCGCGAGATGCGGCGCGCAATGCAGGTGCTCGTGAGGTATTACTCATTGAGGAACCAATAGCAGCAGCTATTGGTTCAAAGCTTCCGATTCATAAACCACAAGGAAGTATGATTATCGATATCGGTGGTGGAACCACCGATATCGCAGTGATTTCTCTTTCAGGTATTGTCACTGCCAAAAATCTACGTATTGCAGGAGATCGTCTCAATCAAGATATTATTACGTATATTCGTGACCAGTTTAAAGTACTCGTCGGAGATAAAACTGCTGAAGATACTAAAATTGCACTAGCATCAGTAGAAGAGCATGCTGAATCAAAAGAAATAATCGTTCGTGGACGAGATGTAGTGACGGGACTTCCACGTGAAGTAGTTATTACAGATAGTGACATTCGTGAGGCTATTATGGGTTCCATAAATGCAATTGTAGAAGCGACACGAGACGTTATTGAACTCACACCTCCAGAAGTACTTTCTGATGTAATGGTACGAGGTATTACTCTTTCAGGAGGAGGCGCACTCATCCCGGGCGTACCAAAGCTTCTTGAGGGCGTACTCAAACTTTCGGTCACCGTGGTACCTGACCCGCTTCGTGCAGTAATGCGAGGCATTGGTATTGTCCTTGAAAATCTAGAAAACTATGAAGAACTTCTTATTGAAAACGAAGGGGAACTATTTACAGAGAGGTAAAAAATCTGCAATACCCCGATATTTTATAATACTACTAAGTGCTTTTCTTGTACTGTATAGCGGACAGAATATTATTGGTACACTTTCTTCAGTCGTTACGACTCCTATTTACTTTGTACGCCAATACATGCAAGAATCAAGCGCTACCATACCAGTCTTTTTTCGTAGTCGACTACAACTTGATCATGAAATTGAATCGCTTCAACAAGAAATAGCAAAACGACAAGGATACGATGCCACTATCACTTTTTTGATGAATGAGAATACTGAATTGCGAACAATGCTTGAGTCCTCTACAACACCTCGTATTGTCGCTGGTGTAATTTCTCGTCCACCACAGACCCCATATGACACAATGATTATCGATAGAGGGTCGGATGATGGGATTGTAGAAAATGCTCCAGTGTTTTATGGAAGCAATCAAGCTATAGGCTATGTAGCTCGAATATTTGACAGTTATGCACATATCATTCTTTTTTCTTCACCAGAAATCGAATCAACAGTGTTTATATTTGGTCCGAATATTTTTACCACTGCATATGGGGAGGGAGGTGGAGTAATACGACTAAGTATTCCTCAAGGTATTACAATTACAGAAGAGGATGTAGTCATCTTACCCTCTCTCGAAAGTGGAGTACTCGGTACCATTGATGAAATTCAATCAATAGCAAGTGAACCTGAGCAGAACGCATATATTGTGCTCGATGATTCATTACAGTCAATACGCTTAGTGAGTATTGGCACAAAACCTATTATTACAGCATCAATTATAGATATTGAATCACGAATTACAGAAACACAAAAATCATTATTTACATTTGAAATTCCACAGAATCTTATACTCACAAATAGCACCAGTAGCTCAACAGTAGATACTGACGGATCGACAAGTACCACACGAGAAAATTAGGAATACTACAATGAAAATTCGAATACTATTTAGTTTGATTCTTCTACTCATTGGACTTCTCTTGCCATTCTGGATATTTTGCATCGGTGCATTTCTGTATGCATGGATATGGAGTCCATATGACATACTCGTGTACGCAGTACTTATTGATGCAGAATTTTCTCATACAAAATCTATCATTCCGTATCAGTATACTGTTGTCGTGAGTGTATTACTCATTCTCAGTTTTTATCTCAAGCCATTCCTTCGATTTTATAAATAATTATGAAACTCTTTCGTAAAATTAAAAAGGCTGAAGTTTCATTTGAAGAAATTCTTCTCGATGCTTCCAATCTCCCTTCATTCAATGTACATCGTATGGAAGGACGTATTGAACTTCCTCTCGAACGAAGAAATGTATACATCGTTGGTGGAATTTTTATTTGTATTGCAATTGCATTTTTTGCACAACTATTTAGCCTGCAAGTCATACAGGGGAAAGATCTTGCTGAGAAAAGTGAGTTCAATCGAATTGAAACAGGACTCATCGTAGCTGCTCGAGGTATCGTTTATGATCGGAATGGTGAACTTGTTGCTTGGAACGAGCTCGACAATTCAGGAAAATACGATTTTCCTGTTCGTGCGTACACTGACAGACGTGGATTTGGTCAGTTTATTGGATACGTAAGTTATCCGCAAAAAGATTCCTCTGGAGTATATTTTCGAAGTGAATACCTTGGACATGACGGTGTAGAAGAAGCATATGAAAAAATTCTCCATGGTACCAACGGAAAGCAACTATATGAGGAAAACGTACACGGTGAAATTATTTCGAGCACCGCTGTAGACATCGCTACACCAGGAAGCGAAATCACCCTCTCTATTGATGCAGAGCTTTCAGAAGTAATGCATGATCTCATTGCTACAACAACAATCAAAAATGGATTTCGAAGTGGTGCGGGTGCAATCATTGATATACACACAGGAGAAATAATTGCTCTCACAAGCTATCCATCATATGATCCCGAAGTACTTGCTGATGGTGACGATCGTGAGACGATTTTGTCGTATCATAATGATACACGATATCCATTTTTAAACAAAATGACCGGTGGTGTCTATACACCAGGTTCTATTGTAAAGCCAATTGTGGCATATGCTGCACTTGCAGAAAAAATAATTGATCCAAACAAAATCATAGTGAGTACGGGTGCCATTACGATCCCGAATCCATATGACCCAAGTAATCCTGCTGTCTTTAGAGATTGGAGTGCGTCTCTTGGAGCAA
>JFJP01020808.1_pt1 | contig 10596 bp, 10 predicted proteins | sample 431651 | NCBI WGS metagenome assembly JFJP01 (sample SAMN02602958, study PRJNA72255) | Microbial mat metagenome, whole genome shotgun sequencing project. | biome: fresh water; feature: sink hole; material: water; isolation source: purple microbial (photo- and chemosynthetic) mats found in...
TGGCGCCGAGGATGAAGCGGCCGCCCGGCTTGCACGCGGCCATCGCACGGCGGACGTCGGCGCGGACCTGCTCGGGCGTGCCGCTGATCAGGTTCTCCACCGCCACCCCGCCCCACAGGGTCAGGCGCGTGCCGTAGGCGGCCTTCACCTCGACGATGTCCATGCCGGCGGTCGGCTGGATCGACTGGTAGGCGTCATAGCCGATGTCGACGAAATCGTCGAGGATGGCCCGGACGTTGCCGCAGCAGTGCTTGAGGACCTTCAATCCGCGCGCATGCAACCGCTCGACGCGGCACCGGTTGGCCTCCTTGTAGTACTTCCGGAACATGCGCGGCGAGCAGAACGTGCCGGTCTTGTGGCCAAAGTCGTCGCCCCACAGCACCGCGTCCTGGCCGGGATGGAGCCACATGTCGTCGCGCTCGCAGGCCGCCAGGCGATGGACCACCGCCGCCTCGATGATCTCGGGGGATTCGCCGAGCAGGGTGCAGCCCTCGGCATAACCGCCGGGCAGGACCATGCCGACCTCGCCGCCGTAGGGGCCGGCGATGTACTTGTCGCGGCCGAGTTCACCGATCACCGCGTCGACCACCGCCTGGCTGGCGCGGTTCTCAGGCCCGGTCGGACCGGGATCCGCCGGGAAGTCCTCGACCCGCCAGGCGCGCGGCCCGGCCGGATCGTGGATGCACAGGATGTCGTCGGCTGCCGGGGTGAAGCGCCAGATGCGGCCCTTGGCGTCCTCCCAGGTATCGGCGGCGGTCTGTCTGGGCGGCGCCTCGCCGGTCGGCTCGGGGATGTACCAGCTGGCCATGGTGAAGGTGACTATGTCGAGCGGCAATGCGCGGTGCAGGGCGATGGTGTCTTCGATCCAGCTGCGCTGCACCTCGGCGTGGCGGCCCTCCCAGAAGGCCTTGGTGCAGGCGGCCTTGTTGCGCAGATAGGTCGGCCGGCCGATCAGCCGCTCGACGGTATCGTGATCGACCGACCAGTCGGCCAGCGGCACGCGGTCGGGGATGCCTCCGGCGAGGACCGTGGCGACCCGCTCCTTGCCGTTCATGACGCGCTCCACGGGGCGATGGGCTGGCCGAGACCTTCCAGCCGCAGCGATCCCGAAGCCTTCGTCCGCGCCGAGCTGAAGTGGAACTGCACCGCCCGCCGACGCTGCAGGCTGCGATTGGCGTCGGTGAAATGCAGCAGGTTGGCATCGAAGAGCAGGGCGCTGCCAGGTTCGACCGGGAGGGCGATGGCGGCGGCCTGGGCACTGGCGGTGGCCGCCGCATCGAGCATCCAGCCGGTCGGCCCTTCGATATGCGGCACTGGTCCCTGGCGATGGCTGCCTGGCACCACCTGCATGCAGCCGTTCTCCAGCGTGGCGCGATCAAGGGCGATCCACACCCCGACAGTCTCATCGACCGGCATTATCGGAAAGTACGGCGTATCCTGATGCCAGGCCTTGGGGATGCCGATCTCCGGCGGTTTGACCAGGGCGAGGCTCTGCAGCAGCTGGATGCCTCCACCGAGGACCTCCTCGACTACGCCGAGGATGCGACGATTGCGCACCAGATCCCAGAAGAACTGGTCGCCCTGGGCGAATTGGAAGAATTTGCGCACCCCGAGTTCGCGGGCCACAGCGTCCTTGCCTGCCGGATCGAAGCCCGGCTCGAACTGCAGGCTCGCGCCCGGGACGCCGGGGATCGGCACGCTCTGCAGACCGCTCCCATAGAAATCCGCTCGCGCAGCGAGACCTTCAACCCGCGCGGCATAGCCGGCCAGCTGGCGGTTGCACGCCGCGACCTCCTCGGCGGTCAGCAGACCGGGCAGCACGGCATAGCCGCGACCGGCGAGCTGGCTGCGGAGATCCTGGGGTACGGCGAGCATTGCGTTCATGATGTCCTTTCCCGATGGTGTTTGCTGCCGGAGTATAATGGCATATCATGATGTTTGGAAGGCGGTGGATGCGCTCATCACGCGAAGTTTCCGTCACTGCAGTGGATGACCTCTCGGGGCTCTTCCCGATCGCGCATGCGGCTGCGGCCGAGGCCCTGGCCGGCGCCGGGTTCACCTTCCTGTCATGCCGGCAATGGCGCACGGCTGCGGACTGGGCGATTCCACGACGACGCCTCGATGACGCATTCCTCTTCGTGCCGGTCGACGGCAGGCTGGTCCTCACCAGCGATCAGGGCCGCGAAGCATTGTCCCCGGGCCATCTCGCGGTGATCCCGCCCGGTTGTTGGCATGCGATGGAATACGCCGCCGGTGTCCGCTCCTGCACCGTGCTGGCGTTGCATGCGCACGTGCGCACCGCTTGGGGGACCTCGTGGCTGGGCCGGACCGACCATCTGGTGGCACGCCTGCCGGGGCACCGGCAGTGGATCGCGGCACTGCGCCGCCTCGCCGGTGTGGCCCAGGATCATCCTGGACTGGGCATGGCGCTGGGCACGACGCTGGGCCGGCAACTGCTCTTCGACGTCATCCTGGCCGGACATCCCCTGTCGCCGCCGGCAAGCGGACTCGATCCGCGTCTGGCCGCCATCGTCAATGCCGTCCAGGCCGATCCCGGGGCGGCCCCGTCGATCGAGGCCCTGGCGCGCTCCCAGGGCCTCGGCCCCCTGCGTCTGCGCCAGTTGTTCCACGCCGGCCTCGGCTGCACCCCCAAGGCCTTCGTCGACCGCCTGCGCCTGGCGCGGGCCGCCGATCTGCTGCGCGGGGGAAGGCCGGTCGGCGAGGTCGCACGCGATTGCGGTTTCCGTTCGCTGCGCCAACTGCAGGTGCGCTTCAAGGCGGCCTACGGATCGACGCCCAGCGATTGGGGCGAACAGCGGGTGATGTGACGGCTCGATCAGCCCGGCCGGGGCGCCGATGCCCGCCCCACCGGCCGGCCACGGAAGGCGCTGGGCGGACAGCCGACCTCGCGGCGGAAGGCGCGGGCGAACTCATGCTGGCGGGCGAAGCCGAGCCGGGCTGACACAGCGGCGATCGGCAGGTCGGACTCGAGCAGCAGGTGACGCGCCTGCTCCATGCGCAAGCGCACGAGATAGCGCCGTGGCGACATGCGGAACACGGCGCGGAAGCGATGGCGCAGGCTGTCGTAGTTGGGGATGCGGCGGGCGAGGGAGCGCGCCACCGTGTCGGCCTCGGCGAGATGGTCGCCGAGATAGCGGCACAGCTCATCGAGTTCGCGATCACCGCCCAACGACGGATCCGCGACCTCCGCCCCGCCCGCCCAGCGCTCGAGGGCGATGAGCAGCAGCCGCAGCCAGCCGGCCACCGCCGCCGTCGACGATCCCCCCGAGGCCATCCGTTCGGCGAGGATCTTGCGGAAATAGCTGCGATAGATCGCTTCCTGTCCGGCATCGAGGCGCCAGATCCGCTGCCGCGGATTGGCGGCGGCGAGACGCGGACAGGCGCGGTAGAGCTCCTCGTCGGCCTGATAATGGATGATCCACAGGTCTGGAGCCTGGCGTGCGCTGTTGGCGTAGGCGTGCAGTTCGCCACGCCGGAACAGGTACAAGGTTGACTCGGCGGCCTCGTGCGCGACCCCGCCATGGGTGATGCGCGAACCATCGCCGGCCAGCAGGCACAGTTCATCATGCTCGGCGTGCACGTGGCCGCTGAACCCGCCGCTGATGACGGTCGGCGTGCAACCCATGCTGACGATCGCAGGCAGCCAGACGGCCATGGGCGCAGCCTAGCATGATTCCGTTTGGGCGAAATCGACCTTCCGCCCTGGCTAAAGCCAAGGCCGGGTCAGCGCTAAGATCGCCAGCATGAGCACCGCCACGTTGAGCGCCCCCTCCACCATCCTGACCCCGGAACAGGTGACCGCCTGGAACCGCGACGGCTACGTCGCCGTGCCCGGGTTCTTCGATGCCCGGGAGACCCGTGCCCTGCAGGCCGAGGTGCGCAGGTTGCAGGCCGCCAGGAAGCTGCGCAACGTCGCCACGATCGGCGATGGGCGCACCACCTCGGACAGCGTGTTCAACATGCAGCTCTGCCCGGCCGCTCCGCACAGCCCGCTGATCCGCTCGCTGCCCTTCGCCCCCCGGGTCAGCGCTGCGGTCAGGCAGCTGCTCGGAGACGAGGTCCTGCTCTATCTCGATCAGATCTTCCTCAAGCCGGCACGGCATGGCGTGGGCACCAATTGGCATACCGACAACGCCTATTTCCGCAGCGAGGAGAGCGCCGCCGGCACCGGCATGTGGATCGCCATCCACGACGCCAACCGCGCCAACGGGACCATGGCGGTCATTCCGCGCAGCCATGTCCTGGATCTGGCGCATGAACGCGACCCGGGCAGCGATCACCACATCACCTGCGCCAAGGCCGTCGATCCCGCCAAGGAGGTGGTCGTCGAGCTGCCGGCCGGCGGCGTGCTGTTCTTCAACTGGGGCATCGCCCACCGCACCGGGGGTAATGCGACCGACCAGGACCGCGCCGCTCTCGCCTACCATTTCATCGACGAGCGCCGCAAACCCGCGAACTGGTCGACCAGCTATGCCGGCGGCACCGCTCCGCCCAAGCTGATTGGCGAGGGCGCCAGCGCCGGACTACGCGAATGGGGCAGCGATCAGACCGGCCTCTTCGCCCGCGAAGTCGCGGCCCTCACGGCTGAATAGGAAGGATCCATCATGAACATCCCGAGCAATGACCGTGATATCCTGCGCGACCTCGCCACGCGCTGCCGCGTGCACGCCGATGGCCCTGGACAGACCCTGCTGCGCGAACAGTGGCGCAGGCTGAATGACCTGGAGGGCGGCGATCCACCCCTGGTGCTGACCAAGCCTGAAGGGGCATGGTGCGAGATCCTGACCGAGGATGCGATGCGATGCCAGGATCCCGCCCTGCGCGACTTTGAACGGGCCCTGCGCATACGGCTGTACCACGCCGAGGTGCTGCGCGATGACCGCCCGTTCCCGGCCGCCTTCGACCTCGGATGGAAGGTCTCCCAGGATGGCTTCGGGGTGACCGTGCCGCAGCATCGCTCGGGTGAACGCGGCAGCGCGACCTGGGATCCGCCGATCACCGATCTCGAACGGGACATGCCCCGGCTGCGTCACCGCAACTGGACGGTGGACCGCCCGGCCAGCACACGCCAACTGGAACTCGCCGCCGAGACCTTCGGCGACATCCTCCCGGTCCGTCGGCGCCACTTCCCCTGGTGGACCCTGGGGCTGACCATCGAGATCATCCAGCTGGTCGGGATCGAGCGGCTGATGACCCTGATGTGCGACGATCCCGATGGGCTGCACCGCCTGATGGCGTGGATGCGCGACGAGCACCAGGCGATGATCGACTGGCACTGCAAAGAGGGTCTGCTCACCCCGAACCATGACGCGGTGTGGAACTACGGTTCGGGTGGCGTCGGCGAGACGGGACAGCTTGCTGCCCCGGCGCCGGGTGCGCCGGCGCTGCCAGGCAACATGTGGGGGTTCGCCGAGAGCCAGGAGACCGTGGGGGTCTCGCCGCACATGTTCCGCGAATTCATCCTGCCCTACCAGAAGCCGCTGCTTGAGCAGTTCGGTCTGGCCTATTACGGCTGCTGCGAGGGTCTCGACAAGCGCATCGACGATCTCCTGACCATCCGCAATCTGCGCGTCCTATCGATGTCGCCGTGGTGCGACCAGCGCAGCCTGGCGGCCAAGGTCGGACGGCGCTGCGTGCTGGCGCGCAAGCCGATGCCGACCCTGGTCTCCTCGGCCTTCGACGAGGCCGCGATCCGCAGCGATATCCGCACCACCCTCGAGCAGACGCGTGGCAGCCTGGTGTTCTTCGTGATGAAGGACACCCACACCATCGCGAATCAGCCGTGGCGCCTGGCCCGCTGGGTCGAACTGGCCCGCGAGGAGATCGCGGAATTCGCCATGCGGTCGGCGCCTTCCGCCGCGCCTCGGTCATGTGCCGGGAGCGGTTCCGGGACGTGAGCGAGATCGCCAGGTGCTCGGCGTGCATCCGGTGATGGCGCGGAAGCGGCGGTTGAAGGCAGCCAAGCCCTGCCAGCCATAGCGCACCGCGAGTTCCAATACCGCGTCATCGGTCTCCAGCAGGTCGCGGCATACCGCTGCTATGCGCCGCCGGCCGAGATGCTCGACGAAGGTGCGTCCGGTCGCGCGGCGGAAAAAACGGCTGAACGACGCTGGCGGCATGCCGACCGCTGCAGCGACCCGCCGCTGGCTGAGCGGGTCGGCGAGATGGTCCTCGATGAGGGCAAAGACCTGCGCCAGGCGTCGCTCGGCGACGGCGGACGATGGCACGATATGGTTGGCGATGGGCATCCCCGGCAAGGTCGCCATCCGATCGAGCAGCGCGAGCAGGCCGCCGTAGCGGGGCAAGCCATCGCTAGCGAGCAGCGCCTGCAGTCGGCCGGCGAGGTCGGCAGCCCCGCCACCCGTGAAGTACAGGCCGCCGGCGGCGCGCGCGGCTATGTCGCGCAGGGCGCGTCCTTCAGGCAGAGCGGCCACGCCGCTGATCAGCGCCGGGGGCATCTGCAGGACGATCGCCTCCCCTGGCGCGCCTGCGGGCCGGGACATCCAGGTATGCGGCAGGTCGGGCGGTATCAGGCAGAGATCGCCGCCGGTAAAATCCTCGACCGCATCGCCGATGAAACGGACGCCGCGACCAGAGGCGATCAGCGTCAGTTCCCACTCCGCATGCCGATGCCACGAGAAGTTCCAGCCCTGCGGTGAGCGGATGCGGCGCAACGCGAACGAACGGTCGATGCCCAGATCGAGCAGTTCGAGGGCCGGGATCCGACGCATGCCAAGTGTTAAAAAAGGATCGGTCGGTGGCAATGCAGGAGGTGCGGACCCTCTACCACACGTGATCGTGGCGGCATGCAGCCATCACCATCCCCCCTGCCGCTCCTCGATCAGCCCTTCCAGCTCACCGCCGAGCAGATCGCGTCCTACCGTAGCAACGGATTCATCCGGCTGCGCAAAGTCCTGGATGGCACCACCATCGCCGGCGCCAAACCGAGCCTGCGCCGGCTGGTCGACGCCGCGACCAGGGACCAGCCGCCGCTCGCCGAGCGCGGGACGTACGGCAAGGCCTTCCAGCAGGTCATGAACCTGTGGCGCCAGGATGATGTGGTGAAGGCGTTCGTGTTCTCGCGGCGCCTGGCACGCATCGCCGCCGAGTTGATGGAGGTCGATGGCGTGCGCCTGTACCACGACCAGGCGCTCTACAAGGAGCCGGGTGGCGGCGCAACACCGTGGCATGTCGATCAGCACTACTGGCCACTGGATAGTGACCGCACCATCACCATGTGGGCGCCGCTGCAGCGCACTCCCCTCTCCATGGGCCCGCTCGCCTTCCTGCCCGGCAGCCAGAAACTCGACCTCGGCCGCGACCTTGCGATCTCCGACGACAGCGAACGCGAGATCGGCAGGCGGGTGAACCTGAGCAGGCTCCCCGTCGATGAGCAGCCCTTTGAACTCGGCGACGTCAGCTTCCACGCCGGCTGGACCTTCCATCGCGCCGGCGGCAACCAGGGCGACGTGCCACGCGAGGTCATGACGATCATCTACTTCGCCGATGGCACCCGCCTGTCCAAGCCCAGCAGCCGGGCCCAGGCCAACGATCATGCCGCCTGGATGCCCGGAGCGGAGATCGGAGCCCCGGTCGCGACCCCGCTCAACCCCGTGCTGTGGAGCCGTTCATAAGCCTACGACCGACCATCACGGTCCCGCCGGCGTTCCGCCGGGTGCCACGGCAGGGCCCGGGCCGACCGGCGGGATGATGCGCACGAGCACCGGCCGGTGGTCGGAGGCGATGTCCGGACCGACGGCATGCTGCGCCAGGCCTAGGCCTGCACCGACCAGGACGTGATCGATCGGAGCGGCCAAGGGCGTGCCGGCCATCCAGGTCGGTCGCCAGGCGGCCCATCCGCCCGGGCCACGTAGTCCTCCGCTGCGGCAGAGCCTGCGGTAGCCGTCGCTCCAGGGTGTGGTGTTGAGGTCGCCGGCAACGACCGCACGTGGCCGCGACGCCGCCCAGGAGGCCGCCGCCGCCAATTCGCTGCGCCACCAGTCGTGATAGGCGGCAGAGAACGGTGGCGGTGGATGCAGCGCCAGCAGCTCGATGCCATCGACGGCGATGATCAGGCCGGGAACCTCGACCTCGGCAGGTTGCCACACCGTGATACTGCCATGCCGGGCATAGGCGCAGATGCCGAAGTTGTCGTCGCGGAGGATCTCACAATGCACCGGATAGGCGTCGCGGAGCGCTTGCAGCGCCTGGGTCCAGCCGTGATCAGGCTCCAGCAGCACGACCACATCGGCATCGAGCGCGCGCAGCCGTGCGATGGCGGCAGCCGGATCGGGGTTCGAGGAATGCACGTTGGCTGCGAGCAAGGTCAGGCCGCCCGGACCGCTGGCGCCTGAGGCGCCAGCGGCGAGCACCGGCAGCATGCCGGCGAACGCCCACAGCGGCACCGCCAGAGCGCACCAGCGCCAGCGTACCCGCAGCAGCAGACCGCAACCGATCGCGCAGACCAGCGATCCGAGCGCGAGTTGCGGACGCGGGTGCTGCCACAGTTCGCTCCACCACCACCACGGCAGGAGGTCGGCGGCGAGCAGCGCCAGCAACGAGCCACCCAGCCCGAGCCCAGAGCAGGCCAGGCCGATGCGCCGCCAGCTCAGCTCCATGCGACGGGCAACAGGCTGTGCATGCGCTCGGCCTGGCGCAGCTCGGCCATCAGCGGCGCGACAGCCTCCTTCCACGCCAGGTAGTGCGCGGTCTGCTGATGGGCGCGGAAAGCGTTCTCGTCGCGATAGACCTCGTAGAAGAAATAGCGCTGCGCATCGGTGGCGTCATGCAGGACGTCGAAGCGCAGATTTCCGGGCTCACCGCGGGCACCGTGGTGGTTGGCGGCGGTCAGGGCGAGGAAGCGCTCGTTCCCGCCGGGGACGACGCGGATGCGGACGAAGAGGGCGTACATCTGGGCTCCTTGCCCGACAGCATCAGCGCCTGCGCGGCCGCGCACTCAGAACCCGCCGGCCCGTCCAGGGATGTCCGCCGGCACCGCGGCGCGGCGCTCGTTGGCCTGCTGCAGGCGCTGGCGCGCATCCTTGTCGATCCTGGTGCCATTGACCGTCACCTGGACCATGCCCGGCCAGGCGGTGAGATGCGCGAGCAGAGCCGCGCTGGGCGACCCGCCGACCGTCCAGGTGAAGCGTTCGATCACTCCGGGATCAGGGCAGGCGAGCAGGACCGACTCGGGGATGGAGTCGGACGCCACGCGCAGCTCACGCAGGCCGGGCCAGTGCAGCAAGGAAGGCAGGCAGATTCCGACGATGCCATCGTTGTCGCCGATCTCGAGTTCGCGCAGGGTCGGATTGCAGGCCATCTGCAGCACCCCCGCATCGCTGAGCGAGGTGCCGGCCAGTTCCAGACGATCGAGCCTCGGCATGCGCCGCACCGCCGCCGCGAAGCTGTCGCTGACGCCGCCGAACTGCAGGCGTAGCCGGGTCGCGCCGACGCGCTCCAGGCCAGCGGGATCGCGCAGCCCGCTGCCCGGCATCTTTATTCCCAGGGTCAGTTCCTCCAGATCCGGCAGGGCAGCCAGGGGCGAGAGGTCGGCGACCTTGTCCGACTCGTCGATCGAGCAGGTCAGGCGATGGAGCGCACGCATACCAGCAAGCGCAGTGAAGGCCGGGCCAGGCAGCCGGTTCTCGAGCCGCAGGGTGTACAGCCTGGGTAGTTGGCCGAGCTGGGTGACAGCCTGAACAGTCAGCCGCGAGCCGTCGCACGTCAGGTCCTCGAGGCGCGGGCTGCCAGCGACCAACAGCCTGGGGAAGGCGGGCGACGGCGCGGCGCCGGAGAGGCGGAGGCGGTGCAGTTCGGGATATGGGCCGAACCGCTCCCACGCAGCATCGCCCAGGCCATCGCCGCAGAATTCGAGATCCTGCAGACCACTCAGGGTTCCCAGCGCGCGCAGGCCAATCTCATCCAGGCCAGGCTTCGCCGGCAGGCGTAGTCGGCGCAGGCTGCGCCGCCCGGAAAGCGCCGTCAGCACCTCGCCCAGCCCGGACTGCCGGGCCTGCAGATCGACGCCCTCGATCAGCGTACTGGAGGCAAAAAGCATTGCGGGCACCCGGCCGATCGCGGTCCCACCGATATAGCGCAGGGCGACGCCGGACATCCCGGGCAGGGGCGAGACATCGCGTCCGACGACGTTGAGTTCGAGCCCCTCGATGCGCAGGACGCGCATCTCCTCGAACATCGCGACGACCGCGTCCTCGCTGGCGAGGGCGCCGGGGATGAACACCAGGAGATCATTCAGCCGCGCCGGTGGGATGGTGTAGGTGCGATCGGTGGCGAGTTGGGCGAGACGCGCGGGCTTTTCGTCCGCCGGTCCAAGCGCCGCCAGGACGCCGCGCAGGACGGTGGATTCGATCACCCCGCCGACATCACGCTGGGCGCCACGGCGATGCTGGTCGGCCAGGCGCTTGCTGCGTTCGGTCGTTTCCGGCAGCTCGCGTTCGATTGCGCCCGCCTCCTCCCAGCGCCGTGCGCGCACCGCCGCCTCCAACCGGTCGAGCGGCGCCTGCGGTGCGATCCGTATGGGCGGGACCGTGGCGACAGGCGCAGTCCGTACCTGCG
>JFJP01031808.1_pt1 | contig 10595 bp, 11 predicted proteins | sample 431651 | NCBI WGS metagenome assembly JFJP01 (sample SAMN02602958, study PRJNA72255) | Microbial mat metagenome, whole genome shotgun sequencing project. | biome: fresh water; feature: sink hole; material: water; isolation source: purple microbial (photo- and chemosynthetic) mats found in...
TCACATTTAATTTATGTTCTGCAATCGTTGTCATTTGTATTCCTCACTATTAAAAAATTCTAAACTCTGTTGTGGTTTTGCCATTTTAAATGCTTTCGCTTCTCAACAACTTAAGCCGCCGCCGCGCAATCTGTTTTTGAACAGGATTACACGGATTTTTCGATTGCACACACATCCTGTCCATCCTGAAATCGTGTTCAAAATCGTTCCGAAACATTTATCAATAATCGCTTGCCGTGAACAATCGCCACAATCAAAATTTGCGAGTCTTCAATTTGATAAATCAACCGATAACTATACACAAAACGCTCGCGGATATTTTTATCACCCAATTCAGGCACAATACGCCCCATTTCAGGAAAATCAGCCAAACTCTCTGCCATCTCAAGCATTTTTCTAACCACAGATTGCGCATAAAATGCGAATCTCTGGCAATATAGTCGGCAATCGCTTCAAGGTCTTCTACCGCTTCCGGCGACCATTCAATTACGAAAGCCATTTGCTTAATCTCTGTTCAACATTGGCTTGAGACAAGACACCTTCTTTTTTTGCCCGTTCCAAACTACAACGGATTTTTTCTATGACATACAAATGATATTGAATATCCTCATAATCACTATCTAAAGGCAATTTATCCAATAAAGTTCTGACTTCTGTAATCGCGGTATTCATTTTGCTATTTCTCACAAGTTAAAAGTGTTATTTATAATTCTAAAATCTGTTTTGGTTTTGCCATTTTAAATTCCTTCGCTTCTCAACAACTTAGATCACCGCTGCGCAATCTGTTTTTGAACAGGATTAAACGGATTTTTCGATTGCATGATTAATCCTGCTCCTCATTATTTTCCCGTAATCTGTTTTTTATATCCATCGCCCCATGTAATACGCGCACAATCAAAACTTCATTATCGTTGCACTGAAAAAAGATAATATATTTCCGATAAATACAGGCACGAATATTTTTATCTAATTCAGGATGCAAACGATAAAGCAAAGGAGATTGCACAATTTTTTCACACTGCTTATATAACGCTTTAACAAAATTTAATGCCCGACGCGGATTGTCTTTTGCAATATAATCGCCGATTTGCTCAATATCATTTTCTGCAACTGATGAAATGCTTAACTTCATCACGAAAAACCATTTTCCAGTGCTTTATATTTATTTTCCAAACGACTAAAAACTTCTGCCGCCTCTTTAACTTGCCCTTTTAAGCCATCGGTAATAGCGGATTTTAAAAACTGATTGTCATTATCAGACAAACTTTCATTTTCTAAATCATCCCAAAGTGTTTCAACAGAGTGAACTTGACCGCTTAACGCCTCTTTAAAACCTTGTCGAAAACTATCCTCTGTGTTTTTTACACTCACGCTTTCTCTAAACGTATGCAAAATAGTAAACACAGCGGGTAAATATTCCACTGGCATTTGTTTAATTTCTTGTTCTATTTTCTCAGCATAAGAAATACTCATTATTTCACCTCTCATTTTTTAAGTTTTTTATACGCTCGTGTCGCTCATTTTCGCCCATTGTGTTTTTTGAACAGGACACACGGATTTTTTGATTAACCGGATTTTTTATTCAAAATCCAACCTCTCTTCTAATCTAGCAACAATATCCATTGCCTCATGCAATACCGCAATAATACAAGGCGGTCTATTTTCAAAATCCATATAGAAAACATAATGATGCTCACAACGTATAACGGTCAATCTGTTTTAAATCCTCTTCAGCTTGAGATGTTAATTGATAATTCATTCCATTTCTTCCGCATGAACTTTGGCAAAAATATCCAGCACGGATTTATTAATAATGTCGCCATTTTCAGCCACCTCAATGCGTGGCTTTAAAAAAGACTCCAATCCGTTTAAACCCAACTTATCGTTTGAATCAACTATTTTTTTAAAGCGTAATTTTGAAATAAATTGCTCTACTTCAAAAATTAATTCTTCCGGCATTTGGTCAATTTGCCGAAATAAACTTAATTTGTGTTCTGCAATTGTTGTCATTTGTATTCCTCAAAAGTTAAATTCTAAAGTTTGTTTTATAAATTTGTAACGCTCATTTAATGTGTGATTGTGATGGATAATGTCCATTTTCACAAACCTAAGTTATTGTGTAGGCTATCTTTGATGCGGGATATTGCTTGAAATATTGGCTCGTTTAACTTACCTAAAATGAACGCAAGTTAAAGCAATTGAACAACGATGGTCTAGGCTACGTTGATGAGATTTTTTTAGAGGAATACGCGGTAGTTATTTTATTGAGTTGGCTATAACACTAAGGAAAAACCATCTGATATAGTCGTTAAAAATCAATTGTTTATAAACATCCCCCTTTATGAAAGGGGGATTGAGAGAACTAACCGCTTAACTGTAAACAGGAAATGCCTTACATAACACAGCCACTTTTTCCCGCACTCGCGCCAATACGGTTTCATCGTCGATATTTTCCATCACATCGCACATTAAATGAGCAACTTCAATCACTTGGGCTTCTTTGAAACCGCGTGTTGTCGGGGCGGGTGTCCCAACCCGAATCCCACTGGTGACAAACGGTGATTGCGGGTCATTCGGCACGGCATTTTTGTTGACCGTAATATGCGCATTGTTTAAGGCAGCATCGGCGGCTTTGCCTGTAATTCCTTTGGGAATCAATGACACCAACATTAAATGATTGTCTGTGCCACCTGAAACCACATCAAACCCACGCTCAATAAACACCGCTGCCATTGCCTTGGCATTTTTAACCACTTGCTGTTGATAGATTTTAAACTCAGGCAGCAAGGCTTCTTTAAATGCCACGGCTTTTGCGGCAATCACATTCATGGCAGGGCCGCCTTGAATGCCTGGAAAAATAGTTGAATCAATTTTTTTCTGTATTTCAGGATTGGCTTTGCACACAATCAAACCACCGCGTGGCCCACGCAAAGATTTATGCGTTGTACTGGTCACCACATCTGCAAACGGCACAGGATTAGGATAAACACCTGCGGCAATCAAACCTGCAACGTGCGCCATATCTACCACAAAATACGCGCCCACTTTGTCGGCAATCTCTCTAAATCGCTGCCAATCCCACACCCGCGAATAAGCGGAAAAGCCTGCAATCAGCATTTTCGGTTTGTGTTCTAAAGCTAAGGCTTCGACTTGCTCATAATCAATTTCACCTGTTTCTGCGTGTAAACCATATTGCACAGAATGATAAATTTTGCCCGAAAAATTAGGTTTTGCTCCGTGGGTTAAATGTCCGCCATTAGCTAAACTTAAACCCAAAATCGTATCACCCGGTTGTAACAAGGCCATAAAAACCGCCATATTGGCTTGCGAACCCGAATGGGCTTGCACATTGGCATAATCGGCTCCAAACAACGCTTTAGCACGGTCAATTGCCAATTGCTCTGCTTTGTCCACAAATTCACAGCCGCCGTAATAGCGTTTTCCAGGATAGCCTTCGGCGTATTTGTTAGTTAATTGTGAACCTAACGCTTCCATCACCCGTGGGCTGGTGTAGTTTTCTGAGGCAATTAATTCAATATGGTCTTCTTGCCTGTGCCGTTCTTCTTCCATTGCTTGGAATAACTCGTCATCAAATTCTGCAATGGTCATCGTTTTTTTAAACATGGATTTTTCTCCTAAAGGTGATTAGTAAATTTTTAAGAACGAAGGGTGAATCTTTTAGGACAGTCTGCCAACAAAATGTAAACCAGACGTTATTTTAGCCGATGCAAACTCTGTCTGCCTGATACAAAATCCTATCATAGCGTGTATTTTATAGATTGGTATAGCTTGCCTTTACAGGCTATGAATAGAATTTGTTCAGTTGTTAGCAATCTTTCATTTCTGTGGTTGCCTTACGACAACGGTGTTATCCTGCGACAATTTGCCTCATTTTGTTATAGAGCAAATAGCTCTATCATCTAAGAATCAAATCAACAGGTGATTCATGAATGCGCATTAAAGGTTCTTTTTTCCACTCCTTAAAAACTCGTCTTGTTTTGATCATGTTGCTATTCTTGTTTTTGCCCACAGGAATTTTGGGCGGCTTAGGTTATGATTATTTGTACACGCGAGTTAAAGGAAGCAGTATTCATGCCGTCGGACAAATTGCAGATGCTCAACACCAGCATTTAGTGGCTATGTTAGCCAACACTCAGCGACACACTACGGATTTACTCGAACGACTGGAAAAAAAATGCTTAAACATAGCAACTGAAAAAAAAGACCATTGCATTAAATCAGAACTGCATGATTTTATTATTAATGAACAAGCACTGGGGGCGTTTTTTACGCAACCTGATGGGCTGCCGATTATTGAAGGTCATGTTGTTGCCAACAGTGACAGTCTTGTCTTTAAAGACCTGCAAATAACCGCTTTTAGTGAGCATAACGGTAACGGTGAGCGATTTGGTTTTTTTCAAGCCTTTAATGACCAAGGCTATCGTCTATTAGTCATGTATCCTATTACCTCAGTGCAAAATTTGACTCAAGTTGGCGCACATTTAATTGGAAAATCAGGAGACTTATTTATCCTAGATGCACACGGTTTTTTTATTACCAAACCCCATTTATTACCTGCGGATATGATTGGTCTTAAAGAAAATGATCCTGTAATGAACTCCTGTTTGGCAGGTAAAAACGCAGACAGACTGGATATTGACCGACGTAATATCAAAATCATTCGCAGCTTTCGCTTTGTGCCAGAAATTGGCGGTGGCTGCATTATGGCGCACTTAGATCAAGCTGAAGCTTTTGCCGATTTATATCAATTACAACTAAAAATTAACTACATTACCCTTGGGCTGATTTGTATAGCTTTTGTTGTTGCATTACTGGTAGGACACACCATTACCCAACCAATTGAAAAATTGCGCCTTATTACCCAAAAAATCATGGACGGAAATTATGCGGTTTCAGCTCCCATTAAAGGGGATAGAGAAATTATGGCGTTGGCTCAAACATTTAATGAAATGGCAAAACGCTTGCAAGCGGCGTTTGACGAAGTTTACCAACACCGCGCTCATTTGGAACAACAAGTTGCCATCCGTACCGAAGAATTGCTCAAAGCCAAAGAACACGCCGAAAATGCGTTTGGATTATTGCAACAAACCCAAGAAAATTTGATTCAAGCCGAAAAAATGGCTGCGTTAGGTGGATTAGTGGCAGGTATTGCCCATGAAATTAACACCCCTGTTGGAATTACCTTAAGTTCTGCCACTTTTTTGCAAGAAAAAACCCAAAAAGTGTTTGATTTATATCAAGAAGGTGAGTTAGATGATGATGGGTTGCATCATTATTTTGAAACTGCACAACAATCGGCGCAATTAATGACCCTTAATTGTCAACGCGCAGCGGCATTAATTCAAAGCTTTAAGCAAGTTGCCGTTGACCAAACCAGCGATGAACAACGTGAATTTGATTTAAACGCTTATTTAGCAGAAGTGATTTTAAGTTTACGCCCTGCTATTAAAAAATCAAATGTCGCCGTGCATTTAAATTGTCCTGAAAATTTAATTATCCAAGGCTATCCTGGAGCCATTTCACAAATTGTGACTAATTTTATAATGAACTCCTTGGCTCATGCTTATGATGCCCAACAAACGCAACAAGGTATTATTATGATAACCGTTCATAAGCGCGTAAATGGGGAAATTGAATTGATTTACAACGATGATGGTAAAGGGATTAGTAAAGAAATTCAAAGCAAAGTGTTTGACCCTTTTTTTACCACCAAACGCAGTAATGGCGGCAGTGGATTGGGGCTGCATTTAGTCTATAATCTCATCCATCAAACGCTAAAAGGCACGTTGCAAATGAGCAGCACTGAAAACCTAGGCACAACATTTACCTTAGTTTTTCCTTCTCAAATCCGTTAATCCTGTTATGACTAGCAAAAAACCACTCAATTTAAAACCCTCCGTTCGCCCAAATAAAACCAACAACCCTTCTATTACGCCGTGGCGTATCTTGGTGGTTGATGATGAGGCCGATGTTCACGCCGTAACCCGGTTGATTTTAGCTCAAATTATTTTCAAACAACGCCCTATTGAATTGCTGACGGCCTATTCTGCTCTGCAAGCACAACAAGTTTTGCAGACTGAAAAAAATATTGCGGTGATTTTGTTGGATGTGGTGATGGAAACCGATGATGCAGGATTGCAGTTGGTTAAAGTCATTCGCAATGAGCTAAATGACAACAATGTGCGCATTATTTTACGCACAGGACAACCAGGACAAGCCCCAGAAGAAAGCGTGATTGTCGATTATGATATTAATGATTACAAAGCCAAAAGCGAATTAACTTCGCAAAAGCTGTTTACCACCGTAATTGCGGCGTTGCGGGCTTATGAAACTATTATGACACTGCACAAAAATCGGGAAGGATTAGAGAAAATTTTAAACAGCTCTGACTCGCTGTTTAAAGTTCAATCGATGCAGCAATTTGCCTCGGGGATTTTAACCCAACTTAGCTCTTTTTTAGGCTGCAAACCGCAAGGAATTATTTGTATTGAAGATAATACGGAGACAAAAGAAATCCAAGCGAATAATCTTAACATTAAAGTCATTGCCGTCACACAAGAGTTTGAGTGTTGCTTAAAATGTAATTTAGATGAATCGTGTGGACATACTGAAATTATGCGTTTGATTCAAAAAACCTTGCTCGAGCGTAAAAATCAGTTTGATGATAAATATACCGTGTTTTATTTAGATACGGTTGAAAACAAAGCAACCATTGCCATCGTGTGCAGTGAAACAGCGGTTGATGATTCAGACCGCTATTTATTGGAAGTTTTTACCTCAAAAATCTCCATTGCTTTGGCTAATGCGATTCATTATCAAAAAATGGTCTCCTTTGAAGAAGCCTCTACGATTGACTTTTTAACCAACTTATCTAATCGCAGGCAATTATTATATGTCGGTTCAACACTGCTAGCCCATGCACGACAAAATGCCATTCCCATTGTGATTGCGATGTTGGATATAGATTTTTTTAAGCACGTCAATGATAATCATGGACACGATGTGGGCGATGTGGTGCTAAAAAAAGTCAGCAGCTTATTGAAAGAAAGTTTTAAAAAACACACAGAAGTCATTGCTCGCTATGGCGGCGAAGAATTTTGTATCATTCTTTCTCATGTCAGTGCAAAAGCGGCATTTGATTTGTTTGATAACTTTCGCTTGATGCTGTCAAAACAAAGTCTGACTTTATCTAACCAAACCTTAAATATTACCGTCAGTATTGGAATCAGTACGCAAACAGAAAATGATTTGGATCAAATGATTGCCAATGCCGATTTGCTGCTTTATCAAGCCAAACAGCGCGGGCGTAATCGGGTTGTCATAGACCAAACTTGACAGGTTTTAAACTACCTTAATCCCTGCTGCCGCTCACACTAAAATTATTCTGCCATTGGGTCTTAAGCAAGCAAAAAAGTTTACCTAAAATAGCCCGTAAAGCCCCATCCTTTAGGGCGGGGATATAAGGGCTACTGTGATATTCAAAAAAATGGTACTGTATTCAGTATGAAAACCATCATCAAAACCCTATCCGTTAGAGTCCGAGATAAGCATACTCATGTTTTGAATCGGATGGCTTATGACGTAAATCAAGTGTGGAACGCTGTCAATGCAGATTCTGCTGAATTATCATGGGTTGCTATTCCTGAAGTTGGCTATCTGAATCTTTGTCCATCAGCGTATGACTTTATGAAGAGGATGAAAGGGATTCGCCAAGAACGTGACATGATAATTGACTCAACAGCGGTTCAAGAAACGATTGCTGTTCATGCTAAGTCGAGAAAGCAATGCAAGAAAAACAAATTGCGCTGGCGTTGTTCCGGCGGTGCTAAAAAAGCACTTGGTTGGATTCCGTTTAAGTCTGGCGCGGCAAAATGGGTTAATGGTCAGGTGAGATATGCAGGTCAATATTTTAAAGTTTGGGATAGCTACGGATTGGCAAGCTACGATTTTAGGGCGGGGTGTTTTAGTCAAGATGCGCGTGGAAGGTGGTATTTTAATATCGTTGTTCAGCTTGAACCTGTTGAAAAATTAGCAGAAAATGGTCAAGTTGGCATTGATTTAGGCTTAAAAACAACCGCAACTTGCTCAAACGGTGATGTTTTTGCACGGCAAGATTGTTATCGAAAGCTTGCGTTAAAACTGGCTAAAGCACAACGTGCCAAGCGTAAAAATAGAGTGCGGGCAATTCATGCCAAAATCAAAAACACCCGCAAAGATGCAATTCACAAATTCACCACGAAAGTTGTGCGTGAAAATAGTTTAATCGTTGTTGGCAATGTCAGCAGTCAAAAACTCGCCAAAACTAACATGGCAAAGTCCATTTTAGATGCTGGGTGGTTTATGCTGAAAACACAACTTGGCTATAAGTCGATAGCGACACAAGGTGTGTTTGTTGAGGTCAACGAATCGTACACTACCCAAACTTGCTCGTGTTGTGGCTTGATAAGCCTCAGTAGTCCGAAAGGTAGAGCTGGTTTGCGAATAAGAGAATGGACTTGTGCTGAGTGTGGCACTACGCATGATAGAGATATTAATGCGGCTAAGAATATTCTCGCGCTTGGGCATAAGCGTCTAGCTGTAGGAATCCTCTCCCTTTAGGGAGGAGAGGATGTCAAACTTGAAAATTTTTGCGAGTGTGTCATCTTAAAGGGTATGAAAACATCTAAAGTTCATTATATTCATAGTTTAAGTTACAGCGCGAAAGACAGATTGGTGGGCGTTTTTGCCATGATAGCTATTCTTGCGATGCTGGCGTTGTTTGCGGTAAAAATAAAATCGTCCAAAATGTTTGCCGATGTGGTGCATTATCATACTTACATGAAAACAGCCCAAGGCATTTCCACCGATACCATTGTCAATATTTCAGGCATTGATGTGGGGCGAGTTTCAGCCTTAGATATTGATAGCAATAACAAAATTCACATTGAGTTTTTTGTCTATAAAGATTTTCAAAAATTACTGCGCGCCGATTCTAAAGGCGAGCTGAACAAATTATCTTTAGTTGGCAATGCGGTCATTATTATTAAAGCAGGGTCGGTTAAATTGCCAATGCTGCCTGATGGGGCGGTCATTGCGGTTGAAGAACCTGTGACCACTGATGATTTAATTGCAGGCATAACGCCTGTGATTAAAAACTTAGAATCTTTAGTTTATGATTTAACCAATATTGTCAGTGCGGTCAATCCTAAAGCCGTGTCTAATTCTGCCAGTGATTTAGCCGATATTGTCAGCAATGTGCGCCAATTAAGCGATCATGTCACGGAGGGAAAAGGCACATTGGGGCGGATTTTATATGATAAATCACAAGAGCAAAGCGTTAATAACTCCTTGTTATTAATTGAAAAATCGCTTTCTGGTGTCGCAACGCGGATTAATGAAACCCAGCCTGTGATTGAAAATGTCAATAAACTTAGTATCCAATCGCAGCAAATGCTTGGTGATGTTAGACAATCTTTGCAGCATCTTGATAAGCAATTGGAGTTAGTGCCTGAGTTAATAAAAAATACCAATACCGTTTTAAATCACTCGCGCACCGTGTTGGAATCAACTGACCAAACTTTAAAAGGGGCGCAAAAAGTGTGGCCGTTGTCTAACGCAATTTCCACGCCCAGCAGTGATTTGTTGATTAAAGAACGTTCTTTAGATGAATAAAGTCCAGCTTATTCTGCTGTGTATTTTTTTAGCCGGCTGTGTTAGCGAAGGGGATACGCGCCCCGCGCCTTATTTAAAAGGTGAGGCGTTGCTACAACAGGGCTTAGAAGCCTATCAACACGATAATTTTATTCAAGCGAGCGAAAAATTTACTGCCGCGTTTGTGTTATATCAAAGTTTTGCCAATACAAAAGGAATGCTATTGGCGCAGCTTAATTTAATCGAAACCGCTTTGGCTATGGATGATTTTGCTCAAGTCACAATGGGATTAGCACGTTTAGACAAGCAAGAATTAGAACCTGCATTGCAACATAAACTGGCGTTATTGGAAGTCAAACTGGCTTATCAACAGCAAAATTATCCACTTGCCTTACAAAAACTCCAGCCTTTGCTTATTGAAATTTCCCCTCAACTTCCTGCAACAGATGCTGCCCTGACTTTATGGGCAATGCAAGCACAATTGCAACTTTTAACCCAACCACAGCTTTCTTCCACGGGACTCGCTTTGTTTCAGCAGGGATTAAGCCAACTTGTCACACCTTCCCCTTACTATGAGGCATTACTTAAGCGTCTATTAGCACAAGTTGCCTTAAATCAGCAGGATTATGCTACTGCTCACACAGTATTAACTCAAGCCTTGGCTTATTATCAAGCTCAAGCCAATCGCCGTGCGATTGCAAATTGTTTAGAAGATTTGGCAGCTATCGCAGCGGCGCAACATTTAAAAAACCAGCAAAAACAATATCTTCTAAAATCTCTAGCAATTTGGACATGGTTAAACAATGAGTATAAGCATCAATTATTACAAAACCAGTTGAAAAATTTACCTTAAAGTTGTCTGTGGATTACCTTTTAAAAACAGACTGCTTTATAATCTAAATGTATTACCTCATTCTAATTTAAGAATTTGTTTTTTATGTTAA
>JFJP01036568.1_pt1 | contig 10595 bp, 11 predicted proteins | sample 431651 | NCBI WGS metagenome assembly JFJP01 (sample SAMN02602958, study PRJNA72255) | Microbial mat metagenome, whole genome shotgun sequencing project. | biome: fresh water; feature: sink hole; material: water; isolation source: purple microbial (photo- and chemosynthetic) mats found in...
TGTCCTCGATCGGGGAGGCAACTTCGACCCAGGCGGGTTTTTGCGGGGTGGATTCAAGCGGCTTGGTGATCGAAAGACCGACGCCGCCGAACGCGCCGGTGGTGGTATCCTTTAGGCTGGTGCCGAACAGGCTGTCCGTCTCGATGTAAGCGGTATAAGGATCCTTGAGGGAATCGAGCATTCCCTTCATCGCGCCTTCATAGAGAACACGGGGATCGACTTCGTCGACATAATTGTTCTGCACAAAGCTGAATACATACTGAAACAGCTGCAGGTACCGCTCGGAGGCCCTGGCATTTTCATCTTTGCCCTGTGCGAATACAGCGGGGGAAAGAAGCGTGAAGAATGCGAGCGCAAACGAGAACAAGACGGCACCGAACCAGATTTTTTTGGAGTTCATGGAGCCATTGTCGGCGTAAGGGCCGCCCTTTGTCAAGCTGAAACCCTACCCCTTGACCGGAGGCCGGTTGTTGCGTAGACTTCTATATAATGCGTCATCGATCAGCAGCCGGCTCGACGGCGACTGAGCTGCCGCTCAGCTGGTATGCCGCCAGCATACTGCTGTGCCTGGTACCGGCAATGGTCTTCATGCTCCTCCTGGATGAGTCTCTGTTTTCGGTCTGGCTGCCCCTTGTCAGCCTTACAAAGGCTCTCGGCATACCGGCATTCATGTATTTTATCGTAACCCGCCTGCCCGAGGCTGTTACCATCGGCTATTCCGGAAAATTCGCCCTGCTGGAAGCCGTCATCTCGGCGGCACTTTTCATGGCAGGCGATCTCGTTACAGGAATATACTGCTTCAGGAGAAACCGCACCCTATGCAGATAATACCGGTTGCCAGCGGAAAAGGCGGCGTAGGGAAAAGCCTCCTGTCCGCGAATCTCGCCATAGCGCTCGGCCAGGCGGGAAAAAAAGTACTCCTGGCGGATCTCGATCTTGGTGCCTCGAACCTCCATCTGGTGCTCGGCGTCCAGTCGCCGAAGGCCGGAATCGGCACCTTTCTGACCGGAGCCGCCGATTTTGCGGACATCGTGCTGCCAACCGCCTGGCCAAACCTCTCGTTCATTGCGGGCGACGCCGAAATACCGGGCCTTACCGCCCTGAAAGCAGCCCAAAAAACCGCGCTCAACAAGAACCTCCTCAAAACCGACGCCGACTATCTGATCATCGACCTGGGCGCAGGAACCCATCTGGGCATCCTCGATTTTTTCCTCATGTCGCCCCAAGGTATCGTGGTCACCGCACCGTCGGTAACGGCTACCCTAAACGCCTACCTCTTCCTCAAAAACGCGGTTTTCCGCCTCATGTACAGCTGCTTCAAGAAAGGCTCGGCCGCATACGAATGTCTCGAAAACCTCAAGAGCGACAGTGCCTCGCTGCGCCGAATGTACATTCCCAAAATTGTCGAAGAAATTGAAAAGGCCGATCCCGAAAACGCGCGGCTATTCCGCAAGCGTGTCGCGGATTTCCATCCCCGGCTCGTCATGAACATGATCGACGATCCCAAAGATGCGGACAAAGCCCTCAAGATCAGGCGCTCCTGCAAGGAATACCTCAACATCGAGCTCGAGCACCTCGGGGTTATATACCGGGACAACGTGCAGGATACCGCCCTCGCTTCGCGGCTGCCGGTAATCATCTACAAGCCCCAGTCAATCCTTTCGCAGGCCGTATACCGCATCGCCGACAAGATAATCCAGTCCGAAACCGAAACATTCGGTGACTTTGTCCAGTTTACGGATGAGAGCTTCCAGTCCGCCGAGATGGAAGCGAACATCGATTTCGAGTCCAAGATGAATTACGTCGAGGAACTTGTGGGTTCGGGGGCACTGTCCATGGGCGACCTGGCCGAAACGATAAAGGCCCAACAGTACGAAATTTCGGTGCTTCGAAAGGAAAATCTCCTGTTGAAGAACAAGATGCTCAAGGCAATCCAGCTTGGGTATAAAATGTGAGCAGGGGGCGAATCCATTCATGAAACGCACCTGGGAAGTACCTGCACATTCCCGCTGCAGCCGGGATCGATACCTATCCCGCCATCCACGAGATCCGTGAAGCAGCCGCGGAAAAAGGCATAGACACCCATGCAATGCTCCCCGATCAGGCCCTGGAAAAAAGCCTGCAAAAAGCGAAAGACGCCGCAGGTGAAGATTTTTCGTTTCCCGTGGTCATCGATCCGTCCTTTGACGTCAGGCTCATCGTCGCCCCCGACAAGACCAGCGCATGGCTCTACATCCGCAAGGCTGCAGACCGGAAAAATCCGATAGATATCAAGATCGTATCCGCCCTTCTCAACAACAGCAGGCTCAAGGGCATGAATGCGGCAAAAATCAACGAGACCATCAACGGCTTCCGCACCTCACCGAACATGGAACTGCATGATTTCCTGCTCGTAGAAGGCGTCCATCCCGGCCGCGGAAAAGACCGCGAACTGATTTCGTGTGTCGAATGGCTGGGCGAAGACGAAGCCAAACAGATGTGCGAAAGGATTACCTCCTACCTGAAACAGAACAATGCGGTCGACGCCGACAAGGTCTGTACACTTGCCTCTACTTCCCGCATCGCAAAAATAAAAAAGGGCGACATCGCGTACGGCATCTCGCCTCCCGAGCCGGGGACTCCGGGCATGGATGTATACGGAAAGGAAATCCCGGGACTGCCAGGCAACGATCCTTTTTTCCAGATTGTCGAAAACCTGACATTCAGCGCTGCGGGAATTCGTGCCGACAAAGAGGGTCTGCTCCTCGAGGCGGAAACCGACGGTAAATGCCAGCTCAGGATAGTGCCCTGCGTCGACGGCATCGCCACGCCGGTGATCACTCCGGACAACCAGACGGTCTCGCTCATCCTCGAAAGCGAGGTAGGCGCGGGAGAACCGCTGTCGACCGGGATGGCTTTGGCCGCCCTCGAAGCCAAGGGAATCAAGGGTGATCTTGACCGGGAAATCATCGAATCGACGATTACACATGTCCGTAAAACCAGGAAAAGCGAAGAGATTGTCGTTCTTCGGGCCCGCAAGCCGATAGTGCCCGGCGGCAACCGGATCGACTGGTTTGTCCGCTTATCTACCGAATCAAATTCCTGCAATATTGCGGCCGGAGAAAAAATCCTCTCCCTTCAAAAAGTACCTGCGGGTTCGGACGGCATCGACGTATTCGGCGCCAAACTTCCCGCATCCGGCGCCGCCGCAGAACCCATCCCCGTACATGACGAATCCGTCCTCGCCGAAACCAAGGACACAGTCCAGACCTTCGTCGCCGGCATATCGGGCGAGCTGCTCCTGACCGACAACCGTCTTTCAATATCCGACACAAAAGAGGTGGCTGCCGACGTGGACGAAACATCGGGCGACGTCACCTTTCCGGGGAACCTGACGCTCACCGGAAACATCAAAAACGGCAGGATCGTCAAAGTCGCCGGAGAGCTCGTCATAACCGGGGACGCGGAAGCATCGCTCGTCTCCGCAGATCTCTCGGTGACGATGAACGGCGGCATACGGGGCGCCGGCCGCGGGACGGTCTGGGCAAAGCAGACCATCCGGCTTACCTTTGCCGAAAACGCCCGGCTTCTGGCCGGACAGGATATTTTCATCGACAACTACTGCTTCCAGTGCACCGTAAAAACGAACGGCATGCACCTGATGAAGGGAAACCCCGCAGTCCTCCTCGGCGGAACGATACGCGCGTCGAAGGGAATCGAGGTATATGAACTCGGATCCAAAAAAACGATACGCACCAGCATTTCGTTCGGGCAGAACTATCTGGTGGGCGACCAGATAGAAGTCAGCGAAAAGGAACTGCGAACCATCCAGGAAACCGTCAAGAAAATCGACGCCGAAATGAGGAAAACACCGGCGACGGATCCGCGCATCCACGGGCTCCGCAAACAGAAGCTCGAGCTGCTCAAACGGAACGAAAAACTGACCGTCCGGATTTTTACCCTGAAAGAGCAGTTCGAAACCCATATCATTTCGCAGTGATCCTCGAAAGCCACGGCCGGTATTTCGAGGTCAGGGAACCGAAGACGCATGTCATCTTTATTTTTGACCAGACCACCGGCCAGATCACCTGTTCACCCATAGAATACTGACGAGGAGTCCCCATGCTTTTATATGTCTCGTATCCCTCGTGGATAAGTCCCGAAATCATCCCCGGTTTTCCCCTGCTGCGCTGGTACGGCCTCATGTATGTCGCGGCGAACTGCAGAGAGCCGAGGGCGGTTCTGCCGCAATAACCGACGACGACGTGATCGGCTTCTTTACCTGGGGCATTTTCGGGCTGCTCATCGGCGCGCGGATTTTCGCGACCCTTGTCTATGATGCGTCCGGCATCTACTGGCTGAAACCCTGGCTCATTTTCTGGCCGTTCAGCGACGGAGGATGGACCGGCCTCCAGGGCATGTCGTACCACGGCGGCTTCATCGGCGGATTTTTCGGGATGCTCCTCTGGTGCCGACGCTACAAGCATTCGTTTCTCGCCTGGTGCGACACCATGGCGGCTTCGATACCCCTCGGATACACCTTCGGGCGTCTCGGAAACTTCCTGAACGGAGAACTCTTCGGACGCGTCACCACCGGGCCCTTCGGCATGATCTTTCCGCAGGCGCAAGGTTTCGAACTTGCACAGGACTGGGTGCGTGCGACCGTGACCAAGATCGGAATGAACCTCCCCGAAGGAGCGCTCCGGGTCAACCTTCCCCGGCACCCGAGCCAGCTCTATGAAGCGCTGTTCGAAGGAATCATCCTGTGGGCGGTTATCTGGTTCGGTTTCCGCAAAAAGAAGGCCTTCAATGGACTCCTCACCGGCATTTATACCATCGGGTACGGGCTGGTCCGTTTCGTCATCGAATATTTCCGCGAACCCGACGCCGACATCGGCTACCGCATCACCGCAGGCGGCGTTCCTTCTCCGACCTACCTCAACGAATCGCTCCTCAATCTTTCCACGGGGCAGATACTGTGCCTTCTCATGATTGCGGGAGGAATCGTATTCCTGGCCGTACGGGCGGCAGGGTTGAAGCGTGTCAAATAACCGGACGCACCTCATGGGCGAGTTCAACGACCAGATCGACGACATCCGCTCGGCCCTCTACCGCCTGCTCGAATACGAAGACGACGATTATTCCGAAAAAAAGAACCTCGCGAAACGCGAGGTTCAATATGCGATAAACGAGTTGCGAATCCGGGCCGACAACCTGTAAAGAGGCGGCCCTTCACTTTATTTCCGGAGCAACCCGGCGAGCTTGTCGGCCGTAAAGCCGAAGTGCTCGGCAAGCTTGTTTGCCGGACCGGACTCGCCGAAGCGGTCGATCGAGAAGTTGTCGGCGGCGGAGGCCGTCCAGCCTTCCCATCCGGTACGCACGCCAGCTTCCACCGTAACGACACGCACGCTTCCCTTCGGTCCGCCGACGATCGATTCGCGAATGACCGCAGGCTGGGCCTCGAACAGTTCCTTCGACATCACCGACACGACACGGATTTTCTTTCCGGCGACTTTTGCAGCTGCTTCGAGGGCGAGCGACACTTCGGAACCGGTCGCAAGCACGGTGACGTCGGGTACGTCGGCGCCCTTCCGCACGATGTAGGCGCCGCATTCGATCGTGTGCTTCCAGTCCGGGTCGTCCTTTGCGAAGACGGGCACGTTCTGGCGGGTCAGCGCGAGGCAGACCGGTCCGTCCTTGCGGGCAAGAGCCATCTTCCAGGCGTACACGGTTTCTTCGGCATCGGCGGGGCGCAGGAGCTGCACGTTCGGAATGGCGCGGAGGGATGCCATTGTTTCGATCGGCTGGTGCGTGGGGCCGTCCTCGCCGAGGTAGAAAGAGTCGTGTGTAAGCACGTACACGACGGGCAGCTTCATGAGCGCGGAAAGACGGAGCGCGGGACGGAGGTAGTCCGAGAAAATGAGGAAGGTCGCGTTGAACGCCCTGAATCCGCCGTGCAGCTGGATGCCGTTGGTGATGGCGGCCATGCCGAACTCGCGGATGCCGAAATGGATGTACCGGCCGTCACGGGCTTTCGCGTCGTACACGGTCGCGCCCTTGATGGCAACCGCGTTCGGGCCCTGCAGGTCGGCAGAGCCGCCGACGAGGTTCGGAAGCACCTTGGCATAGGCATTGAGCACGGTATTCGAAACGGTGCGGGTCGCGATGCTGTCGCCTTCCTTGAAAAGGGGAAGTTCGGCGGAGGCAAGGGAAGCACCGTCGACGCCGCCTTCGGCGAAGGCGGCATTCCATTGGGCACGTTTCTCGGGATATTTTTTGGACCATGCGGCGAACGTGTCGTTCCAGGCGGACTCGTCGGCGGCAAACTGCTTGCGGCGTTCCGCAAAAAAGGCATAGGCTTCGGGGGCTACGTAGAAATCCTTCGCGGGATCGAGGCCGAGCGATTTCTTGGCTTCGACGATGCCTTCGGCACCGATGGGCGCGCCGTGGGCTTTCGCGGTACCGGCTACGGAAGCGGCACCCTTGCCGATTACCGATTTGAGCATGATGAGGGTGGGCCGGCTGTCCTTTTTGGCATGGGCAACGAGTTTTTCCACTTCGGCATAGTTGTACATGTCGCCCTGCAGCACCTGCCAGCCGTAGGCGTCATAACGCTTGCCTATGTCCTCGGTGAAGGTCATGTCGGTGGAGCCGTCGATGCAGATACGGTTTTCGTCGTACAGCACGATCAGTTTTCCGAGTTTGAGGTGACCCGCAAGGCTCGAAGCCTCGGACGAGACGCCTTCCATGAGGCATCCTTCGCCGACGAGCGCATAGGTGTAATGGTCAACGACGGTACAGTCGGGGGTGTTGAACCGGGCGGCGAGCATCGTTTCGGCGATTGCCATGCCGACTGCCGAGGAAACACCCTGACCGAGCGGACCGGAAGTGGTCTCGACACCCGGGGTGTAGCCGTATTCGGGATGGCCGGGACAGCAGGAACCGATCTGTCGGAAATTGCGGATGTCATCGAGGGGAACCGCATAGCCGGCGAGGTGCAGGATCGAATACAAAAACATCGAACCGTGGCCTGCGGAAAGGACGAAGCGGTCGCGGTCCTGCCAGGCGGGATTGACCGGATTGTGCCGGAGAATTTTCCCGTAGAGAACGGCGGCGAGTTCGGCGGTTCCCAGAGGAAGCCCGGGATGGCCCGAATTGGCTTTCTGGACTGCATCCATCGAGAGGCTGCGGACCGAGAGGGCTACCGCATCAAGTGATTTATTCATCTTTATTACTCCTTACAAGTAGTCTTTTATTGCTTTTATGAGTTCGAGCGTATCCGGTTTTTCCTTCAGCACCGCGCGGAAGCTTTCCTGCTGAAAGAGCCAGGACAGGCGGGACAGTACATTCAGGTGACTTTGCGCTCCCGCCGACAGTATGATGAACAGGACAAAAACAGGCTTGCCGTCCATGGCATCGAAATTGACCGCCCTGTCCAGAAAGCAGACATAGATACGTTCGTTTTCAGCCCGGGTCACGAGCGGCGTTCGCGGATGCGGCAGCGCTATGCCGTTGCCGACGGAGGTTGTCATGAGTCCTTCGCGTTCGCACAGAAGCGAAAGCAGGAGCGCGGGATCCACCCCTTCCGGCAACGCGAGCTGCGATACCGCATCGGCAAACACAACTTCCGGCTTCGCTCCCGAAATATTGTAGTATACGCCGCCTTCCCGGATCATCCGCACTATCGCGTCCGAATCACTCATCCGTATGCTCCTTCTTCTTTATAATGGAAAAACGCCGTTTGGTCAGCTCCGGAAGCTTGTCCTGGATTGCGGTCTTGGTTTCGAAAAAACTGTCTTCCATCCCTTCCACTGACACCCAAAGGGGGTCCAGATCGGCACCTGTTTCGGAAACGGAAAAATCGATGTTCTCGAGTGCGGCTATCGTATGGGTCATGAGCTGGCCAAGGATGACCGCACCTTGGTCGGGAATCAGGTCGGGCTCGATGCCCGATCGCTGCAGCTGCAGCACGAACAGCATGAGGGCGGCATGGAGCGCAAGGCAACGACTGCGGAGCATACCGGTTTCATGGTCGGCAAACCAGTTGTAGGAAGCGGACAGATGTTTGAAACGCGAAAGAACCGCTCTCTTGATTACCGGTACGCAGAAAGCGGCATCGTGAAGCCGCGGCGGTATCATGCGTTCGATCAACGCGTCGATCGACGTTTCCTTGCAGAAAAGCGCGTCCAGGATATACGAGTCCATTACGCGCCCGGAAAGGGGCAGAGCAAGGTGCATGAAGGCTTCTTCGGCCATCGAGACGGGAGCCGAAACGAGCGTCATCGTCCAGGAGCCCTGTGCGGGAATGGTTTGTCCCGAATACCAGAGGCGGGATTCCACGCCGTAGGCTTCGATCGCCACTTTCGCGGACCAGCGCAGAAAGTCTGAAAGACTCGCAGCATATGGCGTAAAAAGGGTATCGAGGCCGAGGAAATACGCAAAGGCGAGCTGTTCGTCCATGCTCGCGCCGGGTCCGGCTATATCGAACGAATGCAGAAGGCTATCTTCCATTTCCTGCATCCAGGCAGCCTGTTTTGCCGGATCAAGATCTTCGGAATGCAGCACGGCCAGCTCGAATACCCCTTTTTTCCAGTCTGTCAGCCGGGCAACAAGCCGGTCCCCCGGCTTGAACCGGGTACTCCAGTACAGATCCCGCAGATCGACCACGGAAACGGTCAGTTCCGCCGGATCTTCATAGTCGGCCTCCGAAAAAAGGGAACTGTTTTCCTCGTTGTCGAGCGACAGATACTGCGGAGTATACTCGTCCCCGAACAGCTGGTACTTGGGATATATCTCTTCGGGTGTGCATTCGAGTGCCGTTCGGGGAAGCTCCTTTCCCTGATGGACAAAGACAAGCTCGTGGGGCAGCAGCGCAGGATTGCAGAAGGGAACGAGGCGGGAACCGGGAATGAACACCCCGGAAGCGATTTCGGTGTTGGAGGGGCACAGAATCAGGGGATTACCGGTAAAGAGGCCGGCCCGTGTCAGCCAGAGTCCGGATTCACCGCCGATGGCAGGATTCATGTAGGCCAGCTGGTTGTACACAAGAAACCCGGAAAGATCCTCGATAGTGAGGGCATTCACGCTTTCACCCAGAAATTCGAGCAATCCGGTAATGGAAAAAGGTTCCAGACGGGACTCCAGAAACTTCATGAGCCTGTCTTCCTTGAATTCTTTCATCCTCCCGATGTGTGCCCTGCAATGCCAGTCTCCGGTTCCCGAAGAAATATCCTGAAAAATGTTTCATTCTGACACACCAACGCTCTCATTTTGACACATCTGTACAATTTTGCCCCGTTCCGAAAACAGCACCGGCACTGCAGGCAAACCCGCACAAACCGCCACAAACAAATACTTGCAATATAAGGACATGTTTTTCCGACAGTTCTAATTCGAATTGGCACGGATTTTGCTAATTACTGTATATACAGGTACAAACCTGAGGAGGATTATATGAACACACTGAATGTATTTGACGCCTTTGACCGGAGCCTGGGACTCTTTTCCCCGTTTACGACCACCACGGTCGTCGCGCCGAAGGTTGATGTACGCGAAACAAACCAGGCGTACATCATGGACATCGATCTTCCCGGACTCACCGAAAGCGATGTCGAAATCAGCCTGAAGGACCGGGTTCTCTCGATCTCTTCAATGGCGGAAGCCAAGAAAGAAGAGAACAAAAAAGAGAACGAAGCCGAGTACCTGATCCGCGAGCGCAGGTCGAGCGGATTTGCCCGCCGGTTTACCCTGCCGGAGGATATCGATGCCGAAAAGGTGGACGCATCCTTCCGGAACGGTGTACTGACGATCACCATTCCGCGCCGCCCCGAAACGCAGCCGCGCCAGATCCTGATCAAGAGTGCCTGATCGACGCAGGCGAGCACCGGATCCCGTACCTCGGGACCGGCGCCCGCGACTGCCCGTGCATCCCGATTTGCTTGTAAGGCACCCGCGAATCCGGTAGAATGCCGCCATGATACAGACAAACAAGAAAAACTTCTTGCCGGTCATTACCGGACTCTTTGTAGGCGTGCTTATCCTGTCGAACATTCTTGCGTCAAAGATGGTCCAGCTCGGACCCTTCGTTTTTGACGGAGGTACCCTCCTGTTTCCGTTTTCGTACATTTTCGGCGATGTTCTCACCGAAGTCTACGGATACAAGGAATCGAGAAAAGTCATCTGGACCGGGCTTGCGATGCTCGTCTTCATGGCGCTCAACATCTGGCTGATAGGACTCCTGCCCGCCGAGGCAAGCTGGACGCTCCAGGCCGACTTCACCAACATCCTGATGCAGATGCCGCGCATAGTGCTCGCGAGCATCGTGGCCACGGGCGGAAAGCACCTGTGGGCGCGGACCATCGGATCGACCGTCGTCGGCCAGTTTCTGGACAGCACGCTTTTCGTCGCCATCGCCTTCCTCGGGCTCTATCCGCTGTCCGTTCTCGTGATCATGGCCTTCTCCAACTACCTGTTCAAGACCGTCATCGAGGTCGCATTCACCCCGATCACCTATCGCGTCATCGGTTTCGTAAAGAAAGGCGAACAGACGGATACCTTCGATTACGGCGAACGCTATAATCCCCTGCCGGTGGATTAGTCTTTCCCAAAGATTGAAT
>JFJP01006032.1_pt1 | contig 10593 bp, 3 predicted proteins | sample 431651 | NCBI WGS metagenome assembly JFJP01 (sample SAMN02602958, study PRJNA72255) | Microbial mat metagenome, whole genome shotgun sequencing project. | biome: fresh water; feature: sink hole; material: water; isolation source: purple microbial (photo- and chemosynthetic) mats found in...
TTTGGATTGTTCAAAGTTAAAGCATACGTCTACCCATGGAGACAATGAACTGTCACCGGTCTCATCAACCACTGCCTTGAAAATGTCTAGTCTAATCTTAGCGTCGACAAACAATGGGTAAAGTTTGAACCAATGCTCTCCTGCCCCATGTGTTAATGCATCGCGCCAATTGTCCTTTACGTCACCAGCATGTTGGCTCGACATATACCCGCCGTCTTCCTCTGACAAGTCGTAGCTACTTTCACTCTCCGTCCAGTACCTAACAGAGGCATTATCTTGAACGCAGTAGAGCTTCAGGCTACCTCCTTCGGCACCGATCTCCAAGAGTAACTTTTTACTTTTGTGCATGATTAACTTTCGTGGCCCAGCATCCAAAATATTTAATAGCAGTTTCAATACGCCTCGAATCGATTCAAATCCACAAAGTAGATGGCCTTTTTAACTGTCAACTTCTCATGTTGAAAGAGAGCACCATAGCGCTCCAGTTGATCCGCATACTCAGCCCGCTTTGCTGCGATGAACGCATCCACATCAGCACCAGAATGTTGTCCGGTTTTGTAGTCAATCACCCAGCGCACGCCTTCGTCAACAAAGGTTCGGTCAACGATGTGGTTTCGTATGATGCTATCTTCAACAGTTGAAAGCGCCAGTTCGCAGGCCGCTTGTTCTCGTCCTTGCAGAATCCAGCGACCCTTTGAGTCTGTGACCGCGTTGACGAGTGCGCGTTTGACCCGAACTGCGCCATCCATCGCCTGCTCCATCACGTGACCTTGTTGGGTCAGCCATTTCACGAAAATTGGTTGCAACGCAAGAACGCGGCCCTCATGCCATTTGTCCAGCCCATCCAAGGCAATGAGTTCCAGATACCGATGCACTAAAGTTCCAACATGAGGGGCAAGTTTGGACGCGGCGTGATACAGCGATCCGACTTCCGATGGTGCAGAAACTTCATCAGCCAACTGGACAGGAACATCAGAATTTTTTGGCAGAGCCTCACCGCTCAATCGCCTCAGTTGTGAAATGAAATCCGCGATGTTTAGCCGTGGCTTTTGATCCTCTGGATCGTGGCTACGAATTTCACAAAGGCCGATTTGCTTCTGAAGCTCCTTGGCATAGTTGCCTAATATGTTTACGTTTGACCATAGGATAGAGAGCGGTGTTCCGTTCGTTGGCTTGGTCAGTTCAAATGCACCCGTCTTCTTGTTGCGTTTTGCCTTTGAAACCCCCAACAAATGCAGAGACCGAACGGCTCGCGTCGCCGCCACATAAAGCACCCTCCGATTTTCCTGATCGATCCGTGCTTTCTCCAGTTTGTTGATGTAAGCGCGGATGGCCTGACCGTTATCCACGTCGGCTAAATCGGTCACGTTGTCTTCAGATTCGTCTTCCACCCGCTTATATGGGGCTACCACTAGGTGATTGCCTGTTTCGTCGGTAGTTCCCTCCCACAACAATAGCTTTTGTTCGTCGCGTCCAGCTTTACGATGCAATCCAGGAAGGATGACCGTGTCGAATTCCAGCCCTTTTGCCTTATGTACAGTCATGAACTTGAGTTTCCCCGCACTCTTATCGGTACTGGGCGCGGCAAACAAATCCTTGATTTCAGCTTCCAGTCGATCTAGGTCGAAGCGTCCACTGGCATCGAGTTTGTCGAGCAGGCGAAAAAAGCAGTTCACATCCTCGACATCTGATTGGGAACCAACGCACAGATTTCCACCAAGGCGCAGCCAGACGCTCTCAACTTGCCGCCTGAGCGAAACCCGACTAGGTGATTCCATGACCTCACGCAGGGCCCGACGCGCGTGTTGCAATCTGACCTGTCCGTCTACCGATAGATTTGATGCACGCGTTTCATCGAGCATCAGTGACCATACTGTTGGCAACAGTGGTCGTTTCCCCGAGTCAGAATCATTGGCAGTATCCGGTTTTGCCAAACGAAAGAGATCGTCCAGCGTTAGTCCGCACCAAGGAGCACGCAAGATGGCTAGCCAATTGACGCGATCACCACGGTGCGAAATTGACCGTGTGAGGGCCATCAAGTCCTGGACTGGCTGTCTTGCGGCCAGGCTTTCGATCTCCACGGCCTCGTAGCGCAGAGTAGGCTTGCTGCGACGGATTTCTGCAACCAGCGGTGCCAGATGCGTTCTGGCGCGGACAAGAATCCCGATGTCCCGTTCGCGATTTTCTTTCCACTCGGTCTCTATGATGTTTAGTATTTTTCGCGCTTCGATCTCATCGCCGTCTTGGAGAGGTTCGATGAATGTCGCGGTTTGGTCAGGCCCCTCGTCCTCTGTTCCTTCATCGCTTCCGTCACTGCCATCTACAGTCACGCTTACGCCGACGACAATTGGGTGCAAAAACATGCCACTGTCTGTTCCGATATCTGGCCTTGATTTAGTCGCAATAGCTGGAGAATAGGTCACCATGCCACGTTCAGGGTCCCCCATTTCTGGGAATATCGTCTTGAATGAACCATTGATCCAATCGATCACACTTGGCACCGAACGGTTGTTTCTATAGAGTTTGAGTGGGTTCAGTTTGATTTCGCCGATCCCCTCGGTCCAGGCCTGGAGAAACAAGCCGACTTCGGCCTTGCGGAAACGATAGATGGACTGCATGGGATCGCCCACCACGAACATCGTACGGCCGTCCTGTGGTGTCCATCCTCGTGTCAAACCTGTGAGCAAACTGATCTGGTGGTGATTGGTGTCCTGGAACTCGTCCACCAGCAGGTGACTCAAAGAATAGTCGAGTTTCAAGGCCAGATCGCTCGGTTCGTCATCATCACCTAAAGCAATCAACGCTTTGCCAGCCACTTCCACAAAATCCGTTTCACCAGCCTCCTGAAATACCAACCATAAATGCCCGTAAGCCTTTATCAACACCTCGACAAATGCCTCAATGGTTGCCAGATCAGCGTCGGTATAAGCCGGTACCGGGCAGGTCGCCACACCAACGAGCGCAATCCAAGCTTCTGGATTGACCTCCAGATATTCTGCTGCGGCCTTGAGTGCCGCCTTGTGTGTCTTGAGGACTATTACATCGGACGACTCCTTTTCCGATGGGAGACCCACATCCTTGCCGAATGTCTTGCGCGGCGTTCGCTTACCGGACTTGGTCAGCAACATGGACGCAAGCGCCTGCCATCGATCAAGCTCCTCGGCGGTTCCAGCGAGAGGTGTGTTCCAGTTACATAATGGGAGCAACTTCGTGGCAATGGAGTTATCACCTGTTGCAGCGCTATCCGCTGCGTAACGCGTCGCGGCCATCAACTCCGGCGTCTGGATTTCCCTTAGCAAATCTGCTGCAACGGAAAGGTCGCGCTCAACCAGTCGACGCAAACCTTCGGTAAGGGTTTCTCGCAAAACCGCCATCAAGTCTTCATCACAACTGGTCACTACGCGCGGCAAATGGACCAACCACTGGTCACGAGACCCCAACATGGCCACTAGAAGTTGCTGCAATTTCCCAGCATCGTTGTCCAAATAGCCCAGTGCCTTGGCAATCGCAGGCACATCCTCAACTCTCGCCAAAGTGCGACGTGCCGCTTCCTCATAGTGAATTTTTGGCTTTTCAGCGATTCTTGGCATGCCGCCAAACTGGCTCAAGTACGGCATTTGACGAACGAGGCTTGCGCAGAGCGAGTCAATGGTTGTGATGCGCAGTCGGTCCGGGTTTTTCAATATTCCCCAGCCGCCAGCCTGGTCTGCTTGCATGGCTACCCTGGCAAGCTTCCAGCTTTGCCGTTCGTGATCGGACTTTGGCTCTGGATTTGCCGCTGTTTCAAGCCGCTTGAGGATGCGGTTTCGCATCTCGGCCGCCGCCTTGCGCGTGAACGTGATGGCAATAATTTCCTCGGGATGCTTGACCCTGGAAAGCAAGCCGATAAAACGCTGCGTGAGCAATTCGGTCTTGCCAGCGCCCGCCGGTGCCTGAACGATGAAGGAGCGATCAAGGTCAAGCGCCTCACGTCGATTGGCGGAGTCGAGTTGCTCAAGATCAATGCAGTCGTCAGGCCCGTTGTAATTATTCATGGCTGAGCCTCCTGTTGCTCAAACTGCTGCTGACGTTCTGTGACGCGCAACAACGGGAGGACATCGCAATACATCAAGTCCTTGAAATCTTCAAACCGGACTGCTGCTTCTCCAATGTGAATCTCTTCGGCAATGGCCTCAAGTTTCACTTTCCACTGATCGAGCAACTGTTGCCACTCGTCGATGTCAGGAATTTCTTCACTTTCCGAACTCACACCTTCGGCGTTCGACATCTGAGATTCACTGGAAATGGTGCCAACGTCAACTTCCAGCTCCTCAGTTTCATCAGAATCAGCGGTCGATGGACGCATGCCGCTTACACCTGGGAGCATGCCACTTTCGGCAGCAACCCCCGCAAACTGACATTCGCCGAGCCGGACCTTGGCAAAAGCAACGGCGGCAACTGGCGGCTGGTCTGAGTTGGCTAAGACAATAGATGCGTACAGTGGCAACTGGGGTTCAGTGAGCCGCTCCTTGTGCCAACTGGCAGCATCCACCTTGCTGCCCGTCTTGTAGTCCAATACGACGCGCCGCCCGTCATGGGTCAGCTCATCGATCCGGTCAATGACCAGGTTAATGCGAAGGTGCCCAAGATCAACCGTATGCTTCTCTTCACAGGCAACAACCTTGAAATCTGCCCGACCTTCCATTGTTTCCGGATCCAGTCGCTCGATTGCCAACCATTGCAAACAAAGGCGGTGGAGACGATGTGCTTCCAATTGACGGAATGTCTGCGCCAAAGGTTCACCCATGCCGGTCTCAAATACGCTCAGGGCAACCTCTACGGCATCAGCTATAGCCGTTTGACGCTGCTCACCCGTCATGGCCTGCAGCGCGGAAGAGTCACGGACTGACTTCCAAAACGCTTCCAGCATGGAATGCACCATCGTGCCTCGGCGGCTGGCATCAAGCCCTTCAGTAGGTGTCTCCAACTTTTTGGCTCCAAGGCGGTAGCGATAAAAAGCCCATGCCGGACAAATGGCCTGGGCCTTTAACAGACCACTACCGCCAGAGACCTTTTCGCCGTCTGCCAGTGGTGGGGCTAGATGGTCGTCCAGATGCTCAAAGGTAACTCCGGCGTGAACTTCCGTATCAAGGTGGTGGAATATTGGCGATGGCAACAAAATATCAGACGAAGACGGGGCGGTGTCTAACGCAATACCCTGAATCAGGGGGCTCGCCCTCAACTCCCGCTCACCGTCCTTCTTTGCATAACTGAAGGTGACGTTCGGTGCGCTACGCAGCAGGCGCTGATGTATCGCTCGTGCAAACTCCGTCTGAACCTCCGCTGAAGCACCCGGTGTTTTATGTTGACGCTGCATTTCCGCCGAGAGCAAGGGGTTGGGACGCGCTGGTGGTGGCCAATGTTGGTCATTCATGCCCATGACCCACAGCGCATCGAACTCGGCACCCTTGGCCTCAAGCAAGCCAAGCACCTGAACGGCAGGTTGCCCGACCGTCTTGGGTTGAAATATCTTTTCCCCACAGAGTCGTGCGAACTCGTTAATCGCCAGCATGATGTCGATAGAACCAAGAAATACATCCAAGTCCGCGAACGTATCCAGCGTTTCGAGAAAAGCCGCTCGCGTCTGGAATTCGGACGAAGTAAGTTTGCGCTCACCGGGCCAACCAACTTGGCTCAAGACTTGTTGAAATTCCTTAGCCCAATCGCTGGGCTTTTTTGAATTCAAATATTTCTGCTGGGCATCACCAAGTTGATTCAAATGAAAGAGCAGCTTGCTGCCTGCACTCGCACCAGCAGATTTCAATAAGCGAAGTACCGTGTTGATGACTAGATTCTGTCCAGGTCGTTCACGTAGCCTTGCATCCATCTGTGCACGCAGGTCTGCTTCTGATGGGTCTGCTGACCAATAGGGCATCCGCAACATGTCGCCAAATTCGGTCAGCGGTATCCCCTGAGGACAACCCAAAAACCTCAGCAGCGCCAGCGCAGTGCGAACCATGCCGTAGCGGGTCAGCGGTAGCCCCAACGAGACGTTGTATCGCTGGGGCGGTGAATCGTCCGTGTTTACAAGTGCAGTGGGATTGAGGGCTTCGTCCAGAATGGGGATGATCGTTGAGCGACGTGCTTCCAAATCAGCCACAACGATACCGATATGCGCGGCCGGCTTGGACTCCAGCATCCTCTGTGCCCAAGCCCCTGCGGCCCGACACTCCGCTTCGGCGTCATCGCAGGCGACGGCTCGGGTGTTGCTGCAAAGATTAATCGAAGATTCAAGGTTAGATATCTCCACGCCCCGCCTCGCAAGCACCTCCTGCAAAAGTTTCAAGTGCGGAGAAAGGGCATCGAATCCGGCAAAGACCACTCGCTTTGGCAATATGCCTGCGCCACTCTCCAACCATTCAATAATGCGTTTTTGGTATTCAACGACATTGACCCAGCCATTGCTTTGGCATGTTTCGGTATAACTTTTACGCCATCTGACGAACTGTTGGGTTTCTTCTGATTCCGTACCGTCCTCTTTCGGGAGCTTCCAAGTGTTGATCAGCGCATGCGCTTCGCTCGCAGTTCTGGCGAGACTGTGCAAATCGAATAGCAGCAAGGATGAGTCCTCGCCGTGTGTAGCTTCAATTGATTGCCTCCAGATGTGGCTTTCTTGAAAAGGCGTCAGTACTCGATTGGGAATCTGATCGACAGAAATTCCACCCAGCAGAGAAATCTGATCGCCGAGGCTACTAAACCAGGCATCAATCGTTGTTGCTTGTGGTGTTGACCAAATCGCCGTGCCTTTCTCCATTTCATCTTGTCCGAAGTTAAATCGGAGGTTGCGTGCGAGGCGATTGGTGGCGCAAAGGCTTATCGCCCGAGACGCGTCATGTGGTCTTGTATTTTGAAAGGTCATACGCTCTGTGGGAATATATTTTCAGTTCCGATCCTTGATCAAAAGGAGCGTGGATCGGCCTTGCGCAACTGAGGCAAATTCAAACAAAGTCGTCAATCTGCCCGGCAAACTTACATTCAATCTTGCAAGCGTCAAACAAAACTCTGTTGAAAACAGTGTTTGAAGTGAGTGTAGTGAAATAAGAATGCTCTGCATGGATTAATTGTCAACACAAAGGGCGAAAAATTGAAACTATGTGCTGGCAAAGTTGACCCACTGATCTATTTTCTCTAGCAATTCCTTTTTGACCAATTTATCACGCATCTTTATAGCTTGTACACATGCCGCGATGTCACTCTCAGTTATTGACTCAAAATCGATCTTCGAGAAGGTCTTGTTATCTTCAATGACATCTATGGTGCCAAATTTGCTCATGCTGATATCAATTCCAAGCTCGCGCGCATAATCTTCCGGTTGAAAATCATTGATTTGCTTCAACTTTGTAGTCAAAAACACCCATAATGGAGTATCACTCCTAGAAATATTGAAATTCTTTTTAAGTAACGCACAATTTCCGCATGAGTTGATCAAGTCTAATAACTCATTGGCACTTGAAAAGTTCTTAAATCGATCATCATTACTGACTCTTTCTGCAAGTTTGTAAGACACAATATGATCAACTTCGACTTTTTCCGAGCTAGCACTATGCTTGCTAAGAACTGCCTTGTCTGCCTGCGCTCGGCGCTGAGGCACTAGAGAATTCCACAGGTCAAGGGCAGAATAATATCTCCGCACATCTGAACGTCGATCGGCACTTAAATTGGCAATATATTGTTTTGCCTCTGTAGTTAAGTCAACAACCCATTTTTTGAGCAAAGATTCAAATTCTTTATTTATAGCGACTGGATTGGTAGATAATATTTTTGAAACAAGCTTTAATTCCTTGACTCGCTCGGCAACCTTTTCATTTGTCCGCTCACCCCACACGCCCGCCCAGTGAGAAAGAGTCATCCAAGGCTGCACCCAAGCGTCAAGTACGTTGTCTCCATTTTCTTGATGGATATTTAGTGTTGCATTGGCTTTCTTTAGCGATATATCACGAGCGACACGCCAAGCTGCCAGCAAACTCAACGCATTGAGAGATTGATAATGGGTCTGGTATTCAAGTTTATTGTCAAAAACAATTTTTGCGGTCGTAGTGAAGCCGCTGTCTACTAAATGCCAGTTGTCCCGAAGCCATCCGGCCATCTTCTGGACTTCGATTCCTGGAATAAGTTCGTTATCCTGCAATGGCCCCTTGACTCGCTGTTCATCAGCCGCACTCCATATAATGGACAGCATTCGCACCACATCATCAGCTTTAAGTTTGAAATTACGGTCTATCAAATTTAAATCATCACATAGTTTTTCTATCGCAGCAGCGCCTTCTGTGTTCCAAGCTATTTTAATCCAGGCAAAAGTAATTTCCTCCTTTGTTAGGCTTCGGCCACCTTGATTCAATCTAGTGAAAATATTTACAATTGCCACATTGTACGGATCTAAGCCATTTTGGCTGGATTCTTCACCAGGACGGTGATATCCGGAGCTTTCCAATGGTTCGAGCAACAAGAATTGGACTACTTGATCCTTTGCCGGTTTGATTCTACGATCAATTAAATTTTGCAGTGGTTCCAGTAAATACTTTCGATCTACATTTGGTTCAGAATGTGAATCTAATAAATTATGTATCTTGGTTTCAAGATTTACGCCACTAGGTGTAGTAATTGCCAAATCCCACAAGCTTGACAGTCGCAGATGCTGCTTCCCCACCGACACCAAAGGTTGTTTTGATGCGGTGCTCTTAGTCCCTGGATGGTTATCTCGACATGCCCAAACTAAACAGTCAGAATACTCCGCAGTATCTTTGACATATTTACCACTGGTTTGCTCCTTGAATTTGTCGAGATCCAAATATAGTTCGCCTTGCTGCCAGTGCTGTGTGGCGGCTCGTCCGCGAATTCTCCTATTCTCGATAGATTCTCGCCAATCCGTATCTGGTAGCTTCATACCTGCCTCGGCAGCCGACAGCGCCAAGATTAGACTCTGCAAGCGCTGTTGGCCATCTAATACCATCCATATTCCTCCAGTGGTTGCCCTGTCGCCAACCTTGCCCTCTCCTTCTGGGACTTCAATTCCAGGAAATATTTTCCAAAAAGCCCTGTTTGGAAACATTTCTGCGCCTGGTTGAATGTCACCGAGATTCCACATCAGTAACGACCCAAATGGCCATCCACGCAAAATGGAATCTACTAGCGTAATCACTTGCCGTGGGTTCCAAACATATGGACGTTGTAGTTCAGGAATTAGAATGCTTGCATTTGAGCTTGATGCCCGAGTTATTAATTCATGTAATTTTGCTTCGTCAGTTTTATAGATTTCAGACACGTTTTTCTCCTTAATATTTAAGACTGTTCAATGTGAGTGTTAACAATAATTATTAGGGCAATATATTTGAAGTGTTGACAAATGTTTATTCGGCAATATTCGTACGTATTTGAAACACTCGCTTCGTAGCGTACTTGCCCCCGATATAGTAAAGCACACAAGTCTTTGCATAGATCGTATTGACCATGATGACGCTCTGTAACTCGACGAACATGACTGTGCCTTCCGCTAGGCGAGTTGTTCCGATACTCGAAATAATTATTTCATTTTTCATAGTTTGAAAACTGCTATGACTTTAGGAGCTTTCTGCGCAAGTGGTACGGTGGCTTCAGTCATATTTCTCTTGAAATTCTTTGGGGGACGTGGGCGACTGACTTGTCCCAAAATGAAAGCAATCAGCGGTATCGAATCTGTGATACATGGCTTTCGCATAGGCTTTTTTCTTCGGGCAGGGTTGCAAGCCAACTGCATACTTGAAATGATTCAAAGCTTTTAGCATTGACAATGGGCCGTGGTTGCACAAATACATTGCAGAAATTCTCAGGGTCGATAAATAGGTGGCAAGGGCATCTTTCCCATTTCTCGCATTTGTCCATCTCCCATTGGAAACAGGCAAAGTTCAGGGCCTCGTATTACTTCATAGTCTCCACCGTCTTCGAAAAAGCACTCGACCGGGAATACATCAGGCAAAGTACGCATCAGCATTTCTTGATACCACCCGGCATAGCACCAGTCAGGGCCGAGGCTTCCACGAATAATGGCCGGGAATCGCTCGATGAAGAGATTTGCCAAACCGCGAACTGACATGCGTGAAATATCCCGTTCCCAGCGAAATGGACGACAGCCACCACCACTAGAATAACGGGCAAGAAGCCCGTCTTCTTCATATTCGTGGACTTCTCTCTCCACGAAGGCACGGCTGTCCTGTGCGAACAGTTCTGCTGGTGCCAATTCACATACCCATTTCATCCCACCGCCCCAAGGGAATATCCGCAATCGTTGGTAGCCTCGTGCATGGAGATGGCCCACCATCTGCAGAATCTTGTAGCAGCAGACAAAACTTGGATTTACTTTTTGCTCAACTCCATACAAATCATTTGCCATACCTTGCTGTTGCTCGGACTTCCAAACGTCGCTGCGGCAAACCCGGTAACGTGCAATTGGCCATTGATCGCTCACACCTTGGACGCTTTTGGTACCTACCGAATAAACACTGTTCCAATCACCGTTGCAGGTGATACGTAATTGGGCATTTCCTGAAGAGGATTTCTCTACATGACGAGAACCCCCAA
>JFJP01012412.1_pt1 | contig 10593 bp, 6 predicted proteins | sample 431651 | NCBI WGS metagenome assembly JFJP01 (sample SAMN02602958, study PRJNA72255) | Microbial mat metagenome, whole genome shotgun sequencing project. | biome: fresh water; feature: sink hole; material: water; isolation source: purple microbial (photo- and chemosynthetic) mats found in...
CCCACGCCCGTAATCATCACGATCAGGTTATTGCGCAGAACAGGCACCACGATCTCGCGCAAGATTGGCGCATGACCCTGCGGGAGTCCCTTGCGACGCGAAGCGGGGAGGTTGGGGTAGTCATTGTGGATTACTGCCGAGCGTGTCGAAACGCACTCAGCCCACACCCCGGCTTGTTCTACCGAATAATGGCTGCCTTTGCCTTCGGCGGTACACATATTTTTTAGGGTGTTGGTGGACCACATTTGCAGTTGCAATGTCTTTTGATCGGCTTCGAGAAAGTGGGCGAATCCGACCTGACTGCCCGTCAACGCCTCGGCTTCATCCAGCGCCTTTTGTAACAATTCATCGAAGGTGTGCGATTCTACGAATTCGCTGATGCGTACACGCGCTTGCAGTAAGGCTGCTGCCTGCATGCGCTCTGTGATATCCGTCAACATGGCGCGGCACACATCGCCGCCCTCAAAACAGGTGGCTTCGAGGCGCGCCCAATGCACGCCATCTCCTTTTTTTTCAAATTTCAACTCACAGCTTTTTTTTCCTTCGCCGGATAAAAGTTCCCCCAAAAAAACATTAAAGGCCGGGCGCGACTCACTGGCAACAAATACCCCAAGACGGCGCTGGCTCAGTTCGTGGTGTTTTACACCCAATAGGTTTGCCCCAGCCAGGTTAGCCTGACGGATGGTACTGTCTCGCGTCAGGGTAAAGTAGCCCACCGGCGCAAAGTCATACAGGTCGGTATATTGACGCAGAGCCGCTTCCAGCTCTGCACGAGCCTGTGTCAACTCTTCGCCCTGCGCCTCCAACTCGATCTCGTGTACTTCCAGGTCGTGAATGAGGCGCTGAGTGTTCATTTCTTTTGCCGGCTGAGCCGCTTGCTCCTGCTTGCTCAGCTTTTCTGCCGCTTCGACTGACTTGCTATTTTTTTTCATAGCATGTTCCCTTTTTACTTCTCACTTCTTACTTCTACTACCCACTTCTCTCCCACGGCAGGATAAGCGTAAAACAACTGCCTTTGCCAAAATCACTTTGTAATTCAACGCGCCCCTCGTGTAATTCAGCCAGCTTTTTCACCAGTGCCAGCCCCAGTCCCGTGCCTTCATATTGACGGGATAGCCCGCTGTCCACCTGCACAAAAGGCATGAATAACTTTTCGATTTCCTCAGGCTTGATTCCAATGCCGGTATCTGTGATCGAAAAACGCATCACACCTTCTTTGGCATTCGCCTGCACGTTGAATTTTACCGACCCCTTTTCAGGTGTGAATTTCACAGCGTTGTGCAGCAAATTGACCAGCATCTGCTTCAGGCGTTTGGGGTCTGCAAACAGGGTCAGGGCGTCCGTGGAAGGTGAATAGTCCACGCGGATGGATTTTTTTTCTGCCAGCGGCAGGATCAAGCTCAAACTCGCCTTGCAGATTTCATTTACATCCATAATTTCAGGGCGGATCTCAAATTTGCCAGTCTCGATTCGAGATATATCCAAAATGTCATTGACCAACTTCAAAAGGTACTCGCCGCTTGAGCTGATCATTTGCACCGCTTGCTGCTGTTTCTCAGTCAAGGGGCCGCGCACCCCTTCCAAAAGGATTTCAGAATAGCCCAAAACTCCGCTGAGCGGCGTGCGTAACTCGTGGCTCACGTTCGCCAGGAATTCATCCTTGGCGCGGTTGGCGCTGATAAGTTGCGCCGTGCGTTCTTCCACCCGCTGCTCCAATTCATCGGCATACCGCTGAACCAGCTCCTCAGCCTGCTTGCGCTCGGTGATGTCTGTCAGCGTGGCGCGGCACACATTTCCGCCCTCAAAACAACTGGCTTTGATAAGCGCCCAGCGCAGCCCATTTCCATTGTTCTCGATCGCCACCTCACAGGTGTCATTGCCTTCACAGGACAACAGGCTTTCCAGAAAGGCGCTAAAAACAGGGCGAGACTCGTCTGAAAAAAACAGCCCCAGCCGACGATTGATCAGCTTGGCGCTCTCCTCACCAGCGCCCAACAGCGTAGCCCCAGCCAAATTTGTTTGCAGGATCGTTCCATCCCGCGTCAGGGTAAAGTAACCGATCGGGGCAAAGTCATACAGGTCGGTATATTGACGGTAAATCTCTTCCGCCTCAGCCCGAGCCTGCACCAGTTGCTCATTCTGCATCTCCAACTCGATCTGGTGAACTTCCAGCTCGTGGATCAGGTGCAGGTTTTCGGCTTCCGTCGCAGGAATTTCCTCAGATTTTTGCTTACCCAACTTCTCTTCCGCTTGCTGGCGTAGTATGGACTTTTTCATGGTTTCTCTCTCATCTGTCATTGCGAGGAGGATGCTCTTTCCGACGAAGCAATCTCCAACACGGCGGGAAGATTGCTTCGGGCAAAAACCAAGTGCGCCCTCGCACATCGTCCCGACGTTCTTTCGGGAATGACACTATCAAATGACACTGGCTACTTGAAGAACTCATCAAACAAATCTTTCCATTCAGGATTCACACTGTTTACCAAATCCATCTTTTTCTTGCGCGAACCTGCTTTGATCTGTTTCTCTCTAAAAATAGCAGTATTCACGTCATCACCGCATTCAAAATATACCAGTTTGTCAACATTGTATTTGCTTGTAAATTTACTGCCTGCGCCAGATTTATGTTCGAGGACTCTGCGCTGCAAGTTATTCGTCACGCCAGTATATAAAACCGTGTTGTGCGTATTGGTCATGATGTAAACACAGTATTGCCTGTCGCTCATATCGTCCTCTATCTTATGTCATTGCCTTATTGTCATTGCGAGGAGGGTGCTCTTCCCGACGAAGCAATCTCATGCCACGCGGAGATTGCTTCGGGCAAAAACCAAGTGCGCCCTCGCACATCGTCCCGACGTTCTTTCGGGAATGACACTATCACTGTTCACTTCTTCAACTCAGCGGTCAACTTCTCAAGATAGGCATTGGCGATGACCAACTCAGCGGCGCGTTTTTCCTTCTCTTCGTTTTGGAAGGCAAGTTCCTGGTTGGCGATCAACAACTCGGCGACTAGTTTATCTTTGCCTTCCAATTTCTTGATCTCGGTAATATCCTGAAACGTAATCACCACGCCATCAATCATATTCTCCAGTGTGCGGTAGGGCAGGATGCGCGCCGCGAACGAATTGCCGTCGGGGGTGGCGATCTGTTTGTCCACTTTGACCAGCGTGCGCAGGACTTCACGCGCATCATCTGCCAGTTGCGGATAGAGCAGCGCCGAGGCAATGTCGGTGATCGGGCGTCCCATGTCGGCGGGAATCAATTGGGTGATTTTGCTGGTTTGCGCGGTGAAACGCCGCACGCGCAAATTGTTATCCAAAAACAGCGTGGCGATGTCGGTGCTGTCGAGCAGATTCTTCATGTCGTTATTCGTGTGTGAGAGCGCATCCACGTTGGCTTGCAATTCGTGGTTGACCGTTTGCAGTTCCTCGTTCATCGATTGCATCTCTTCCTTCGAGGTGGTCAACTCTTCGTTGGTGGATTGCAGTTCCTCATTGGTAGATTGCAACTCCTCGTTGGCTGATTTGAGTTCCTCCTGCGAGGTCTGCATTTCTTCGCGGATGGTTTGTACTTCCTGTTGCGCGTGGTTGAGTTCCTTCTCCAGTTCACCCAGGCGCGCGCTTTTCGTTGTGACGCGCCCTGGCTTGCCGTCCGCTTTGACGATGATCGGCGCAGCCACATCCATAAAGACGATCATCATCATCCCGTCCAGGGCATTTTTTTCGCGGATGGGTTGGATGGTGACGTTGATAATTTGCGTGCCGCCATTGGTGCCGACGACGATATTTTTGAGCGTGACCGTTTCATCTTTCCGCTGCGCTTTTTGGAAAGCGCTGGTCAGGTCGTAACGTAAGCCTTCGCGCGCCATGGCAAAAATATTCCAGTTGACTTTGCCCGCCGCCGCTTCGAGATATTTTCCCGTGCGCCCGCTGATGTAGAGAATATCGCCCGTCTCGTTAGTTAATACTGCGGCTGGCGAATAGGTCTGCAAGAGCAGGTTATCTGCCAGCGTCTGAATGTTGGGGATCGCTTTCTGCGCCTTCACTTCACTGCCTGGTCGCGCCGCAGCATACAGGGTTGGAAACTCTATCCGCTCGGAGAGACCCGCTTCCAGCCGCCGATAGATGCGGCTTTTTGCATCCAGCGCCGCGAACAGATCGTTAAATCCGCCCACGGTTTCGGAACTTCCCAAAAATAAAATCCCACCCGCTTTCAGGCTGAAATGAAAGAGCGGCAGGAGTTTCTTTTGCAATTCAGGCGTCAGGTAGATCAGCAGGTTGCGGCAGCTCAAAATATCGAGCTTGGTAAAAGGCGGATCCATGATGAGGTTCTGCTGGGCAAAGATGACCATTTCGCGGATGTCTTTTGAAACCCGATAGCCGCGCTCGGTCTTGACGAAGAAGCGGTTTAGGCGTTCGGGCGAAACATCGGCAACGATGTTGGCTAGGTACACGCCCTCGCGCGCCTGCTCGATGGCTTGCTGATCCAGGTCGGTGGCGAAAATTTGCAAGGTAAAGTTTTTCGCCAACTTCTTCGGCTTGATCGCATCCAACGCCTCTTTGAAGAGCATTGCCAGCGAATAGGCTTCCTCGCCTGTCGAGCAGCCCGTCACCCAGGCGCGCAGAGTCTGCTCGGGGGCGCGCTCCGCCAACAGGGCGGGCAGGGCGGCGGCTTTCAACTGTTCCCACGCGGCGGGGTCGCGGAAAAAATTTGTCACGCCAATCAACAACTCGCTGAAGAGCGTTTCCACTTCCTGTGGGTTCTCGCGCAGGAAGCGCACGTACGCGGCGATATTATTCATGTGGTGCAAGCCAATGCGCCGCTCGATGCGCCGATAGACGGTGGTCTTTTTGTAGAGCGAAAAATCGTGCCCCGTTTGCGCGCGCAGGATGATCATCACTTTTTCGATGGAACTCTTCGCCTGGTCTTCATCCAGTAAATTCGGTTTGGTGAAGAGCGGCGCGTGGTGAATAAAGGCGCTGATACTGGCGGGCAGTTCGTCCACCGCCGCGATCACATCTGCCAGCCCCGCATCGATCGCGCTGTGCGGCATCCCGTCAAATTTTGCCGTTTGGGGTGACTGCACAAAAACACTGCCGCCCTTTTCCTTAATCGCGCGCAGCCCCAGTGTGCCGTCTGTACCCATGCCCGAAAGGATCACGCCGATGCTGTGTTCCTGCTGGTCTTCTGCCAGTGCGCGGAAGAAGAAATCGATCGGCAGGCGCAGTCCGCGCGGCGCAAGCGGAACCAACAGATGCAGGACTCCGTGCAGGATGGATAGGTCTTTGTTGGGCGGGATGACGTAAATGCAGTTCGCTTCCACCCGCATCCGATCCTTGATCTGAAAAACCTGCATCTGTGTGCCACGCTGGAGCAGTTCCACCAGCATGCCCTTGTAAGTTGGGTCAAGGTGCTGGACAATGACAAATGCCATGCCGCTATTCTCCGGCACATTGGCCAGGAACAACTCCAGCGCCTCCAACCCGCCCGCCGAAGCGCCAATCCCCACAATCGGAAAACTGGCTTGCGGCAAGACGCTGGTCTCGCTGGTGATTTTTGGCTTCACAACGGTTTTTTTCTTTTGAGTCATTTTGATCCTTAGGTTGGCGATTCGAAAACTCATTGTTGATCTCCACCCAAAACTCTTTTCTGATATGCGTTTACATTTTACCCCCCAAACCCCGCAAAAGAAGGAAATGGCTTTTCCAAGATCAGGAAATTCTTAACACTTGTGCAAAAATAACTCCGAAGGAGTGGAATGATTATAGATTTATGTAAAACGGTCAGAATAACCCCGAAGGGGTGCCATGTTCTTACAGAAGAATTATGACATCCCTTCGGGATTGAGTAGTGGGTCAATACAAGTGATATTCTTCCCGTAGTGGCGACTTTAGTCGCTTTTGTGCCGTAAAAAAACGACTGAAGTCGTTACTACGCAAACCTATCACTTATCCAATGCCAATACCCGGGATTGAACCCAGCATAACATCAGTCAATAAAAAATTCGTAACTGCTCAGCCATGTCGTTGCGAGGCGGGCTTTTGTTCTTCCTGCCGAAGCAATCTCACGTCATCCTGAGACTGCTTCGGCACACCTGCCCTGGCGGGCGGTGCCAGGGAAACCAAGAGCGCCTCGCAGCGACATGATTAATGAGCTGAGCTGTTACAAAAATTCGCGTTATTCGCGTTAAGATTTTCCTGACTTGGAAAAGCCATGAGAATAGTTGGCGCCAAAGTTTGACTCAACACAATCGTCCATGATAAACTTTCAAGTAAAGTTTCCCTTAATTGAAAACGTAATGATGAAAATTGTTCAGCCAATTCAATCTTTTGAAAAAATAAAACTTCTTGCAGACTCGCGCCGTATGGAAATTCTGCGCCTGTTGATGGATACCCCCGCCACCCTCACGCACCTCGCGCGCACTCTCAATCAGTCCCCCGCGTGGATTCGGCATCACATCCTCGCACTTGAATCTGGCGGACTGATCGAAGTCAGCGAAGTCCGCAGAACGGGCAAAGTGCAGGAAAAATTCTATCGCGCAAAAGGCGGCGCCTTCCTTTTACAGGAGATCGTTTTACCAAAAAGTAAAAAACCCGCAGTCATCTTTTCAGGCAGTCACGACCTGGCGCTTGAGGAAATTGCCGAACATCTCAGCAAGCATGTCACCCTGTTAAGCCTGCCCGTCGGCTCGCTGGACGGGCTGATGAATTTACGGCAGGGGATTTGTCAGATCGCGGGCGCGCATATTTTGGATGAAACTGGCGAGTACAACACGTCTACGGTTCGGCATCTTTTCCCAGACCGCAACGTGGAACTGGTCACACTCGCCTACCGCACACAGGGACTCATCCTCGCGGCGGGCAACCCCAAAGGCATTAAGAAAATTTCGGATATTGCGCGTGAAGACGTGAAGTTTATTAATCGCAATGCCGGCTCAGGCACGCGCTTGTGGTTTGATGCGGAAATAAAAAAACAAAAGATAGACTCAACGAACATCAACGGCTATGGCAGCTCAGTCAAAACACACAGCGAAGCCGCCCTGTTGATCGCACAAAATAAAGCGGATGTCTCCATCGGATTGCAAGCCGCCGCACATCAGCATGAATTGGACTTCATCCCATTATTTGAAGAACGCTACGACCTGATCCTGCCGCGCGAGAACGAGAAGACTCTTTCGCCTTTGCTGGATTACCTGCAAACTGCCAACTTCCGCGCAGGGCTTGGCGCGCTGACAGGCTACAACTCATCCCACAGCGGCGAACAAGTTGCCCTTTAAAGTATTTTTATTTTTTGAATTCATATAAGTTTTTACTTAATTGATGTTGCGCACAAATTGCCAGACGACCTACTCCACAGCTTCGAAAATAACGGGCACACGTATGCCCGAAAAACCAAGGAGAATTATTTTATGAAACCGTATCTACGTTTGATCCTGAGCGGCGCGCTTTTGCTTGCCCTGGCATTTTCATTTGCCGCCTGCTCGGGGGAGACTCAGGTTGCGCCATCAGCGACAGAAGCGCCTGTCGAGGCAACATCCGCTTCAACCGAAGCCGCCGTGCCTGTTTTGGAAATTGTCGGGTTGACTGAAACCAAATCCCTGACTTTGGAGGAAGTGAAGGCTTTGCCTGCAACGGAGGGATATGCAGGCATCAAAAGCAGTACAGGCAAGATCACTCCGCCTGTCATGTTCAAAGGCGTGGCGCTGAAAGATCTGGCTGAATTCATCGGTGGCATGGATGAAACCGCTGGTTTCAATGTGGTCGCTGAAGATGGTTACAGCATCACCTATTCTTTTGACCAGCTTCAAAATGGGGCGTTCATTGCCTATGATCCCGCCACTGGCGATGAACTCAAAAATCCTGTTGAATTGACCGCCATTCTTGCCTACGAAGCAGACGGAAAACCTTTCGATGCCAAACAAGATGGCACATTGCGTCTGGCAATTGTCAGCGCAGAATTGAACCAGGTGACAGACGGTCACTGGGCAGTCAAATGGGTCAACAAACTCGAAGTCAAGAGTCTTGGCGAAGAATGGGTTTTGCAATTGGATGGCGCCATTTCCAAGCCGACAGACCGCGTCAGCATTGAATCTTGCGGTGCGCCGCAATGTCACGGCTCCTCGTGGACAGACGACAAAGGACAGGAGTGGGCGGGCGTTCCTTTGTATTATTTCGTTGGCTCGGTGGATGATGAAATTGCTCACGAAGGTCCTGCCTTCAACCGTACGCTTGCCGATGCAGGTTACAGCGTGGATGTGATCGCCGCCGACGGCTACACCGTCACCTTTGATGCGGCGCGTGTCCAATACAACAAGAATATTATCGTGGCGTACAAGGTCAACGAAAATCCACTGCCCGATGAATTCTTCCCATTGCGTTTGGTCGGCTCGGACTTGAGCAAGAAGGAAATGGCCGGCATGATCGCGCAGATCAAAGTGGGACTTGAACCACTCCCCGCCACAGCCGAACCCGCGCCTGCCGCCCTTTCAGAAGCCGATGCCACGCTGACAGTTTCTGGCTCCGTCAATCAGAGTTTATTCTTGAACGAAGCCGCCCTGCGCGCCATGGAAGTTTTGACGATCAACGCCGAACATCCCAAGAATGGCAAACAGGATTTCGATGGCGTCTCGCTGAATGTCCTGCTCGACCTGGCTGGCGTGAAAGACGGCGCAACAATATTGCTCGTCACCGCCTCTGACGGCTACACCTCCGAAGTGAGTTTGAGCGACGTGCGCGCCTGCACAGATTGTCTGCTCGGTTTCACAGATACTTTGGAAAAGTTCAATTTGGTTATGCCAAACCTGCCCAGCAATGTCTGGGCGAAAGACGTAGTCACGATCGAAGTGAAATAGATGTAATTTGGCGTAGTAACGACTTCAGTCGTGGCTTTACAAAAGCGGCTGAAGTCGCTACTACGATTATTCTCAAATGCGAAAACCCTTTGCAATACTTCTGATCTTATCCCTGCTCGGGCTGGGACTCACCTCCTGCAACGCTCAACAGAAAACTCCGCTGTCGGTTTTTGCCGCAGGCAGTCTCATCATCCCGTTTGGAAATATCGAAAAAGCCTTCGAAGCGAAATATCCGAACATTGACGTGCAAGCCGAATACCACGGAAGTATTCAGGTCATCCGCCATGCCACCGAACTGCACGAGCCGATTGATGTGGTGGTGACGGCGGATGCGGCGCTGATCCCGATGCTGATGTACGCGACCAATGTGCCAGAGACCGACCAGCCGTACGCCGATTGGTCCATCCGCTTTGCGAGCAATCATCTTGCCCTGGCGTACGCGCCCGAAAGCAAATATGCCGACGAGATCAACGCCGAGAATTGGGCTGAAATTATCTCACGCCCCGATGTCAAGATCGGCATTGCCGACCCGCGTTTTGATGCTTCTGGTTACCGCGCGTTGATGGCATTTGCCTTGGCTGAAATTGCGGATAAAAACTACGGGCTGTTTGCCCCGATGTTCGACAAGCAATTTTCATTCCCCGTGACCATTTTCCGCGGCGATGAACTCACGACCGTCACCGTGCCTGAAATTTTGGAAACAAAATCCGAGTCGCATATTGTCATTCGCGGCGCAAGCATTCAGTTGATTGCCCTGCTCGAATCGGGTGATCTGGATTATGCCTTCGAATATGAAAGCGTGATTCAGCAGCACAACTTGAAGATAGTCAGCCTGCCCGCCGAAGTCAATTTGGGTGAGCAGACGAATGAAGAATTTTACAAGCAGGTTCAGGTGAGTTTGGATTTCCAACGTTTTGTATCGATCAAGCCACAGTTTCGCGGAGAGCGCATCGGCTACGGTGCCACCATTCCGGCCAGCGCGGAACACCCCGACGAAGCGGCGCAGTTCATCGCCTTTTTAATCAGTGACGAAGGACGCAGTCTGATGGAAGCAGACCATCATCCCATGTTTGAAACGTTCAACGCAGATGGCTACGAAAATCTTCCATCTATTTTGCAAGCGGTCACGACGGAATGATTTTGAAAAGGAAAATCTTCACCACAAAGGAGCACAAAGGAAAACCTTTAAAACCCTTTGTGTACCTTTGTGACCCTTTGTGGTTGAAAAGGAACTTTTGGTTAACATAGCCTTGAAAAAAAAGAATCAGTTCTTTAACATCGTTTTTTCTGCGCTCGGCGGATTGCTCTTGCTGTTCATCATTTTGCCACTCATCAGCATCCTGCTCGGCACAACATTGCAAACTTTGTGGTCTGCGCTAATTGACGCGGAAGTTCTGCGCTCCATCGGTCTCACCTTTGGCGCGGCGGCGGTGGCAACTCTGCTGGCAGTTTGCACAGGCGTGCCGCTGGCGTTTCTGCTGGCGCGGAGAAAATTCCGCGGCAAACGATTGGTCGAGGCATTGGTCAACTTGCCGATTGTGATTCCGCACACCGCCGCAGGAGTTGCGCTCTTGTTGGTCTTCGGTCGGCGCGGACTGCTGGGTCAATGGCTTGCGTCTTTGGGCGTGACCTTCACCGATAACTTTGCTGGCATTGTCGTCGCCATGTTATTTGTCAGCCTGCCGTTTTTGGTCAACCTCAGCCGCGAATCATTTGCGCTCGTCGATGAAGAACTCGAACTC
>JFJP01040836.1_pt1 | contig 10593 bp, 6 predicted proteins | sample 431651 | NCBI WGS metagenome assembly JFJP01 (sample SAMN02602958, study PRJNA72255) | Microbial mat metagenome, whole genome shotgun sequencing project. | biome: fresh water; feature: sink hole; material: water; isolation source: purple microbial (photo- and chemosynthetic) mats found in...
TATTGCTTTAGCTTCTCTAACATCTCCGAATTAGGTATTACTTGCGTTGTATAGCTATTATTTCGGTTTTTAATTATTAAGTGCAAATCTACACTTTTTTTTTCTATCTGCAATGTTTATTTTGATTTTTAGTCAAAAAAACAGTAATTTTAACATAAATTATCAATTTTTTCGGTTTTTATATCTCCAAATTCCAGATGATTTGCAAGCTCAAAAGTATAAGTAAGGTATCACTGTTTCCTCAATTATTACTCTTCAGGCACATCAATTATCCGAATAAGTGTTTCAAATTGTTTGAATATTTGCTGGATTAAACCAAATTGAAACTTATTATTCAAACGCTCGATATTTATTCCTAAATCAACGAATAGTTCATTGTTGAACTGATTGCCAATGTTTATGCACTTACTACCAAACTCGCGAATACCATAGGTAGTAAACATTAGTTTTGCGTTGTTGTAGAGTGGTACCAATTGGTGTAGAAAGACTTGCTTGAAATCAACGGATAGCTGCGATGTGTTTTTTTCTAAATACATTAGATTATTGAGGAGTGATTCAATATTGCAATCCGAAGATTCATTGTCGGCTGCTTTTAGGGTGAATGTAAACGTACTTCCCACGCCAACTTCACTTTCCACATTAATTGTCCCACCATTTTTTTCAATAAATTCTTTACATAGCACCAATCCTAACCCAGTGCCCTTTTCGTCATTTGTTCCTTTGGTCGAAATATTTTTATCAATTTTGAATAGTTTAGCTAAGTTTTCCGGTTTAATACCTACACCGGTATCGCTCACCGATATTTTAACCATAGTGCCATCTTTCACGGCTTTTATAATTATGCTTCCACCGAACGGAGTGAATTTAACGGCATTAGATATTAAGTTGCGCAATATTGTATTTACCATTCCTTCATCTGCAATGGCAAATAAATCGTTTGCAACATCTAAAAGTAACGAAACAGATTTATTATCAGCACTACCTTTAAGTAGTTGTGTACAGTCATTTATACTTTGGTCTATTTGCAGAGTAACCGGCTCAAATTTTATTCGTCCGGTTTGCGAGCGCGACCACTCCAATAGATTTTCGAGTAGTGTATAACCGCTTCTGGCTGTATCGTATATCAACTTCGAAAACTTGCCGATTTTTTCGGGTTCATACTTTTTATAATTGTTTGCCAACAGCTCGCTAAATCCAATGATTGAGCTGAATGGGTTTTTCAAGTCGTGTGCAATAATGGAGAAAAATTTATCCTTCGTTGCATTTAATGCTTGAAGCTGTGCATTTTGTTCTTCAATTATGTCGCGCGATTTTTTTAGTTCGAGGTGTGTTGTTACACGTTGCATCAGTTCTAACGAATTGTATGGCTTCAACACATAATCAACGCCACCTAATTTGAACCCCTTAATTACTTCCGATGTTTCCGTTCGTGCAGTAACAAAAATAATGGGGATATTTTTTGTTACATCACTTTGCTTCAGCCGAGAACATACTTCAAAGCCATCCATATCGGGCATTGAAACATCCAGCAATATCAAATCAGGTAGTACATTATTAGCAATTTTCAAGGCTTGCATACCATTAAATGCTGCAAATATTTTTATGTTGTTTTCCCGTAGAATGCTACCTAAGATTTGTAAATTATCGGGTACATCGTCCACTATTAATACTTTTCCCTTCGAGTCCATGGTTTTGAGTTTATAATTATTCTCGCGATAATTGGTTTAACATTTTGCGAAACGAAACCAGTAGCTGCAATACTTTTTTAATGTCGAATGTATTGGCTGCTGTAAACAAGTCGTTACTAAACACCAACAACTTTTGTTGTCCGAATTGAATTGCTTCCGCTTTGATTTTTAATGCGGTTTCTTCAATCTCATCCATTGCCATGCTGTCTTCTATAATTTCAATTTCAGATTCGAAATGTAATAGTTTTATTTTCAATTCGTATGGTATTTCTGTTTCAATAATATCATCGAGTGATGTTTGTTTTGAGATGTTTTTTTCTTTAATGGTAGATTCTTTGCTAACAGCTAAATAGTTATGTGGTAAATATTTTGCTATGGTTGTAATAAGTTTAAAAAGTGTTACCGGTTTAAGAAGATATTCATCAAAAAGTTGCGATTTAGTTTCAGTTTTTTCGGTTACCGTAAGCGCTATTATTGGTATTTTATGGTATTTCTCATTCTTTTTCATTCGTTCGGCAACACTATATCCGTCAATTTCAGGCATTATTAAATCTATAATTGCTAAATCGGGGGTGTATCGTTTTACTTGTTGTAGTGCTTCGCGTCCATCAGCGGCTTCTATTATTTCGAAGTTATAATTGGCTAAACAGCTTTTAATAACCATACGACTCGATTCCATATCGTCGGCAATTAAAATTTTTGCTCTCTCGAAATTAATAGCTCTAACCGAGTTGTTTAGGTCTTCAATAATTGGTTCTACAACTTCAACTTCCGAAAAATATAGCGTAAATGTAGAACCTATGCCAATATCACTTGTAACTAATATTTTTGCATTCATCAGCTCAATAAGCCGTTTAGTTATAGCGAGTCCTAATCCGGTTCCTTCGTATTTGCTTAAATTTTGTCCATGTTGTTGGGTGAATGGTTCAAAAATACGTTGTTGCTGATCTATGGCAATACCTATCCCCGAATCGGTTACTACTACTGCAAAGCTGACTTTACTATTATTTCGTTCTACTTTTTCAATTGTAATTGTTATGTTTCCTTTCAAGGTGAATTTTACTGCATTACCAACTAAATTGAATAAAACTTGTCGAAATCTAACCTCATCAAACAGCACAAGCTCTGGCAATTCTGTTGCTATATTTATGTTAAATTCTAAGTTTTTCTCTGCTGCTTTCACCGAGAATATTTGCTTGATATCATTTATTATCTGCCGCAAATTTGTAATCTTTGTTTTTAGTTCAAGTTTACCGGCTTCAATTTTCGATAGGTCGAGTATATCGTTTAGCAATTGCATTAAATTGTAGCCACTTTTCATTATACTATCAATATATTCCACATATAATGGCTCTTGACTAAGTTTATTTCTTAGTATTTCAGAAAAACCGAGCATTACATTGAGTGGAGTCCTAAATTCGTGGCTCATATTTGCTATGAATACACTTTTTGTATAATTAGCTCGTTCGGCTTCTTCTTTCGCTGCTATCAATTCTTTTTCGGCTTTTTGACGTTCGAGGCGGTTGCGTATAGAGCTGATTCCAAAGGCAAGATCATCCACAACACTTTCGATAAACACACATTCATTCACGTCGAATATATTAAATGAATAGGCACTGAAAACGCCAATAGTTACATTGTCAACAAGTAACGGAATTGCAATTGTAGATTGAAAACCAAATTCGTTTTTATACAATACACATTTTGGATTAGTTGTATCCGTGCAACATCTGAAATTTCTACTATCTGCAACAAGGTTTTGGTGAGATGGGCAACCACCGGTTTTATTAGCAGTGCAATGGTTAATTAAGTTTTCAACTTGATTTCTATCAGCACCTTCTATGGCAATCAGATTAATATTTTGCGCGTCAGAAGTTTGGTAACCAACCCAAATTAGTTGGTAGTCTAAAATTTGCTTGGCAATACTACAAATTTCCTGAACTAATGCTGTTTCAACTTCGGCATGTAGAATAGCATCACGGCATAAGGTTAAAACTTTTAACCTGCGATTGGTAGTTATCAACTCGGCTTCGCGTTGCTTATCTTCTGTTATATCTTCTTTTATTGCAAGATAGCCGGTTACTACCCCAGCGGTAGTTTTGATAGATGAAATGGTAGCTTTTTCCCAAAACAAGTCGCCATTCTTTTTTTTGTTTTGAAGTTCGCCAGTCCATGTTTTATCCAGCGTGATATTTTTCCACATTTCGGCAAACTTTTCCTTTGGCTGGTTTGGGGCTTGTAGTATTCGCGGGTTTTTATCTATTACCTCGTCCGGCGTATAACCGGTTAATTCAGTAAATTTTGGATTGACATACTCTATACTTCCATCTGGTTTAGTTATAACTATACTTAATGGGCTTTGTTCAACAATTGCCGACATTTTTTGTAGCTCAAGTTCTCGTTTTTTGCGGTGCGAGATATCGTGGTGAATACTAATAATAAAACGCCTGTCGTGTATTACTGCGTTGGCTGCACTAAGCATGGTAGGCACTAATTCACCGTCTTGACGCATAATTAGTATCTCACCCGAAAAAGTACTGCCGGCAATCTTTAGATTTTCGATAATGCTTTTGTAAGCAGTTTCTATATAATCTGGAAAATACTGGTTATAGTTTGAAGCGATAATTAAGTGCAATGGTCGTCCAAAAAAAAGTTCTGTGTATTTATTAGCTTCAACAATCAGATTTGTTTCGCAATCAATCAAGAGTATAGCATCGTGAGCTGTTTCAACTATGGCGCGGTAACGTGCATCTTTCTCCTTTAGGGCGTGTGCTGCCTGTTGCTGAGTGGTGATATCCCGAACAATACCTACCAGTTTAATAACCTGATTATTGTGATTGAACCAAGCTTCGCCGCGCGTTAATAAAGTCCTAATTTCACCATCAGGTCTAACAATTCGGTACTCCATATCAAATGTTTGATCCGGATAATATTCACGCCCTTCGAATTGCTCAAACAGGTGAATATCGTCGGGATGAACATAAGTCAATAACTTCTGGTAATGGATAGTTTCTGTTTGTGGGATACCAAATATTGCGTAAGCAGTTTCTGACCATTTGATTATGTCGGTTTGCAAATCTCGTTCCCAGTAACCGAAATTGATTAATTGTTGTGCTCTATGAATTAAATAATCGCTTTGATGCCATGCTTTACGCTCCAGCACAAATTCTGAAATATCGAAAAGGGTGAGCCAAACATGATTCCATGTTTGTTGATCAGATTCATCTACACTCGCTATAAGTTTGAAAAACACAATTTCGGTTGAAGATACATTAAATTTTATTTTCGAGTTTATTATATATTCACCATTATACAAGGCTTGTAACAAACGTTTAAAAATAACAGTTGACTTTGGAAAAGCCAACTTTTGTATCTGTTCCGAAAGGTTTTCGGTATTCAAATGGAAAAAATCAGAAAATTGTTTGTTAACTCTAACAATTATAACTTTTCGTTTAAGGTCGAAAACAAATGATGGGTTTTCATCAAAAACCTGCAATAGATCTGTAATCTGTAATTTATGCAGCTCATCAAATTGCTGTTTAATTTCAGATAAATCAAGCTCAATTATCATAAAAGGAACTTGCTCTTTATAAAAATTGCTTGTCTGCGATAAATTCATATTTGTCGTATAAATTTGAATTAAAAAAGTACAAATACCAAGCCTCATTATGGGTGTATGATACTTATAATCAAAAAATAATAATTGTTTCACTAACAGAACAACTCAAATATACTTTCGATTTTTTTTTCAAAAATACAGTATTTTTTTATTGTTAAAAAGTATTTACCAAATTTTTAACTATATTAGTGGAATCGAAATTACGATAATTATTTATAAAAAACCGAGATTTATGAGTTTAAATATAATCTTCTTACTTGCTGGATTCTTTATTGTTGCTGTATCAATAAGCAAATTAGCCGTGCAGTTTCAACGAATTAAACTCCCCGTAGTTTCGGGGTATATTTTTCTCGGAATTTTGACAGGTCCCGACATTCTTAATATTATATCAAAGCAAGCTATAATAGATTTGAATTTTATATCCGATATTTCAATTCCGTTTATTGCGTTCACGGCTGGCTCAGAGCTGTATTTAAGCGAATTACGTAGCCGAATGAAAAGCATACGATGGATAACCTTCTCCCATGCAATTCTAATAATTCTTATTTGTAGCTTTGCTATCTACCAGTTATCGGATTATATACCCTTTATGCAGGCTTTACCTTCAAAAATACGGTTAGCTATAGCAGTTTTAGCCGGCACTATTTTTATTACGCGCTCGCCGGCAGCCATTGCCGTAGTAAATGAAATGCGCGCGCGCGGACCTTATACACAAACTGTGCTGGGAGTTACCTTCATAAAAGATGTATTGGTGATACTGCTTTTCAGTATATTTTTTGCAATTGCAAATATGTTGATAAAAAATGTAGCTTTCAATATAAATCTGATTTTGACTTTCGTCGGAGAGATAGTTTTATCATTATTATTTGGTTATGGGCTTGGTAAGTTTATCCCGCTATTAATGATGATAAAGGTAAATCGCAATATTAAAGCTGGACTACTGTTGCTTACCGGTTGGGGGATTCACTTGTTGAGCAACTTAATCCGAGAAACCAGTGTAGTACATTTACCTTTCGAGATATTTCCTTCCTCACTGTTAATATGTATTATAGCAGGATTTATTGTTACTAACTATTCGCAATATCGTACCGAGTTTATCAAAATAATTAAAGACACCTCACTATTTGTTTTTGTTGCTTTTTTCAGTTATATCGGAGCATCTATATCGCTCAATATAGTGTTGGAATCGTGGGGAATAGCCCTGATTATCTTTGGTGTGCGACTGGTATCGCTTTTTATAAGTACAGCAGTAGGCGCAAAAATAGCAGGCGATAGTACCAAATTCAGTCTAATAGCCGGGCTTGGCTTTATTACACAAACCGGTGTTGCTATCGGTTTGATTAGCATTGTAAGTAATGAGTTTTCTGATTGGGGGGCGCAATTTGCATCCATTTTTATGACTGTTGTGTTTTTAAGCGAAATTGTGGGACCACCATGTTTAAAATTAGCAATAACACTAATGGGCGAGGCTCATAAAAAAGCTGTGCCACTCCCTTTCGATGGTATCCGAAATGTTGTGATATTTGGTTTTGATGGTCAATCATTGGCACTTGCCCATCAATTGAAGCATCAAGGCTGGAATGTAAAACTTATAACAACTCGATCCGACTACGATAGCTTAACCACTAATTCGCTTACAATCATTAAAGTTGAGACATACAAAGAGGAGTTTTTCAAAACTATTGGTATCGAAGGTTCGGATGTAATTGTGGCGATGGAATCGGACGATTTGAATTACCAAATATGCGAAATAGCTTATGAATATTTGGGAACGAAAAATTTAATCGTGAAATTAAACAACCGCGACAATTTTAATCGCTTCAGCGGATTTAATGCGCGCATTATCGAACAGTCAACCTCTTTTATACGATTGTTGGAGAGTTTTATTCGAGCGCCGCAAGCAACTTCGCTGATACTTGGTTTAGAAGAAAATTTTGATACGGTTGATATTGAAGTTTGTAACCGCGATATGCAAGGTTTATATCTACGCGATTTGCGATTACCCGATGATGTTCTCATCCTTTCAATAAAACGCGGTGATCAAACGTTTCTATCTCATGGATACTCGCGTTTTAGGTTGGGCGATATTGTTACCTTGGTTGGCTCATTTAAAAGTATAACCGAAGTAAAAACAAAATTGCTCGACACGAAACCAAAAACAAATGATGACTAATCGAAGTCTGTTTTTTTATCAATAAATTGAACTTAAAAATTAACGCTTATGGACATTTTAAAGAATTTTTTGTATGCGAGTCTCGGATTAGCCTCTATGGCAGCCGAAAAAATCCAGACGGTGATAAATGATCTGGTTGATAAAGGTAAGATTAGTGATGAGGAAGGCAAACGAATTGTGAAGGAGTTTTTTGACAATGCCGAATCGCGAAAAGACGAACTCGAATCCAAACTGCGTAAGATTATGGAAGGGCTTATTGAGCGTTTCGATTTTATTCCGCGTAAAGATTTTCAAAAACTCGAAGAACGCATTAAACTATTGGAAGAAAAACTCGGAATTGTGTATGAAGAAAATGCAGAACCTTCCGACGAACCGCAAGCACCTCCACAGTAAAAACATTTAGCTTTGAAAACCGTTCCTTATCGAAATCGGAACGGTTTTTTTAATTATCCAACCGCCAATTGCCAAGTGAAATGCAGATAAATAAGACCATAAAAAACATAAACCGCATAAGTGAAATAATAGGTTTATTGATAAAATACGGTTTTGAGGATATGGTAGCAAACAGCCCGCTCCGTAAGATGATTACCAAAGAACGCCTTTTTTTCTGGCGTAAAATGCAAAAAGAAACGCTACATCTAACCCGATGGGAGCGTATTCGCATGGCAATAGAGGAATTGGGTCCCAGTTATGTAAAGTTTGCGCAAATGTTGAGCAACCGCCCGGATATTATTCCCGAACCTTTGATAGCAGAGTTTGAAAAATTACAAGATCACGTAAAACCTTATGATTCGCAAATAGCTAAATCAATTATAGAATACGAATTGGGCAAACCCATTGATGAACTTTTCGATTTTTTTCAAGACCGTCCTTTTGCTTCTGCTTCTATTTCGCAGGTACATCGCGCTAAGTTGAAAAGTGGTGAGGATGTAGCAGTTAAAGTGCAACGTCCGGGTATCGAAAAACTAATCATTCGTGATATCGAAGTGTTGCGAATGGTGGTTGATTTAACGAGCAAATATCTTAAAAAGCAAGGGATTATAAACCCTGAAGAAATTGTTAGCGATTATGAGCATGCCTTAAAAAGCGAAATTAATTTTCAGACTGAAGCCCAAAATATTGCCCAGTTTAGGCAATATTATCATAATCGCAAAAATCTTTACATACCAAAAGTTTACGCTTCGCATACACGGAAAAAAGTGCTTACCACCGAGTTTATTATAGGTTGCAAAATTACCGATTCGGTGCAATACGCAAAACTGGGAATTGATCCTGTGGTAACAATTAACACTTTAATTGATATTTATTTAAGTCAGATTTTTGAACATGGGTATTTTCATGCAGACCCGCATCCCGGAAATATTTTGGTGCGCGACGATGGAACATTATGTTTGATTGATTTTGGTTTGGTGGGCAAGCTTATTGCAACAGATAAAATTGCTTTCGCTAATATTTTTGCAAGCATCGTACAACGCGATACCAAAAAAATGGCTGATTGTTTCATCCGTTTAGCTGATAATCCGAATTTTATTGATGCACGGATTTTAGAATACGATCTCAAAGACTTGATTGATGAATTTTCGCTTACTGGAGATACAAATATAATTGGGTTTAGAAAAAAGATGCAAAATTTGATTTATACGCACCGCATCAAAGTTCCGTATTCTGTTTTTCTTATTCTTAAAACACTTGTTGTTATTGAAGCAATAGCCAAAACCGTAGTTACCGATATAAACATAAAGCCACAAATTGAACATTACGGGCAAAAAGTTGGACGCGCCCAATACTCGCCAAAGCTGATTATTAGCGAACTGCTTCTCCGAGCTAACCAGATGAACTATTTTCTGCGTAACTTTCCGAACGATTTGAACCAAGTTTTGAAAACCCTTCAAAAAGGTAAACTTCACATCGAATACGAGATACAAGGGACTGATTCGTTTTTTAGAAAATTGGATAGAATAACCAACCGGTTTATAATAGCAGCTTTTATTGTTGCACTTATCCTTGCCGGAGCGCTTGTTATCACTGCGCGATTACCGCGTCAAGCTATTGCTTTTTATTATATCCCATATATTAGTCTGGTATGTTGGATAATTGCAGCTTTGCTGACTGTAATTTTGTTGTTTAATTCGCGCAATCAAAAGCCGTAGCAACATTATGCGCCACCCGTTTTTCCACATACACATAGCCTAAGTTTTCCACAGCAGCTTTTATTAAATCAAGGTCTATTTCATCGCCGGCTATCTGTACTGTATTCGTTTGGAGATCGGCTGAAACATCAGAAATACCTTCGATTGATTTTAAATTACGCTCCACATTCATTTTACAGTGGTTGCATGCCATTCCCTCTACTTTAATATTTAAAGTTTGCATAACTAATAGGTTAATTGTGAATGTATTATTCTTTTTTTTTCGTGCGAAAAACAACTTTTATTGTAGAACAGTCCGTTCATTGTTAACAAAACAAGCAAGATACGCGCTCACTGGTTCACAACTTCGAAAAATGAACGGATTTCGACTTCATTCGGATTGAGTTGCAATCTGTACACATAAATTCCTGCTTCGAGATTCCCTATATCAATCATTCCGTTACAATCGTTGATTCGAGGATCATTTTTATACACAATTGTTCCGTTAAGCCTGTAAATAGCTATTTTGTAACATGGATAACAATCAGGACACTCAATTAGCGGCTTTATAATCAATGTATCATTTGAATTATCGTTATTAATTTCCGGTTCTATTTTAAATGCTTCCTTGTAGTGTGCTGTGTTTACAAATTCCTGTGGCAATTCTATCCGTTCTAAACGGATGGTTTTATTTGAATCTAATAAACTATTGACCGTAATTAAAATCCAGTCCGACGCTTCACACAATCCCCTTTTTACGGTGAATTTAAACAGATTATCGCCTTGTTCGAGGTTAGATACCTGCGTATAAGCATTGTTAGGTTGGTGTATTGTGGCACTACCGCCAGATGTCCATAAATACTGCGCGCGATCAACCTGCTGGGCACTCAAAGCATGGGTGGTTGATTGTATTGTGGTATCGTGTTGAGTAAGTGCCAACGGCATTTCCGTTTTATTTACTGTTAATTGTTTGTTGATGGTTAT
>JFJP01041771.1_pt1 | contig 10593 bp, 11 predicted proteins | sample 431651 | NCBI WGS metagenome assembly JFJP01 (sample SAMN02602958, study PRJNA72255) | Microbial mat metagenome, whole genome shotgun sequencing project. | biome: fresh water; feature: sink hole; material: water; isolation source: purple microbial (photo- and chemosynthetic) mats found in...
ACTTTTTTCAAACTGGAAAGACACCCATAAAAAGTGCAAAAAAGATAGTAAAGCAGAAGTTTATATTTCACGGTGCTCCAGAAAAATTTTTTTTTGATTATATAAAGAATTTCTCATCAATGCCTAGTCGTATAGATGAATTTGCATACTATTTTTTGCAAAAGGAGGCATCTATTAATTTATTTATAAATAAAAAAGTTTTTAATTTTTTTGTTAACCATTTAATCCACTACAGAGATGGAGAAGTTATGCTTATTATTGCTCCAGAGGCGGGAAAAAAAATACTAAAAGGTAAGATTGAAAATAATTTTCTAGAAATTTTTGAAAAAAAATATAAAATTATGTCAGAGAAATGTTTTTTAAAAGAAGAAGATTATAATGAAATTTTAAATAATTTACATAAAGAGAGCTTTCACATGATTGCTTTTTTTTCTGGAAAAGAGGATAATCAATCTTTTTGGTGTATAGATATTGAAGATAAGAAGAAAATTCTTCATTTATGTGAAAACTACATGGAGATTTTAGAATGTCCTATTATAGAAAAAAAAATTGATCCTTTAAAAATTTCTTCTCCTGTATTTATAAAGGAAACAGAAAATGGCTTTGATGAATTTTTCTTTTTTTCTTTACCACACAAATATAGAGAATGTCAAAAAAGAGACAAAGAAGGTAAAAAAATCATCACTGATAATTTTAAAGTAATGATTATTAGAAAAAATAAGGATGGTCAAACAGATAAAATCTATACCTGCTTTAAAGATTGTAAAAGTTTAATTAAAAAAGATTAAAAAATAGAATTAACACTTTGAAAAATTAACTCTCCATTTTTTCCGAACTTACCATCCATAAAATAACATTGAATATTTGCTCTATAAATGAAGAAATCATTTATTTTTTTTATATACTTTTTTTGAATATCTTTGGACACAAAAAGAGTTTGAGGTTCAATAATATATTTTTCACCTATTCCTAAAAAAATTAATGATTCAAAATTCCCGCTTAATTTTATCTTTATGTTATTTTTATTTTGAATTTTGACTAAATGACCTGAAATATTTTGAGTCCAAATGCAATTTGTAAATTCTATTGACTCCTCGCAAATAACTGTAAAACTGTCTATTTTTGTCATACAAGATCTAATTTTATTTTCTAAAGAAGTTTATCTTATTTTCTTAGCGGGCTAAAAATTGGCCTATTATTTATTAATGTTTGGTAGATCATGGTTTTCTAATGTAAGTCAGATAACGTTTTATACCTCTTCGGTGAGTTTTTTAACAAATTTTTGTGGTGGAATTTTTGCGGCTTGTTCTTTAGATTTTTGCGGTATAAAGTATTAGTTGGAATTTTTAGTGATTATTTTAGAAATAGAAAAACTTTTTTACTCTATGGTTATGGATTAGTAAATGTAGTAAAATTAATGTTTTTAATTTCTACTCTTAGTACAATTTCTAAAGAATGGAAAATAATTCTTTATTCTTCAGCTAATATTTTAGACAGAATTTTAAATGCCGCAAGAGATATTCCTAGAGATGCTATAATAAGCGACTATACTCCATTTGAGCATTTAAGAACTAATATTGCTTTTCGCAGATTTTGTGGTTATTTAGGAACAATGCTTGGATGTATTTCTGCATTAATTTACACCTATTTTTCTCATAACTTTTTCTTAATTTTCTCCGCAGTTTATTTATTATCTTTTTTACCAATTCCAATTATTTGGTTTAAAATCAAGGAAAGTTCATCTGTAAAAACAGAAAAATTCTTGGGAGAAGGAAGTTTAAAAAATTTATTATCAGAAAAAAAGATTTTATATGTAGTATTTTTTGCAATTTTCTTAATGTTTATAATGAAAGTTAATGAAGTTTTTATATGGAAAACTGCCATAGTTGAAAAAATAAGTCATATAGAAATACTTGGCAGGTATATTGAATTAAAATCCCCATTATATTTCACTTTCTTTTACGGAGCATGTATATTTTCAACATTATTTTTGACAAAAATTTTTAATCATTTTAACAGTCTAATATTTGGATTTTTCTGTTTAATATGTGCTCATATAATAAATATTTTCCCTTTAACTTTATTAAGTGTTTTTGTTTCTGTGTTTTTGTATGCGGTTTCTGGATCTTTAATGGAAACCAATTTAATGCCAGTAATTTTAGAAATAACAAAAACTGCTAAATGGAAAGCAACTGTAGTTGGTATTTGTGGAGTTGTAATAGGATTTTCTGTGGCTACTTCTAGTGAAATATTTTCCATATTAAAAAACACTTGTAATTTAAGTGATTTATCACGATATGCAATTTTTCCAATGTCTTTAAGTTTAATTTCCTTATTTTCTATAAAAAGATTTTTTAATAAAAAAGAAGTAAAATGAAGTATGATGTTTGTTATTAGTAAATTAAATAAAAAATGATTACATAGGAGCAAGCTCTGTTTTTGGAATAATCGCACTTTTTGGATTAAAGAATTTACAAATATTTTCCAAATATTACAAAAGAAAAAAAAATAAAAAGTTATATTGAAACAATTTCAATTATAAAAAAATATGAGACTTTATTTGTAAAAGATTTTGGGCACGATAAAACAAATAGAGAAAATCTTATTATACAATGGGAAATGCATAAAGATTTACTTAAAAAATATTATGAAAAACTTAAAAACAATGATGGAGAAAAACAGATCATGAAACTGAAGGATATCCCGATATTTCTTATTTTAGAAAAAACTAGGCAGAAAACTTTTTTGCAAGAGTTGAAGAATTTGAAAAAAAATAAAAGTGATATAAGTAGTTTATGATTCTACTTATAAAATTGAGTGATGATGAAAATAATATAGAAGATAATTCTCCATTAGAAATAAAAATTTTAAATAATATTTCAATGGATTTATATAAGAAAATTTTAAACTATTTACCAAATATATTTCAAAAAGAAAGAAAAGATATATTTTACTGCATGTCAGCTGTAAAAGAATTTAATGAAAAGGACTCTGTTAAATGGTTTATTTTTAGTACAGAAAAAACATTTCAAATTGTTCTTTGGGAATATAAAAAAGATATTTTTAAAAAGTATTTTAATATGTTAAAAAATAATAATAAAGAAGAATTTTTATCTTTAATGGAAATATCTTTTGGAGAAAATAAAAAATATTTTTATAAAAAATCTGAAGAAAATTTTATGCAAAAAGTAAAAGAATTTATTCTATTAGAAAAAATTTTTAAACATAAATGTTTATAAAAAATTTTGATATATTTTTTCATAATGGAAATTATTATTTTTTTAAAAACATTATTGGTAATTCTAAATTTATATGTTCAAATATATCAAAATTTTGCACCAAAAAACTAAATATTCTAGAAAAAGTCAGCAATCACCCAATGTTATATGAAACACAATATGATTATGGAGTTGAATTTTATCCAGCTATTAAGAAACAAATAAAACTTTTAGAAGATATGGGAAAAAATATAAAAGATGAAAAAGAATGGATTAAATATTTTTTAGATATTTTCCCTTCTAGATAGTATAAAAATTCTAGTTTTACAAATAAATATGCAAGTGCTATTCAGTCGATTATTTTATGGGAAAGTAAAAGACTCTATTCACCACAAGTTTTGATTTAAACAAAAAAGATCAAGAAATTCTTAATAAAATAATAAATAAAATTCAATCAAAAACTTCAATAGATTTGAAAAAATAACTATAGAAGTTTCTAAGAGTCCTATATTAAGAACTACTAAATGGCTGGCAATGGAAAATTTTTTATTAAAGAATTTAGAATTTTATAAAAAAAACCTATCTATCAAAAATGAAAAGTTGACAAATGTAAATTTAATAAATCAATTAGAAAACTTTTCTAATATCGTGTTAAAATCAAAAATTGTTTTAAATATAGATGAAATTATTGAAAAAATTCCTAATAATCATATTTTACAAATGTTAGAAAAATGGGAGAAAAATCAATAGAAAGAAAGTATTAAAAGACAAGTTTTATATATGAATATGATTGAAAAAACAATGATAAAAGAAAAATTAATAGAATATTTTATTTTTTGTACACCAGCTCATTGGTATATGAAAAACCCATTAGATTGGGAAGATGGAAAAATCAAAAAATTCAATGATAAACATTAAACAACAATTGCTAATGATTGGGCTATTAAATGTACTATTTTATGGTTAGCAAATAAAGATTTACTAGAATCAAAATTCGAAGAATTTCCAGAGCAAAACGGGAGAATTTATAAAAAATCAATAAGTTTAAAAAATAAAGAAAATTTTATAAAAATAATAAGATTAATAAAGGAAATGGATAAAAATTAATAACTTTTTTCTAGTGATTTTATGATTCGCAACAAAGGCAAATCCCTTGGCTTTTTCTTACATAAATGAAGCTAAATTATTAATGATTCCAATTTTGAATGTGAGTTTTCCATTATCTAAATGAGAATAAATAAATCCAAAAGTCAAATATATATAAGCCATAGTTAAAAATTCTAAAGATAAAATACCTCCACAGCTGAAAATATATTCATTCACAAAGTTCCATCTTATATAATCATCTAATTTCTTTTGCCATGATAAACAAAAGAAAATTCCCAAATTTATGGAAAACATTTTTGGAATAGAAATTAATCTAGCAGAATTCTCTATTTCCCGTAAATATATAAAACGCAAACTCAATAAGGATTTTATTATAGAATCTCTTTTATCCAAAATATCATGATTGCTTGTTTCAAAAATTGAAAAAGATCTTCCGTTTAATGGAAAAATTCCCTTTAAATCTAAATTGCAAAATAATTTATTTTCTTCTAAACAAATTCCATTTTTACTTTCTAAACTAATTGATCCCCCTAAAGCACAAAATCTCAAAAAAGATAAAGAAGGATTAAGAGATAAAAGAGATGAAATGAATCTATTTCTAACTATTTTATAATCTATTTTTCCTGATAAATCTAAGAAAAAATCTTTTTTTTCATCTTTTAAATTTTTATTATTATATTTTTTATTAGATCGCAAAAATCTTTCCAAAATAGAAGAATCTGACTTGTAAGAACCATTGATCCTTCCAGATATTTCAAAATTTTCATAATCTTTTTTAATTCCAAAAGAAGCTTCTGGTTTTAATAATTCTGAAGGTTTGAATTTAAATGAAAAAGCATCAACAATATTAATAGGTAAACCAGCTTCTAAATCTATCATAGATTGATTTTTTGTAACAAAACCTAATTTACCTCTGAAAACTATATGAAAAGCTTTGAAAAATAAATCCCATGGAACTCCCATTATTTTATCTACTTTTAAAAGTGGAGTAATTTGAAAGAATAATGGATATTCTTTTATAGAAAAAAATCGCCATTTTATAAAAGAAAACTCTGCGCCACCAGAACCAGGAAGTTCCATATTAAAAGCTTTTTTTTCTACACTTTCTTTATTGGCTAAATCAAAAAATAGGTCTATAGTTTCACTATCATTTAATTGTTTATTATAGTTTATTTTTGTACCAACAAAATTTTCCATAGTATTTTGAAAACTTTGTATTTTTTTTTCATTAAAAAGACCTCCAATAACAATTCCAAAATGATATGCTAATCGATAAATATGGTCAGATTTTATTTTAGAATTTTGAAAATATATATTTCCAATTTGATAATTTTTAATACCAGGCTCTATATTTACAATAAGATCAAAATCTAGTTTTGGATTAGTTTTCTTTTTTATATCTGTACAATAAACTTCTACACCAGATAAAAGCTCATCAAAACATTCTTTTGTGAAATTTGTAGTTTTTAATATTTTTAAATATCTATTTAAGATCTTTTCTGCTTTGAAAATAGTATTTTTATCACAAGAAGAACTAGTTAAAATTAATTTTCCAAATTGGAATTTATCTCCTAAAAATAAAGTATAAATAATTGTAGCTTCTTCAGGATGACCTAAAAAACTTCTTTTAAAAAAAGTATTTTTTCCAATAACTTTAGAATTTAAAAAACCCATTTCTTTCATTAAATTTTTAATAAGTTTAAGATCTATATTTTGAACATTTCGAACAAAATTTGAAGTTTCTTGAAACATGGATAATAGTCTTAAAAATATACTGGTTTCTTGTACTAAAAAATTTGCTTTTCTTGCTTGTCTATTAGAAAATGGAATTTCTTTTTCCGCTACAAATATTATTTTTTTTATAGGAATTTGTTCTTCTAAAAATTTACATTTAGATTTGTATAACCAAAAAGTTGGTAAATCAAAAGCAGCTTCTTTACCGAAAGATATAAAGTAAGAAAAGAGAAAATTACTAATTGTGGAAGAATCACTATTACCAAACATTTTTTTGTAAATATCTTCGAAAACTTTTATTTGAGATAGTTTTTTATTTGTTGAATCTCCTATATCTAGAGGGTCTTCTAATTTTCCGCTTCTCCAGATAATTTTTTGAGGTCCATGGATATTTAAAATAATTTCCCTGTCATTATCTTCGATATATCCTTTTAGACCAATTTTTGACATTAATTCTAAGACTTTTGGAAAATCTTTTTTCTGTAAATTCTCATAAAATAAGGAGTATAAAAGATCTTCATCGAAAATACTATTATTTTTTCTTATTATTATTTCTTGATATATTTCTTGTTTTTCTATACTAGTATTTTCTGGATTTTCTGTTTGGCATATAAGATACATTAATTAATTTTACAATTTTTACAATTTAAATACTTTATTAAAAAAAAATTTTTATATGATTTTTTTTCAAGCCTTTTATTTTTCTCTTGGTTTTCAGAGTTCTTTATCTTTTTGGTTATCAAAATCTGTAGAGAAAAAAGAAGAAGAAAATATAAATTATACCTATATTTTAAAAAATTTATATGCTGGAGCTGTAACTAGAAATGGAAATATATTTCTTTTACCTAAATATAAAGGAAAATTTTTTCCATTATTTAGATATTTAGCATGGATTTTTTTAAGAGGGAAAAACTTTATTCCAATAGAGATAACGGGAGAAAAAAAAAATATAATAAAGGATCAAAATTTAATTATTAGTGAATTATTAAAAATAAGTGATAAAAAAAACTTAAAAGAGATAGTTAGTAAGTTTTTCGCTCATCCTGTAGATAATACTTTATTAAATGATTTTATAAAGGAATCAGATTTAGAAGATGGACTACATGATCTTTTGGTATGTAAAAATTTTGAAGAAATTAAAAAATATTTACCGTTTTTGACTTCAAAAATAGATTATATTTGTTATAAAAAGAAAATTATGACTTTTTTTACAGAAAATATTTATATAACATTGAATAACAATATGGGCCAAATAAAAGGTTCAAGTAAAATTGGTGATTTATTAGGAAAAGACGGCGTTTATACTATGGAAAAAATTAATTATTTCGCAAAATGTAATAAAAAAACAGAAAATAAGAAAAATATTTTTCATGAACGATATGATTGTCTTTTACCTGTTTCTGGAGAGTTTAAAACCATAGAAGCAGAAAATATAAATAAAAATATGAAAAAATCAGAAGCAGAAGAAAAAGATTTTAAGTTTTCTTCCTTAGAAGATGTTAAAGAAGCCTCAAACCTATTGATTTTTTATTACCTTTTAGAAGAACAGATGAAAAATTCTGATAGTATTTTGAATTTAGAACAAATAGATACACTCTTACAAAGAGAAAAAATTAATATAAATTCATCACAAAAATCCTTTGAAAAAATAGGAATTTTACTTTATGGATATAAAAAAGAAGAAGATAAAAGAAAAGTAAACATAGAAAATGTAAAAAAAAATTTTAACATAGAAAATATAAAAAGTTTTTATGAAGAATTTCTTTCTCAAGATTTTGGCATTTCTTTTATGTTTCAAGTTTCTAATGCTGGTTTTATAAAAAAAGTAGGAAATTTTTTAATGAAAAAAGATTTTATTTGTTTTAGAATTATTTGCAATTTAAATGTTTTTTCTATAATTTATAATTATTATTTAAATTCTGTAGTTTCTCCAATGAAAGTGTTAGACACTTTTTTTTCCATTTCTGGTGAAAAATTTGGTATAGGATTTTTTGTAGATTTTGAAACTATTTTTTATTTTTTAATGAAATTTTTATCAGAAAAAAATGCCAAAGAATCTGTTTTGAAATATATAAAATCTATTTTCAGTATTTTCCAAATAGCTTTGTCAATTTCATTTTTAGATGAAAAAATGTTACTTCTATTTTATTATGAAATTTCTTCTAGGAGATTTGTTTTTAATATAATATTTTACCCTTTTTCTACAAAAATGAGACAATTATCTGAAAATAATAAGGTAAATTACGATGAATCTAGTGTACCTTCATTTGTATATTAATATTTGAAGTTAGAAGTTGAGTTAATTTTTTTAACTTCTGATACTGTTATGACAGTTTTTCTATTAAAAGAAGAGAAAAAATAATAAGCAATTAAAACATATACTAAAAAAAAACCAAAATTTTCCAAATAAAACATCTTTCTATCAGATGGTTGCGACTTGTTTGTTTCTACATTTTTTATTAATTTATCAATATTTGATTTGTTCATTCTTATTTTCTATCATCATAATATTAAAAACCTATAAAATTTATAAATATGGAAAAACTGTCTCAAGAAAATAAATCTATGGATTTATATGAAAAAATTAAAATAGGAAAATTTTCTAGGACAACCAAAGATTGGCTATTGATGATTCCAAAATCTTATAAAAATATGACGTTTATAAAAAATTTTAATAATTTAAAAGAAGACATTTTTTATGTTTTTAAAGGGAAAATAGTAAAAAGTATAATATCTAAAAAAAATTTAATTTTATCTGTGGAAATATTTAATGAAAAAGGAGAAAAAAAATTATTTACCATTATTCAAAGTCAAAAATTAAGAGCACTTTTTATTCCTAATAAAATATTTGTTTTTGCTGGAGAAATTAAAGAAGATATGACTATTTTCTATCCAGTTTTAACAGAAATGAAAGAGGGCGTTGTGCCTGTTTATGAAGATTTAGGTATTATTGGAGGAAAACAATTATTGACTTTTTTAGAAAAAAAATTTTTAAAATCTACTTCAACTTCTTTGCAACAAAATTCTCATTTGTCAACCTTTTTTATGGAAAATCTTTTAAAAATTCATAAACCTGAAAATGTAAATCACTTAAATGAAAGTTTTTTTAAATTATTAAAAATGGAAATAGCTATTTTTCGTAGTATATTTTCCAAACTAAATAACAATAGAGAGTCAATGTTATTAAATGCTGAAATTAATATACCTTTTGAGCTTACTAGTGAACAAAAAAGTGTTTGGAGTGAAATAAACGGTGATTTAGAAAACGCTAGGCGTTCTATTCGTTTAATATATGGTGAAGTTGGTTGCGGAAAAACTATTTTGGGAGTTTTAGCAACTAATAAAGTTTTAGCCAATAAGAAAAAAGTTATTGTTTTATTGCCAACATCTCTTTTAGCTCAAGAAATTTTTAAAGTTTATAATAATTTTTTCGGAGAAAAAGTTAAATTAGTAACCGGAAATAAAATCTTAGAAGATGGGGAAATTTTTATAGGAACTCATGCACTTTTTTTTAGAGAGAAAATTGCAAATGTAGGTTTATTAATTGTAGATGAACAGCATCGTTTTGGTGTTTTACAAAGAAATTCTCTTGTAGATAATTCTGTAGATATTTTAATGATGTCAGCAACTCCTATTCCTAGAACTACTGAAATGATTATGAATGGTTTAATAAAAGTTTCTAAAATTAAGGAAAAACCCATAGATGTTGAAAGAAAAACTTTAGTAGTTCATTCTGATAAAACTGAAGAGATTTTTGAAAAAACTCTTAAACTTTTAGAAAATAAAAAGGTTTTATGGGTTTTAAAAACTATAAAATTGGCAGAATATTGGCATGAAAGATTTAAAGAAAAAATAGAAAGCTTCTTAATTAATGGAAAAAGTAAGAAAAAAGAAGATATTTTAAAAAGTTTTGAAAACTCCAATGGAATTTTAATTGCTACAACTGTTGTAGAAGTTGGTTTAAATATAAATGTAGATTATATTTTCATTTTAGATGCGCATATGTTTGGTTTAGCACAAATCCATCAGCTTAGAGGTCGTGTTGGAAGATTTAAGGCCGGTGTTTGTGTTTTAGTTGGTAAAAATTTAAAAAAATTAAGAGAAATTTCTCATTCTTGTGGTTTTAAAATATCCCAAATAGATTTATCTAATAGAGGTAGCGGAAAAATTGCTGGAATAGAACAGTCTGGTCACCAAAATTTCTTTTTTAATTTAAATTTTTTAGGTGGAAAAATATTAGAATGTGAACAGCATTTTTTGGAAAAAGCTATAGAGGAATCTAAAAATTTAGAACCAGATTGTTTAATGATGGAAATTTTATATCCAAATAAGGAGATTCTAGCATAAAAAAATCTTTTATTTTCTTTTTTGTGTTAAAATTCTGACTATGATATTTTTCTTTAATTCATCTTATATATTAGGTATTTTTGGTTATTTTTTAATTGCATTATCAATTATATTTTCTTTGAGTATTTTTTCTAAATCTGTTTTAGAGAAAGGATATACCGAAATTTTCTATTATTTTTTAGTTAGA
>JFJP01045594.1_pt1 | contig 10593 bp, 13 predicted proteins | sample 431651 | NCBI WGS metagenome assembly JFJP01 (sample SAMN02602958, study PRJNA72255) | Microbial mat metagenome, whole genome shotgun sequencing project. | biome: fresh water; feature: sink hole; material: water; isolation source: purple microbial (photo- and chemosynthetic) mats found in...
TTTTTTCAGCTTAAAATTGAAACTCAAGTATTTTAGTCTGCCAGTGGCAACGTAAAACTGAATACCGTACCTTTTCCTTGTACCGAGCGTACTTTTATGGTTCCGTTGTTTTTTTCTACAAAATCTTTGCAAATCATTAAACCTAAGCCACTACCTTTTTCGGCATCGGTTCCGTAAGTGGTAAAATGTTGTCCGTTTTTAAAAATTTTAGCCAAATTCTCGTCCGAAATACCAACTCCGGTGTCTGCAACTTTAATTTCAATAAATTTGTCGTGCAAAATACCCGATACACTAACCGTTCCACCGTTTGATGTAAATTTAATTGCATTCGAAATTAAATTACGTAACACCGAACTAATCATGGTTGGGTCGGCGAACGCCTTTTGCGAATAATTAAAATTATTTTGAAGTTTTATCGATTTATTAATTGCCATTGATTGTGCAGCTTTCAAACCGGTAGCAATAAGTTCGGTAAGAACAATATTTTGCGGTTGCGGAACAATAGTTTCTCGCTGACTGCGAGCCCAATTAAGCAAATTTTCAAGTAACTGATAAGCTTCAGAAGCTTGATTTTGCATAATGGTAAGCATATGTGCCAGTTTAGCATTGGCCGATAAATCGAAATCGCGAATCATAATTTTATTCATTTCGCGCAATTCATGTTCCGATTCTTGCAATGCTATTTCGGCAGTTTTTCGGCTCGAAATATCAATAGCAGAAACCACAATTTGAGCCACTTGCCCCAAATCGTCGTAAACCGGTGCTATAGAAACATCCAAAAACGTGCTTTTCATCTGCAACTCTAACCGCGATGACTTTTTAGCCAAAGCGTCTTTTAAATAAGGCAACAACTGATTAAACACCGGAAAATCGAGCAAATTATCGGCCAAATAGCCGGTTAAATTACTGTCTTTCTTAATATTAAGTGTCTCTAAACTTCCTTTAAGTTGAAGTAGTTCCAAGTTGTTGCTGAACAAAGCGGTAATTCCGTTCGGAAAATTATCGATAATAATTCGGTTCAAGTTTTCCTGAAATCGTAATTCCTTTTGAAACCTTACACGTTCCAAACGTTCGGTATGAATTTTATGTACGCGCCGTATTTGATCGGGCAATTCGGTATTTATTGCAGCACCTTTGCTAAAAAAATCGAGCGCACCGTAACGCATTGCTTCAATAGCATTTTCAACCGTTCGGTGTGCGGTAAGAAAAATTACGGCATAAATTTCGCAACTTTCGTACAATGCTTTCAAAATTTCTATGCCGTTTTTACCCGGTAAAATATAGTCGAGCACAATTACTTCATCAACTATTTTTTTTCCTGCCAACTCATTAAAAGCTTCTTCGCCATCCTTTATCCATCGAATTTCAAATTCCGCCGGGCTAAGTTCCGACGACATATATTGAAACTGCTGTGCTACATCTTCAATAAATAATACTTTTATTTTTTCCATAGAAGAATCTAACATTCCGAATTACTTATTAACCAAGTTTAAGTTATTCATTAGTATGTCTTTATACGATTTAGCAATAGGTATAACCTTTGCCTCCTTGCTCGATTTCATAATAATTGAGTTGTCGCGAATTAAATCGACTTTTGTAACATTAACAATAAACGACCTGTGTACGCGAGTAAAAAGCTTAGCCGGTAGTTTTTCCAAAATTGCTTTCATGGTAAAATGTATGGTATGCTTTTCGCTGAAAGTATTCAGAACTACATAATTTTCAAGCGCTTCGACCCACAAAATTTCTTCAAAATTAACTCTTACCAAAGCTTGCGAACTTTTTATAAAGAAACTGTTCTCGAATTCATGTTCGTTGGTATTCATTTCTTCGAACTTTTTATACGCTTTATCTACTGCCTTAAACAGCCGCGCTGTACTGAATGGTTTAAGCAGATAATCCACTACATCGTAATCAAAAGCATCGAGCGCATATTGTCTGTTGCCGCTTATAATAATTATTTGAGGCAGGTTTTCGAAGGTGTCCAAAAATTCAAAGCCGGTCATTTCAGGCATTTCAACATCCAAAAAAATAAGGTCTACCGGTTCTTCGTTTTTAAACGAATTTGCAGCATCCAGCGGGTTACTGTACGACCCGGTAAGTCTCAAAAAATCGGCTCGTTCAATAAATTTTTCCAATACTTTTCTCGACATTTCATCGTCGTCAATAATCATGACGTTCATTAAAACCAAAGTATCCGACATATAGCAGGTTTTTTAATAATAGCATAAAGATAATAAAAAAAATTACACGATGCATTTTTGCATCCGAATCTTTGAAAAAATTATCGGTTCAACCTTAAATATGATTTTTTTTTACCTCATACCCAATAAGCCGGAAAATAAAACGTTTTAATTTGTATGTAAAATTGAAAAATTATCGTTCTGCAATTGTAAAACTGATTTTTTTTACTCAACTTTGAACATTAATTAATTAAATTATGAAAAAACTTACACTAGTAGTATTAATTGCCGGTATGCTTTCAAGCGGCAATATATTCGGGCAAATATGGCCAACCGGCGATGAATCGGGCGATGACGATACTTCGGGCATTAAGTACGGTGCTATTATTGGCGCGGTAACGGTTGACGGTAAAAACTACCAACAATTTGGTCTGCGAACCGATATTCCGATTGGTAAATTAGGTTTTGGTATGGACATTCAACTTCTTTTAGATGAAAAAGGCTCTATTTATAAAGGCGATTGGGACGAATGGACCGATTATTTGGACAAAATTTACTACATCCGTTGGGGACGCAAAGGCGACCCGTTTTATATTAAAGCAGGCGGATTGAATTTTACCACGTTGGGCTACGGCAATATTTTGGACTCCTATACCAATATGATTGAATATCCGTCGGTTAAGCGCTATGGTTTAGACATGTCGCTTAAAACTCGTTTTGTGGATGCCGAACTTATTATCAACAATTTTAAAGAATTGATGATGGAAGATCCATCTATGCTGGTTGGTACTCGCATTGCACTTAAACCGCTTAAAAAGCTGGCTTTTGGTGTTTCGGTTGCTTCCGACTTCAACGAATACAACGGTTTGAAAGACGTTGATGAAGACGGCTATCCGGACAAATTGGATGCCTTCCCGACCGATGCCGCCTTGGTTACCGAATACGATTTGGCTTTTAACAATTGGGTAGCTAAAAACCCAAGCTATACTGCTGCCGACTTAACACAGTTTAATAATAATGTTAAGTTTGCCGAAGAATATTACGGTGCCAACCCTACACGAAAAGAAAACCTTTTCAATAAAAACAATAATCGCAGCCAATTGTATATTTATAGTTTCGATGCCGGTTATCCTATTATTGAAGGTTCAAAATTTAGCTTAGATATTTTTTCGCATTGGACACAAATTTCGGGCTACGGCTGGGGTATGACCATGCCGGGCGTTCGCATGAAAGTTGGTAATTTCCTTACTTTTACTGCCGAATATCGTCGTCAGTCGAGCCAGTTCTTGTACGGTTATTTTAATGTAAACTACGAATTGGAAAGAGCCGTATTTGTTCAAGACCCAACCACCAACTCATTGGTTATTAAAACTAAACAACGCACTTTGCTTGAAGTTGACCAAACCCTGGACGGTTATTTTGCCGGTTTAAACATTAACTTATTCAAATTAGCCTATATTAATTTCAGTTATGCCGATATGATTGGCGACGAACTGAACCGACGTTCGCTAATTGGCGAACTGGGCTTGAAAAAAGGCTTAATCCCAAAAATTTCGACCATAAAAGGCTACTACCGACAAGACAACGTAGAAAACTTTTTGGAATGGCGCACCCCGGCTACCATTATGGGCGGCTTGGTTGAACTTGAAATGGGCGGTGTAAATATTGCTTTCGACTACCGTTGGAATTTTACCGACCTAAACGGTGATGGTTTAATTCGCGATAAAGACGAAACCATCAAAAATATAGCTGTAAGAACTTCGGTTAAATTCTAAGTTCTTCGAAAAATAATTAAAAACCGCTTAATTCAATAAGCGGTTTTTTTATTTTTAAGCGCAAAGTTTTATATTTTTGCGGAAGTTATCCAAATGCAAATTCAAAAACTTCAAAAAAAAATAAAGCCATGAAAGAAACCAAGGAATTGAAAGTAAGTGCCATAAAATCGGGAACGGTGATAGACCATATTCCTGCCGACAGTCTTTTTGCGGTTATTAACATACTAAAACTCGACAAACTTTCGAGCCAAATAACCTTTGGCACCAACCTCGAAAGTACTTATTGCCCCCGATGCAAAACTAAATATTATTGAAGACTACAAGGTTACCGAAAAAAAAGTAGTTGAAGTGCCCGACCGAATTGTTGGCATTGTTAAATGCGTGAACCCAAAATGCATTACCAACAACGAAGAAATGACCACCAAATTTGAAGTAATTAATAAAACCAATATAGCATTGCGTTGCGAGTATTGCGAAAAAATAACCGATAAATTGCACCTCAAATTGGTTGAATAATCAATAAATTTTTGTATTTTTGAAAAGATGAAATCAATCAGGTTTCATCTTTTTTTTATGAAAGGAATTCTTATTTCGACTCAAAATTACCATCTGCGGTGGCTGCAACAAAACGATGCCGAGCAAATTCAATTCTTGGCCAACGATTACGACATAGCCAAAAGTACGCTCAACCTGCCCTTTCCTTATACGCTCGAACATGCCAATTCGTGGATAAACCAAACGCTTATAAACCAGCGTACAGGCGATGTAATAAACTTGGCAATTACCGGTAAATTTTCAAACGAAATTTTGGGAGTAATTGGGCTTATATTAGACCATGCAAACAAAACCGCAGAGGCCGGCTACTGGATAGGCAAAACACATTGGAATAAAGGCATTGCTACAGAGGCACTTAAGGCTTTAATAACCTATACGTTCGATGAATTGAAACTAAACAAAGTACATGCAAAACACTTTACCGACAATCCGGCATCGGGTTGTGTAATGCAAAAAGCCGATATGCAGTTAGAAGGAACATTCAGGTTTCACGTTATTCGATTCGAACAAGTAAAACATATGCATTGTTATGCGATAATTAATCCGCTTTTAACTACAAAAGAGCAAATTTAACGGTAAAAAAGTTTGCAATTTCAAAAAAAAGTACTACTTTAACACCAAAATTAAACCTATTTAACGCCATGCTATTACGAAGTAAAACAGCCAAAAAACTCATTCAAATGATGCTTGGCTCAGCGCAAGAAGCTATTGACGATTCTGACTTTCTATTGCGTTCCGGTAAATTGAAAGCAGCCTCGAATCGAATTTATACAGCAATTTATCACTCCATTGCAGCCTTAGCTATTCATAACGAAGACTTTATGGGTAATCCGGAAGAACTTTTTGACTGGTATCTCGATTCGAAATCGAAAAACTATATGGCTGAGAAACGAAGTAATTTAGTTCAATTAGCCGAAGCACTAAACAGCGCCGACCTAAAACCGGGTGCCGAGTTTGACCAAAATGAAATTTTTGCCGCAATACATTCAGCAAAAACAGCTTACGAACAAATACATGAAGAGGTTTCGAAGCCGGGAAACTTATTGCCTGAATACATACGAATTATAAAATTAAAGAATACCATTCAGCAAAAAAATCCGGGTATTAACCTATTATCGGTAAGTAATTTGCATAAATTTACTTTAAGCGAAATATGCGAGAATAATTCGAAATCGGCTGAAGCAATACAGCACTTTTTCGATGCACCCGAAAATTTGAAAAACGAAGGCGCTTTTGAAATTGTGATAGAAACCGCTTTAGATAAAAAAGCAGCCTTAAACGAAACCTTGGAAGATTTACTGTACGATTTGCACTACGAACTTTCGGCGTACTTTACCGACGAAAACATGCTTAAAAATACTTCGAGTACTGAAACCGAAGAGCCTGAAATTAAGGGTGAAGAGCTTGATATTCATAATTCGACCAGTCCGATACTTGTACCTTGGGATTTTACCGAATTATCGGAATTTGCCCTTAACCATGCCAACAGCATTTCGAAAATTACCGGCAACCCGGTTTCCTTACTTCACATAACAAAAAAAACAAGCGAAAACGACGCCGCCAAGTTAAAAATTGAAAAATATTTGGCACAAAAACACCCCGGTAAATCCGATATTTCGATACTTGTAAAGGAAGGAAATATTTTTACCGATATTTCGAAAGAAGCCGACGAAGCCAAAGCTGCATTGGTTATAATGGGAACGCACGGAATGAAAGGAATGCAGAAATTTTTGGGCTCATGGGCGCTTAAGGTTATTGCCGACACCGAGGCTCCGTTTATTATTGTGCAGCAGCCCGCTCAGCGTGCAAAAATTGAAAATGTTGTTTTTCCGATAACCGACAAGCGAGATATTAAGAAAATTATTAATCAAGTACGGTTTTTAGATAAACATTACGCGCCTGAATTTCATTTAGTTCGTCCGGAACATTATGCAAGCGATGTGCATGAAAAGCGCACCACATCAAACTTTGTTTTTATTAAAAGCTATTTGAAACAGAACGATATAAAATTTTCGGACCATAAAATACCCGATACAAAAAGCTATTACGATGCCGCACAAAAATATGCCGAAAAAATTAAACCCGATTTAATACTCATTCTAACCACAAAAGATCTTAATATTCAAGATTATATGTTGGGAGCCGACGAACAACGCATAATAGCCAATTCGGCAAAACTGCCGGTTATGTGTGTTAACCCGTTACACGGAAAATGGGGTATTAGTGCAATGGCAAGTTATTAAAACTAATCAAAATAAGCATGCTTGCAGAAATTATTGCCATTGGCGATGAACTACTTATTGGCCAAGTAATTGATACAAATTCGAATTATATTGCAGCCCAACTAACCGCAAACGGCATTAATGTACAGCACATTAATGCCGTTTCGGACGAAAAAACCCGCATACTTATCGCCCTCGAAACAGCACTTGGCAGGGCCGATCTTGTTATTTTGACCGGCGGTTTGGGCCCCACAAACGACGATATAACGAAAAAAACGCTTGCTGAATATTTTAACACTAACTTGATTTTGCATGAAGAAATGCTAATACAGGTAAAAACCTTCATTTCCGGCAGAGGTATTCCTTTCTCTGAAAAGCACCAATTGCAAGCAGTACTGCCCGAAAATTGTATTGCGCTAAAAAATTCAACCGGTACAGCTCCCGGCATGTGGTTCGAAAAAGAAGGCAAAATAGTAGTTTCATTACCCGGCGTACCGCTTGAAATGAAATCGCTGATGCAAGAAGAAGTTTTACCGCGAATTGCAAAAATTAATACAAACCGAATTTATAACCTGACCATATCGACGATTGGATACACCGAATCGGCATTAGCTGAACTGATTGCGCCCTGGGAAACCAAACTGCCATCCGACGTAAAATTAGCGTATTTACCTGCGCCCGGACAAGTTCGACTTAGGATAAGTCGGCAGGGTGAAAATATGGATCAAATGCAATCCGCCAGCGAGTTATTATATGCAAACCTCCGTAACTATTTGCCCGAAAGTGCTATTTACAGTTTGTCCGATAACAGCATCCAAAAAACAGTGCACCAACTGCTTACCCAAAAAGGATTAAGCTTTGCAACTGCCGAAAGCTGTACGGGCGGCTACATTGCACATTTGCTTACTTCATTACCCGGCAGTTCGGTATATTTTAGCGGTTCGGTGGTGGCTTATTCGAACCAAATTAAAGCCAATATACTGAATGTAAGCGAAGAAACCCTAAGTACCTATGGCGCAGTAAGCAAGGAAACCGTAACAGAAATGGCGCAAAATATACGAGCACTTTTTAAGGTCGAAATAGCGGTTGCAGTTTCCGGAATTGCCGGCCCGGACGGCGGAACACTCGATAAACCGGTTGGTACAGTGCATATTGCTGTAGCTTATCGCAACGGTATTATAGCACAGCAATTTCAGTTCGGTAAAATTAGGGAACGTAATATTATATCGGCAGCTACAAGCGCATTAAATATGGTTCGTTTATGTATTTTAGCAAACTACTAACCTATGGAAAAAGCAAACTTGAAACTTACACAACTTAGTTTGGTAGTAACCGACTACGACCAGGCTATTGCTTACTACACACAAATACTTGGTTTTTATTTAGTTGAAGACGTTCAATTAACGCCCGAAAAACGCTGGGTAGTGGTTAGTCCGTCGGAAAATGAAGGTGCCAAAATACTGTTGGCAAAAGCCGGCAATGCGTTGCAAGCCGAACATATTGGCAACCAAACCGGCGGCAGAGTATTTCTTTTCTTGGAAACCGATAATTTCGACCAAACTTATGCAAATTACTGCCAACAAGGAGTAGAATTTATAGAAACGCCACGAACCGAAACCTACGCCAAAGTAGTTGTATTTAAAGATTTGTACGGAAATAAGTGGGATTTAATAGGTCGATACCAAATTTAGAGGCCAATTACTAAGCACTCGTAGAAAATACTTTTATTTTACTAGAAAAAATACGTTTAAAAGTTTTGAAAATACGTTAAAAAACTCCACTTTTGCAGCGCCAAATTACGCTAATGGCATGCTTTTACCCGACAGTAAAACATAATTAACTTAGTATTAACCCATTAAACTTCTGTAATTATCGCATTGCAATAAAATAAAAAAAACTACAAATAAATTTGTTAGTTTCAAATAAAATTGCGAATTTTGCGAGCCGTTTAATAACAGTATTAAACCGAATTTACAGCGAAACAAAAAGAACAATAATATGTCACGAGTTTGTCAATTGACCGGAAAAAAAACCATGGTGGGTAACAATGTTTCTCACTCGAAAAGAAGAACAAAACGTCGTTTTTTACCAAATTTAGTTACTAAACGCTTCTACATTCCTGAAGAAGATGCTTGGATTACGATTAAATTATCGACCTCTGCCCTACGTACCATCAACAAAAAAGGTATTAGCGCAGTGTTGAACGATTATGCAAAAAACGGAATAATTTAATTTGAAAAACTGAAGAAAAATGGCAAAGAAAAAAGGTAGTCGCATCCAAGTTATTATGGAATGCACAGAACATAAAGAGTCGGGAATGCCGGGAACATCTCGTTACATTACAACTAAAAATCGTAAGAACACCACCGGTAGAATGGAATTGAAAAAATACAATCCTATTCTTAAAAAAGTAACCCTTCACCGCGAAATTAAATAATACTGATATACCATGGCAAAGAAAGTAGTAGCAACCCTTCAAAAAGGTCAGTCGAAAAGTTACGCTAAAGTAATTAAAATGGTGAAATCGCCTAAAAACGGTTCATACATTTTCAAAGAATCAGTTATGTTAGCTGAAAAAGCAACTGAGTTTTTGAAAAAAGAAGAATAATCTTTTATTCAAAATATAATCAAGCTTTCTTCTAAAATTTAGAAGAAAGCTTTTTTATTTTATATTGCTATGGCAATCTATTTGAAGTGAAACGAATAATGTATAAATTCGCAATCGGAAACAACAGTATTTTCTAACCCAACATAACTATTCAATATGGGCTTATTCGGATTTTTTTCGAAAGAGAAAAAAGAAAAATTAGATAAAGGTTTACAAAAAACCGGCGAAAGTTTGCTTTCAAAAATTACTCGTACCGTAGTTGGCAAATCGACCGTAGACGACGATATATTGGACAATTTGGAAGAAATTTTAATTGGTGCCGATGTAGGAGTAACAACAACGCTGCGTATTATTGAGCGAATTCAGAAACGAGTAGCAAAAGATAAATATTTGGGTGCCGGCGAATTAAACCTTATTTTAAAAGAAGAAGTAGCTGCTTTGCTCGAAGAAAACCACTCGAACGTGGTAAGCGATGTAATACCGGAAAACGTAAAGCCTTATGTTATTATGGTTGTGGGAGTTAATGGTGTTGGCAAAACAACCACCATTGGCAAATTGGCAAAACAATTTAAAGATGCCGGCAAAAAAGTATACCTGGGCGCTGCCGATACCTTCCGTGCCGCAGCAGTTGAACAATTGGTTATTTGGGCCGAACGTGTTGGGGTTACGGTTATAAAGCAACAATCGGGTGCCGACCCGGCTTCAGTAGCATACGATACCATTGCTTCTGCAATTAAAAACCAAGCCGATGTAGTTTTAATTGACACCGCCGGACGCTTGCACAACAAAATTAATTTAATGAACGAGCTTTCGAAAATAAAGAAAGTGATGCAAAAAATTATACCCGATGCGCCGCACGAAGTACTTTTGGTACTCGACGGTTCAACCGGACAAAACGCCTACGAACAGGCTAAACATTTTACCGCTGCCACCGAAGTTACGGCATTGGCGCTTACTAAACTAGACGGTACAGCCAAAGGAGGCGTGGTTATTGGCATTTCGGACCAATTTAAAATTCCGGTAAAATACATTGGCATAGGCGAAGGAATTGACGATTTGCAAGTTTTTGATAAACATGAATTTGTCGATTCACTGTTCAAAAGCTAAGTTCACAACCGGCAACCAACCAAGCAATTACACAAATTCACATCCGGCAACCGATGTAAACTACTGAAATTCAGTATATTTTTCGAAATAGGGAAAAACTAAATATAATACGAACCAATTAAAATCGGCAATATGAAAAAATT
>JFJP01040837.1_pt1 | contig 10592 bp, 7 predicted proteins | sample 431651 | NCBI WGS metagenome assembly JFJP01 (sample SAMN02602958, study PRJNA72255) | Microbial mat metagenome, whole genome shotgun sequencing project. | biome: fresh water; feature: sink hole; material: water; isolation source: purple microbial (photo- and chemosynthetic) mats found in...
GGGTTTTGCTTTAAATTCAATGTGTTTGAGTATATCGTCTTTGGTTATTCTTTTGCCTACACCGGTGCCTGCAATACGTTCCAAATCGGTGCTTGTAAGTCCTTCCTTGCCGGCTATAGCGCGCACTAAGGGCGAAACGAATCGTCCGTCGGAGGTTTTGTGCGCAATGCCTGCCAATGCAGTAGGTTCATCTGCAAAAGCCGGTTCTAAAATTTCAACTTGCGGCTTATTTGCCGGTTTAGCCTTGCTTTTGTCTTCTTCCGGTTCTTCATCGGGTTCTTCGTCGGGTTCCGAATTGTCGGTACTTAAAATTGCAAGCACGCTGCCCACCTGCGGCACATCGTTTTCGCGTACAAATATTTGTAAAATAATTCCGCTTTCGGGTGCCGAAACTTCCGAATCAACTTTATCGGTAGCAACTTCAAATACCGCTTCGTCGGCCGATACACTATCGCCTACGTTTTTCAGTATTTTGGTTACGGTTGCTTCTATAATTCCTTCGCCCATGGCGGGCAAAAATATTTCTATCTTAGCCATTATGTGGTGTTTGTTGGTTTATCGATTCTTGTAAAATTGGTAGCCAATGTTATAAAATCGAGCCAAACCGAATAGTTTCGAATGTAATTATTCGGTTTGCCGGTTTCGGAAGTATATTCCAAAACCCCCGGTTTTAAACGGTTTGCTAAACTGTTGGGCAAGTTTATTCTAACCCAAGTTTTCCGACCCAAAAGTACAAAAAAACAATTGCGTAACGCTATTTTTTTTTGTTGAAAGATAAAGAAATAAAACGGGAAAAATAAGAGCAACAGTGTGGCAAAAATTATATCGAAACTTCTTTTTAATGCCAAATTGCTCTCAGAAAGTACCGAATTTACTTCGGGAATATACAATTCGCCCGATTCGTTTGATGAATTGCTGCCTATAATGCCTGTCGAGTTGTATGCCGCTATTTTAAAACTTACCGGTTCGGAAGCCATTAGTACTATGGTTTTTATTATTTCTGAAGAATTAACATCATTTAAGCAAAAAATAATTTCGTCGGGTTTGTTTATTCGGTACACCTCGCTTAAATTTTCGAAACTGCTTAGCAACGGCAATTCGCCCTTATTTTCAGCTTGCCCAACTCGACCCAAAACCGTGAATTTGGTTGCTAAATTTGCCAGAATTTTAACAACACGTTGGCTTTCTTGGTCGGTGCCGGCAATAATTACTTTTTTGGTCGAACTGCTTTTCAACTTAAAATCAAGCAAACCAAATTGTTGCAGTATAATTCGGAAAATGGGCAGTGCAAGCAAAACCCAAGCTGCCGAAAATACAATTACTGCTCTGGAAAACCGTAGCTTTTCGGGCAAAAGTGCGTAGGTTATAAGCACCAAACCGCTACCAACCAGCAATGCTTTAACTAATTGAATTAAGGTGCTTTTTGCTTTATAAGAACCTAAAAACCAAAGTGTAACCAGCCATATTGCAATAAAACCGGGTACGGTTTGCAAAAGCACTTCTTCGTGAAAATAATCGGAATTATGAAATTTAATACTCTCCCAAACTTTAGTTACCAAGGTAAAACCTATTGCAGTTAGTAATATATCGGAAACCGGAAGCAATATTTTAACGAACAATCGTTTTGCTGCCGAAATAAACGCGGTTAAGTAAATTGCCAATTGAATAAGTGCAACGTATTGGCCCGAAAGTTTGGTGTTGAAATGCTTTTGAGCAAAAATTATCATGGCGTTGTAAAATACTTTCACGTAGTTTAAACTGCCTTTTTTGGTGCTTTCGCCTTTGTAATGAATTATGGTGGTGGCCGGAAAATAATAGTTTTTGTAACCTGCCAAGGTAATTCGGTACGAAAGGTCAATGTCTTCGCCGTACATAAAAAAAGCTTCATCGAGTAAGCCGCATTTGGCAAGGGTTTCGGCTCGCATAAGCATAAAAGCGCCTGCCAAAACTTCAATTTCTGAAGTTTTATTTTCGGGTAAGTACGACAAATAATATTTGCCAAACCGTTTCGATTTCGGAAAGAGCTTTGCCAGTCCGGTCATTTTGTAAAACGCAACTGTCGGGGTGGGCAAACCTCGTTTCGATTCGGGCAAAAAAACGCCTTTGCCATCGACCATTTTAACTCCCAAACCACCGGCATCCGGGTGCGAATCCATGAATGTAACGGTTTTTTCAAATGTATCCTCTTCAACCAGCGTATCGGGGTTTAGCAATAAAATATACCTGCCTTTTGCCAAATTTATCGCTTGGTTATTCGCTTTCGAAAAACCAAGGTTTTCTTTATTTTCAATTAAAAGAACTTCCGGAAATAGTTTTTTTACCATTTCGCACGAACCATCGGCGGAGTTATTGTCTACCACAAAAATTTCGGCAGCTATATTTTTGACGGCATTCCGTACCGAAACTAAGGCTTGTTCCAGAAAGAATTTTACATTATAATTTACAATAATTATGCTTAGCTTCATAGAACAAAATTAACCGAATTGAAAGAATGAACCGAATTAAAGAATTGAAGTATTAATTAATTCCTTAATTCTTCAATTCCGACATTTTTTAATTCTTCACTTCCGTTGCTCCGTCGGAAATTTGCATGATATAAAAATCGGGAACTTTGCCAAATTTTGACTTGTATTGGGCTGATAAATCGGCCGTGAAATTTTCGACAAAATTTTCGCTTACTATATTTAAGGTGCATCCGCCAAAACCACCGCCCATCATTCGGGCGCCTATTACGTAATCCGATAAATGCGCCACGTTTTCCATAAAATCAAGTTCAATACAACTAACTTCGTATTTTACGCGCAAACCCTCGTGGGTTTCGTGCATTAATGCACCAAGCGCATGCAGGTCGCCATCTTTTAAGCATTGAGCGGCTTGCAACACTCGGTTGTTTTCTTTAACCACATACGAACACCGGCGATAAACGGTAGGTGTAAACTCGTAGCGCATACTTTCGAGCATTTCGGGCGTTACATCGCGCAACGAAAACACTTTCATGTGTTTCTTTTGAATTATTTTTATTCCTTCCTCGCATTCGGCACGTCGGGTATTATATTCGGATGAAGCGAGGGAGTGTTTAACTTTCGAGTCGGCAATTACAATTTTATAACCGGATAAATTAAGCGGAAAGTATTCGTGTTCAAGGCTTCGACAATCAAGTTTTATAACCGAATCTTTTACGCCAAACATAGCTGCATATTGGTCCATAATGCCGCAAAGTACACCGGCAAATTCGTGCTCGGCCATTTGTGCCATTTTTACCAGTTTTAAACTATCTAAACCAAAGTTAAAAAGTGTGTTTATAGCCACTGCAAAACCAACTTCAAGCGATGCCGACGACGATAAACCGGCGCCTTGGGGTACATTGCCTCCAAAAACACAATCCAATCCTTGGGTATCCAATCCTTCTTTGCGAAACTGAGCAATTACTCCGAGTAAATAATTTGCCCATAATTTGTTGGTTTTATGCAAATTATCCGATTGTACTTCGAGCAATTCTTTGTAATCGTATGAATAAAAGCGTAGTTTCTTTTCGTCGTTTTTCTGAACTGCAAAATAGGTGTATTTATCAATGGCGGCAGGCATAACAAAGCCTGAATTGTAATCGGTATGTTCGCCAATTAAATTAATTCGACCGGGTGCTCTGAAAATACGAGGCTCGGTTCTGAAAAGTTCTTTAAAATATTTGGTAATTACGGCTGAAATCATGGGGTTAAGTGTTTAGTTTTATTGCAAAAGGTTTCAAAAATTCGTCATTTTTTTAGCAAGCTAAGTTATACAAAAATGCTAAATTTTAATAGAACTGATCTTAATTGTTTTCAATTATTTTGCTTTAATTGGAAATAAAAAAAATCCGACGCTTTTGCGTCGGATTTTTTATGCTTTTAAGCGTAACAAATTATTTCAAACTGTCGGCAACCGGAGCATCGGTTCCCGAACCTTGGCTTTCGCCGTTTGCAGGCAAATTAGGTATACCACCTCGATTTACCGTATTATCAATTTGTTCTTGAATAACCGATTCGTTTGTTTTGTCTTTTTTATCAATGGTCATTGAGGCCAAAACGCTAAACAGCATTAATGAGCCGGCTAAAACCCAAGTTGCTTTTTCTAAGAAATCGGCAGTTTTACGAACGCCTACAATTTGATTCGATGCAGAGAAGTTCGAAGCCAATCCGCCTCCTTTTGAGTTTTGAACCAAAACGATTAAAATCAGTAAAATACTGACAATGAAAATAAGAACAATAAATACAATGTACATATTCTAAAATTTAATTTGATTAATTATTCAACCTTTTTTCTAAGTCCGAAATGCAAGTTGCAAAGTAACTGCTTTTTTCCGGATATTTCAAAATTAATTTTTGATAAATGATAATAGCTTTATCGAATAGTTTTTGTCCGGTATATACTTTAGCTAACGATTCCGATACAATTTCGAAATTTTCCGAAGCACTTTCTTCCGAAATATCTACATCACTAAACATCGAAACATCGGCGCGAATCGTCTTTGGATCTTCTTTAATAAACTTATTTATAAGCATATCGAAATGGTCTGTTTTTGGAATAACGGTTTCGATTTTTTCCGTAATATCTTTCGCATCGGGCTGAATTATTTCTTCGGAAACAATTTCTTCATTCACCGGTAAAATTTCATCCGTAAGTATTGTTTCCGGTTCATCAATCTGCAAAACAGGCTCAATCTCAATTAGTTCATCTACTGTATTTTGTTCAATCGGCAGTTCCTTTTCAGGCTCAAAATCTAATAATAAGCCCAAATCTTCCGGCACGTTATTTTCTTCGTTTTCATTTAGGCTGTCTTGTTCGTTCTCAGCATACTGCTTGTCTTTCATTGTATCTGCCCAGCCCATTAATCGAGCAGCCAATTCGTCTAAAAAAGTGCCGCTTTGCTCTTCTACCGGTTTTATTTGTTTTTGGTTATCGTTTAACAGTTTTAGTGCTTTTTCGGCACTTATACTTATTTCGTTTGCCGGCTCAAGTGGTTTAATAACCTCAATTCTTTTTGTCGGTTCCGGCTTTATTTCCGTATTGCTTTCCGAAGCTGCTTGCTCTTGTGCTTTTAATTCTTTTAAGCGCTTCTTTTCGGCAATCATTCGCATTACACGGTCGGCAGGGCTTTCAACTGCAGCGCCCGGCGTTTTTTCTATTTCAAAGGGTGTTGCAAGTTCAGCTTTAGTTTCAATTTGCTCTTGCACCGGGTTACTAACCTCAATTATTGGTTCGTTTTGTGCTTCGGTGTTGTTTGGCAAGTCGGCTATTTCTGCAACCGGAGTTTCGGTAAGTTCAATTTCGTCTGTTTGGTCGGAAGTATTCGGTTCCAACTTGGTTTCAAGCATTGCCGTTTCGGGCTTAAATTCAATTTCTGCAATAAATTCAATCGCAGAATTTTCCATTATGGCATTTTCCGGCTCGGTTACATTAATTACTTCAGCAGCTATCGCTTCAACTTGTTCTGCCGATACCGTTTCTTTATTTTCTATGGCTTCTTCTGCAACGAATTTTGCACTTAAATTTTCGGTTAAGCTTATAATTCGTTCGGCTATTTTTTGCTGAAGTTTTTCTTTTATATCTTCCGGAGTCGCTTGGTTTTCTTTTGAAAACTGCTGCTCGCGCGATTTTTTATTCAGTTCGTCAATGGTTCTTCGAGCTTCTTCAATGATATGCGAACGAGCTTCAATTTCTTTTTCGGGAATTACTTTATCGCCCAAAACAATATTCTCTGTTTTGTTAGTCGAATAGCGGGCAGAAGGCGATTTTTTTTCTTTTTTCTCTTCTTCTGTCGGTTTTGTTTCGGTTATGTTTTCGACAATTTCGTTGGGTTGTTCTACCGTAGCTGCCGGTTTTGCTTCGGTTATATTTTCGACAATTTCGTTGGGTTGCACCTTGTCAATGCTTGCTGTGGCAGTATTTGCTGTTTCTTTAGCTGTAATAGGTGGCTCGGAATCCCAAACATTGCTAAAATCAGTAGCATCGTTTTTTTTGCTCGATAATTTGCGCAAATTTTGAATCGATTCTTCAATAACTTTTTGGCGTTGTATGGTTGCTTCGTCCGGTGCCGCTTTTTCTTGCTCTTTTAATTCTTTGGCTAATCTTCGTTCTTCTTTTCTTCGTTCGCGTTCGGAAGCCAATTTTTCCTCTTCGCTTATAACAGGTATTTCAATTGGTTCGTTAGCTTGTAGTTCTGAAACCGAACTCACTGCTTCTTCAATGTCAAATTCTATTACGCGTTCAAATTCGTGGGTTTCTTGCTCAGCTTGAATATTTTCAGGAAAGTCAAAATTGAATTCGTCGTTTATACTATTTTCCGGCTGAGGTTCCAAATTGGCAGACTGAATTTCAGGCTCCGAAACTTCAGCTTCAACTTGTATTTCGACTATTTGGTCGAATGTTTCAATTGGTTTAACTTCAGGTTCGGTGGGTAATACTTTTGTTTGTTCAATAACTTCTTCGTTTACTACAGCTGCTTGCTGAAACGCTTCAGTTTCGTTAATTTCAATAACTTGTATTTCAGTTGCTATGGCTTCCGATTGCTCAATATTTTTATCGTCGGTCAAGCTTGTACTTTCAACTAATTTTTTTTCCGTGTCATTCGTTGCACGATTCGAAAGTTGTTCTTTTTCGTTTTTATGTTCAATAATTGTTTGCTGAACCTCGCGAATAATAGCTTCGAACGATTTTACGTTTGCCTGTTCCGGTTTAACAGTGCTTGCCGGCATAGCTATTTTTTTGCCTCCTGCAACAGGTTCAGCAATAGAACTTTGCTGCATAAGGAACCGAAACATGTGTTTACGGTCAGTAATAAATACATTGCTCGCATGCATTTCAATTTTGGTTAAAGCATTGTTTTTCAACAAGTTTTTCCAAATTTTTAAGTGTAGTAAACGAGCCGATTGAAAATATGGATATTCTTCCAATATTTGTTCAATTTCGTTTAATGCGCTTTCGCCCAGCGTATTGCTGTTACGTATGTATTCGAAGAAATTTTTAGTTTCCATATGCTGCGAGTATTCTAAATTAGTTTGCCTTTGTAGGCTTTAAACCTTTTTCTTTGTTGCAAATTGTTAGGCTTTAACTACCAATTAACAACGCTTTTCTGAAAAATATCTTGTGTCAGGTCTTTAATAATATCTGCCATTAATGCGTCTTCAATACTTGTAAATTCCGAATTGGCAGGAAAATCGCGATAGGCTGAAAAAACATTCTCGAAATCGTATTCTTTCTTTTGCTTATTTTTGAACTTTACTTTTATTTGAATGGTAAACCGATTGTAAGCCGCCGTTTCGTCGCCTTTAATGGCTTGGGTTACAATTGTGTAGCCGGTAATGTTACCTTCAAAATTCAAATCGGCATCTCCGTTTACCAAAGCCAGCGAAGTTTTGCTTAACAAAGCATCTTTAAGCGCTTCGGAAAACGATTGGCTTAGTGCAGGGTTTATAAGTCGTGCATTATTTGGAAATTCCTTAACCGAAAAAGTTTTCGAATTTGGGTCAATGGATGCTCCTGTAAACGAATATTTTATTCTACAGCCTGTCAGTGTTGTTATTATAAGTAAAATAAATAAGCCCGAAAACTGCTTCGACATAATAATTTCAATTTTTCTGAAATGCAAATTTACGATTTATTTTCCATAATTATATTGTAAACGAAAAATCTTATGTGCGCTTTTTAATAATTATTTTTCAATGTCGTATTCCTTTATTTTTCTGTATAAAGTACGCTCCGAAATACCAAGTTCTTGCGCAGCGTATTTTCGCTTTCCGTTAAATTTTTCGAGCGCACGTCTAATCATTTCTATCTCTTTGGCTTCCAACGATAAGGTTTCTTCGAGCAGTTCTACCGTGTCCTGAATTTGTTCCGGCTCGTTTGTTCCAAAGCTTTCTTTATGAATAACATGGTCGTAACTTGACGGCGAGGTGAACACTTTATTTACAAACTGCGAGGTTTCCTCGGCAAAATTATAACCGGTCGGATTTTTCTTCATTAAGTCGAAAACCAATTTTTTTAGGTCGTTCATGTCGCTTTTCATGTCGAACAAAATTTTGTACAAAATTTCGCGCTCCGAATGAAACGTGGTTTCGTCAACCGAACTGTTGTAAACCATTGGTAAGTTGGTTGTTCCAAAATCGGGCAAATATTGTTTAAGCTTTTCGCCCGAAATTATGCGGTCGGTTTCTATGATTGAAATTTGTTCGGTAATATTTTTCAATTGCCTAATATTTCCGGGCCAACGGTAGCTTTCCAGCACTGCTCTGGCATCGTCGGTTAAACTTACCGGCGGAATTTTGTATTTCTCGGAAAAATCGCGCGTAAACTTCCGGAAAAGCAGGAAAATATCTTCCTTTCGTTGGCGTAACGACGAAACGTAGATTGGTACCGTGTTGAGTCGGTAATATAAGTCTTCGCGAAACTTTCTTTTTTGTACCGCTTCGGGCAAATTTACATTGGTTGCCGCTACAATTCGTACGTTTGTTTTTTGCACGGTTGAAGCGCCTACTTTAATAAATTCGCCGCTTTCTAAAATTCGGAGCAGTTTAGATTGAGTAGCAATAGGCAGTTCGGCTATTTCATCCAAGAAAATGGTTCCGCCATCGGCCACTTCAAAATACCCTTTACGCTTTTCGTGTGCACCGGTAAACGAACCTTTTTCGTGCCCAAATAGTTCCGAATCAATGGTACCTTCGGGTATTGCACCACAGTTTACCGCTATATAAGTACCATGCTTTCGGGCGCTGAATTGGTGAATTATTTGCGGAAAATTCTCCTTTCCCGCACCGCTTTCGCCGGTAATTAAAACCGACAAATCGGTACCTGCCACTTGGTAGGCAATTTCAATGGCACGGTTCAATTCGGGCGATGTACCTATAATTGAGAACCGCTGTTTTATGCGTTGTAATTCTTCGGAATTTATCATAGTTTGCTAATTCGCTTTATTTTAATGGATTAGTTTAATCCTTTTTATCGAATAATCCACCTACAAAAGTACAAAAAGTTTAGCAATTTTTTGAATAAAATCGGAAATATTGTCAGTGTTTTAAATTTTTGGCTGAAATTTATCTTGGCTGCAATATGTTTAATGAATCGTACACAATCTGTTCGTTTTCGGACAAAGTTTCAATAGCTTTTTTTTCTTTATAACTGAAATTTAATTAGTTACAAATAGGAATAATTTTTGTCGAAAATGTGTAGCTTTGTCATAATTAACCCAAAAACAATTTTTATGAAGAAATCTATTTTTTACTTCGTGCTTATCCTTTTTATGCCGGCTGCGGCTCAGCAAGTAACCCAATGGCGCGGTGCCGACCGTTCGGGCAATTACCCCGAAACTAATTTGTTAACTCAGTGGCCGGCAACCGGTCCCGAACTTTTTTGGGAATTTGCCGAATTGGGCAACGGCTACAATTCGCCGGTTATAACCGACAAATACATTTTTATAAATGGCGAGGTGGATACCATTAACTACTTGTACGCCTTAAACTTAAAAGGCGAATTGCTTTGGAAAAAAGAAGTTGGGCGCGAATGGGTAGCATCGTACCCCGGTGCGCGCGCGGCTGCCAATGTGGTAGGTAATTTGGTATACACCACTACCGGCATGGGCGATGTAGCTTGTTTTGAAGCGGAAACCGGAAACAAAAAATGGGCGCACAACTATGTAACCGATTTTAAAGCGCCGATAACTCGATTTGGTTTTTCGGAGTCGGTAGTTGTAAATGGCGATTTGGTGTATTGCCAGCCCGGTAATGCCGACACCAATGTGGTGGCGCTCAACCGATTTACCGGCGAAATGGTTTGGAAAACCAAAGCACTCGGACAAATGACTTCGTACTGTGCACCGTTGTTAATTGAACTTAAAGACCGCAAAATATTGGTAACTTTTTCGAAAAGTGCCTTGCTTGGAGTGGATGCTGCAAACGGCACCTTGCTTTGGTCGCACACACAAGAAGGCGAAGGCGACGTGCATGTAAACACTCCGCTTTTCGAAAACGGATTCATCTACTACATTACCGGCGACGGCAACGGTTCGGTAAAACTTAAACTTTCCGACGACGGCACAAGCATAACCGAAGTTTGGCGCACGAAAGCTTGCGACGGAACTATGGGCGGATTTAACAAAATTGGTAATTTTATTTATTCGTCGGGCTACGAAAAACGCCAATATTATGCAATAAATGCCGAAAACGGCGCTATTGCCGATTCGCTGAAATTCGATAGAGGTGTAGTAATTGCCGCCGAAAACATGCTGTATTTGTACAACGAAAAAGGCAATTTGGGCTTGGTAAAACCCGAAAACGGTAAAATGAATCTGGTAAGTTCGTACAAAGTTACCAAAGGTACTAAAGCACATTATTCGCATCCGGTAATTTGTAATGGTATTTTGTATCTGCGTCGCGGACAATCGCTTATGGCTTTCAACATAAAAAAATAACCGCTATGAAACGATATATTCAACTTTTATCAATTTTTGCCGCATTTTTTTCGATTCAAGCCACTGCGCAAACCATTGATGATGTACTTAAAAAACATTACAAGGCAGCAGCCTATACAAAACTCGAAAAAGCAACTTCGGTTGAAATGGACGG
>JFJP01040838.1_pt1 | contig 10591 bp, 13 predicted proteins | sample 431651 | NCBI WGS metagenome assembly JFJP01 (sample SAMN02602958, study PRJNA72255) | Microbial mat metagenome, whole genome shotgun sequencing project. | biome: fresh water; feature: sink hole; material: water; isolation source: purple microbial (photo- and chemosynthetic) mats found in...
TCGATAACATACTCATTTTCCGACTCTTTGATATTTACTGCCGGTGAATATTTTGTACGCATGGTATGAATGTTTTCGGTTTGCGCATCGAAACCTCCAAAAAACTCATCGTTGTACAAACGATTGATTACTGAATTTAGCACCGATGGATTGATTTTTACTAACATGGCTATTTCCTCCATTTAATTTAGTGATTATTACTATTTTAATTCGTTGTATTCAATTTCAATTACTCCTACCATTTGTCAAACGAAATGCCATTCCAATAAATCAGACATAATGACTTGTTTTTGATTTTATTGATGTCATTATGTCTGATTTTGATTGATTTTATTGTTTGAATAAATAAATTAGGCAGAAAATGAATTGAGTAACCTACATTTTATTTATTTTTGCATTCATTTCGAACTTAGAAAACACAATAAAACAATAAGATAATGGCAAACGACGATTTATTTAAAAAACTGATTGCACACTGCAAGGAATACGGTTTTATTTTCCAATCGAGCGAAATCTACGATGGATTGAGCGCAGTGTACGATTATGGTCAATTTGGTACCGAACTGAAAAACAATATCAAAGAATATTGGTGGAAATCAATGGTTTTGCTCCACGAAAACATAGTGGGGATAGATGCCGCAATATTTATGCACCCTACCGTGTGGAAAGCTTCGGGGCACGTAAACGCTTTCAACGACCCGCTCATTGACAACAAAGACTCAAAAAAACGTTACAGAGCCGACCAGTTGATTGAGGAGTATATGGAGAAGCAACGCGAAAAAATTGCCAAAGAAGTTGCCAAAGCCCAAAAGCGATTTGGAGATTCGTTTGATGAACAGCAATTTGTAAGCACCAACCCCAATGTGCTCAAATATCAGCAATTGATAGACGAAACACACAACCGAATGGTGAAAGCACTGGCAAGCGACGACCTCAACGAACTGAAACAGATAATTATTGATACCGAAGTGGTTTGCCCGATTTCGGGAACGAAAAATTGGACAGATGTACGCCAATTTAATTTGATGTTTGAAACCAAATTGGGTTCAGTAACCGAAGGTGCAAACTCCATTTATTTGCGTCCCGAAACGGCTCAAGGCATTTTTGTGAACTTCCTAAATGTTCAAAAAACAGGTAGAATGAAAATTCCTTTCGGTATAGCTCAAATTGGTAAAGCATTTAGAAATGAGATAGTTGCACGCCAATTTATTTTCCGTATGCGTGAGTTTGAACAAATGGAAATGCAGTTTTTTATTCGTCCGGGAGATGATATGAAATGGTTTGAATACTGGAAAGAAAAGCGAATGAAATGGCACAAAGCACTGGGCATGGGCGATGGCAAACACCGTTTTCACGACCACGACAAATTAGCGCACTATGCCAATGCCGCCACCGACATTGAATTTAATTTCCCGATGGGTTTCCGCGAATTGGAAGGAATCCATTCGCGCACCGATTTCGATTTGTCGCAGCATCAGGAGTTTTCGGGCAAAAAAATGCAGTACTTCGATTCGGAATTAGAAAAATCGTACATTCCGTATGTCATTGAAACTTCCATTGGTTTAGACCGTATGTTTTTGTCCATAGTTTCGAACGCATATACAGAGGAAACCATAACAAAAGAAGACGGCACTACCGATAGCCGCGTGGTAATGAAAATTCCGCCCGCACTTGCGCCCGTAAAACTTGCCATATTGCCTTTGGTGAAAAAAGACGGTTTGCCCGAAAAAGCTCAAGAAATTATCCACCAATTGAAATTTGACATTAATTGTTACTACGAAGAAAAAGATACCATTGGTCGCCGCTACCGCCGCATGGACGCTATTGGTACGCCTTTCTGTGTAACAGTTGACCACCAAACATTGGAAGATAACACCGTAACCATTCGCCACCGCGACACCATGGAGCAGGAAAGAGTTGAAATTGCAAAACTTGCTACTATTTTGGGCGAAAAAGTGAGTATGCGTTCTATGTTAGAAAAATTGTAATTATTTGTCATTCAATTATTTATATCACAATCCGAAATCGTTGATTCGATTTCGGATTTTTTTTAAACTTTTTTATCCATCTGATACGTTATTTTAAGTGCAATTTGAGGTATTCGTTCGCAAAATTCAAAAAAATATGAAATCAAAACCATTTTTTTTCAGCATCACATCTTATCTTTCATTCCTTTTTATAGTGCTTATTTTCAGTATTATAACTTCTTGTCAGAAACCAGAATCGTATTCCGAAATTCCTTTTATCGAATACAAAGATGTTTATACCAATGGCGACACACTGATATTTGGAAATCAAGCCAAGTACATAAAAATTACCCTACGCCTCGTAGATGGAGATGGCGATATTGGCTGGGATTCGGTGGTGTACGACGATGAGGGGATAAGGCATCAGATAAATTTATTTTCACGAGTTTTTTATAAGGAGAATGGTGAATTTAAAGAGTATAAAGTTTATTTTGTTACCGATGAGGTAGTTACTCAACTAAAAGAAATTGGTTTGCCACAAAAAGCCATAGATACGCTCAATTATATGGTTAGAGATGTGTCGAAAAACAAAATTTGGCAAGGCGAGAGCAAATTTATTTTCATTATTGAACAATACATTGGTAGTGAGGTAGTTGAGCAATATCGTGAACAATTGCTCGAAATTGCCGAATACAACAAAGCGAAATTGTTTACCATGCCTTTTGTGCCTGTAAGTGAGGGACAAAACAAAACTCTGAAAGCAGACATAGAGGTAAAACTCGAATATTTGCGTTCGGCATTGGTAAACGAAATGCCTTACGATACCGTGAAATACGAATTTTACCTCATAGACCGCGCGTTCAATCAGAGCAATACTATAATGACTCCCGAAATAGTATTTACTTCAAAAACTCTTTGAGGCTTACCACTTTGGCGTACGATTTTAGGGTAGAAAGTGTGGATAGGTGCACTTGTGCGGCAGCAACGGTTTGTTCGTTAAAAGTAAGGTCGCGGGTGGCGCAGGCATCGTGCACCACTACTACTTTGTAGCCAAAATCGGCTGCTGCACGGGTAGCACCTTCGAGGCACAGGTGCGTTTGCATTCCCACAATCACCAGTCTGTCAATACTTTTCAAGGTCAAATATTCGCGCAAATCGGTTTCACGAAAACTGTTGACATAATTTTTGGTTATCACTTTTTCACCTTCCATGGGGGCTACATTTTTGTGAATGTCACAATTGGCGTTGTGCATAATGTGCACCACCGGCAAATTTGCCTCTCTAAATTTTTCTAACAATTGTTTGGCTTGCAAACTCGCCTCCACACTGCCCACCAAAGGGGTGGAACCGCCTTCGAAATAGCAATCCTGAATATCTACAATCAACAAAGCCGTTTTTAGCGTATCGGCTTTTATTTCGTTAAAAGTTTGCGACTGCAAAAGGCTTATCTGCGTACAAATCAATACAATAACAATCGAAAGACGTTTAAAAACATTCATCAGTGTATTTTTTTTCAGTGAATAAACAATCCAGAATTTTTGAGCATTGGTATCAACCCGCTAAAGAAAAATTCTACAGCTATCACCATTACTATCAAGCCCATAAGACGCATCATCACTTTGTTGCCGGTTTCGCCCAACAAACCAATAATGCGCGATGCTCCCACTAAAATTAATAGTGTAACAATTGCCACTACAATAATGGAAATTATTAGTACAATTTTTTGTTCCACCGTTATGGCATCTTCCATTTGCACAATTGCGTTGGTGATGGCACCGGGTCCGCAAATCATGGGTATAGCCAAAGGCGTAACAGAAATATCGTTTACATAATCTTTTTTTTCTTCTTCTGTGGCTTTAAAGGTCGAAAGCCGAGCTTGAAGCATATCGTATCCCATCATAAAAAAAATAATGCCGCCCGCAATTCGGAAACTATCTACCGAAATTCCAAAAAAACGAAACATTAACTGACCTGTAAATGCAAATAAAAAAACAGTTCCAAAAGCTACTATTACTGCTTTTATAGCCGTTCGTTTCCGTTCTTTCATATTGAGCGAGGCGGTCATGGTCATAAATACCGGCATTACTCCAAGCGGGTTAATGATGGTGAAAAACGAAGTGAAAATCAATAATCCGTAAGTAAAATTATCAGCCATAACATTGAAATTGAATTAGTTGTGTGTGTTTCTGTATTCATCGTATTTCTGTGCTATCTGTTCCAATTCGGTGTACCATGTTTCACCAAATTTTCGGATAAGTGCATCTTTTAGAAACATATAGACTTTTACATTTTGCTGTGCGCCCAATTCGGTTGCTGGTTTGCAAAAATGTTGCACATCGTAATTCACTGCCTCAAATGTGTGGTATTTGCGCATTCGTATGGGGTACAAGTGGCACGAAATGGGTTTGCGAAAAGTAATTTCGTTGTTGAAATAGGCTTTTTCTATCGCGCAAAGTGCCACACCTTCATCAAAGTAGGTGTACACACATTCATCGTTTCCAATGATGGGAGTAACCAAGTCGTTGTCTTCATCAAACACATAAAGTCCTTGTCTTTCAATCTCTTTGATGGCTAATTCTGGTAGATATTTTTTTACTATCGGATAAACCTCTTCGAGTTTTTGTTTTTCGTTTTCTTCTAAAGGCGCACCAGCCGAACCGTAAATGCAACATACTCCGCGACATTTTTTTAGGTCGCACATAAAATGTTGGTCAAACAATTCTGTACTAAGTATCTGTTCATCAATCTGTAACATTGAGTAAAGTCGTTTTTTGAGTGGATATTAGAACGATTCAGTCATTCGGCTGATAACTTTGTTGCAGCTACGTGCCTTATCTTCTGGATATTGCACAATAAACGTAGCAAAACCACCATCAATGATTTTGGTTTTCTGAAAATAGTTGTTTCCGTTGAGTTTTCCTTTTATGATGTAATAGTCATCGGTTATTTCGGTTTTAGCCTCCTCAATTTCAACCACATCGTCTGCCAAACGTATTTCCAGTGTTTCCTCCAGAATATTAATTTCGCCCCACACGGTGAGCTTGCGCGTTTTATCTGCCGATTCAAACACACGCCCGTCGCCGTTGTCCGATTCGGGTTGGGGAATTAATATTTCGGCAGGATAATCAATGCAATAGTCGTATCGAGAATTGCAATAGGTATCAAACGAAATTTCGGCATTCAAATCATCGTTAATGGCTTCGCTTTCGTTGTTTGTATTGTTTGCTTCGTTTTTAGTTGAATTACAACCACATACAATCGAAACAAACAAAACAAAAATAAACGCAATCTTTTTCATGTTCATCGTATTTAATTAGTATTCATATTTTTATACACTATTTCGGCTATCATCAAATCAATGGAATCGGTAATTTTTATATTTTCTTTGTTGCCACCTACCAAATTTATTTTGTTGCCCGCCATTTCTACCACACTTGCATCGTCGGTAAACGAGGGTTGGTAGGGCAACTGGTAAGCACTGAGAATTTGTTCGGAACGAAACACTTGCGGAGTTTGAACCACTTTGTACAAATTGCGGTCAATAGCCTCATTGCCTTGGTTCGATACCCGTCGTATCGATTCGTACACATCTATCACTGGCAGTGCATTTCCCAAGCTCTCGGCAGTACGGAAACAGCGGTTGATGGTGCTCATACTCACCAAGGGGCGTACGGCATCGTGCACAGCTACAATGCTTTGCTCCGAAATTTGGGTAAGCCCGTTTTGCACCGAGTAAAACCGCTGACTGCCACCCGCTACAAGAGTATGCTTGATGGTGAAACTGTGTGTGAGGCAAAGCTCATTCCAGTAGTCGAACTGATTTTGGGGCAACACCACAATTATTTCAATATCAGCATTATATCGGTAAAAAATATCTATGGAGTGCATCAAAATGGGTGTTCCGTTTAAGGGCAAAAACTGCTTTGGAATATCCGATTTCATGCGCAAACCAACTCCGCCAGCTACTACGACAACATATTTTTTCATCTTGTAATAATCGTTTCGAAATAAAATGATAAATTCTGAATTTGGTTTTATCTTTGTAACATTCAAACAACTTGAGCAAAGATACAAAAAAGACATTTACACATCACAACTTGTATCAAAAAATTTAATTCACAAACAGAAGATTAATTAATCACGCTAAAATTGAACACAATGAAAAAAATGTTGAACATAGCAATGGGCTTGTTATTCATCTTAAGCGGATGCTCTATAACACAGGAGTTTAGCTTCAATAAAGATTACTCTGGAAAGATGAGTAATTCTATAGATTTCAGTATGTTAAAATCGTTTATGGGGGAAGAAGCTACCACCGAGGACAATTCTCTGGATTCGATTGAAACGGTGTACAAAGAAACAGTGGAGAAGCTGAAGGACGTAAAAGGAATTTCAGATGTGAAGTTGACATGGGAAAACAACAATACCCTGTTGGTTTTGTCGTATCAATTTGATGGTGTAGAAGCACTTAACAACTCGCTTGTGCGCTCCGAATTTTTGGGCGAGCAGGAAGGAAGCAACGGCTCGTTTGCTCAAAAAGGAAAAAAGCTTACCTACTTGCCTCCCAAAATGGATTTAGATAGTTTGAAACAAACCGAAGGCATAGAAGAATCGGGTGAATATTTTTCTTTGGCACTGAAATTTAATTTCGAACGTCAAATAAAAAAAGTAAGCAATAAGAAAGTAGAATTATCCGACAGTAATCACAAAGCAGCTTTGAGCAACAACCTCAACGAAATAATGAAGGGTGAACTTGAAAAAAGCATCGAATTTAAGCTGAAGTAAGGCATACTGAAGGGGGTAAAACAAAAAAATTGGTATAAAGATGACAGAACTAAAATCAATTATTGAAAGTGCGTGGACAAACCGCGAACTGTTGCAAAAAGCGGAAACTCGTGAGGCGATTAGAGCCGTTGTAGAACTGCTCGACAAGGGCAAAATACGTGTGGCACAACCCATTGAGAACAGCGACGAATGGCAAGTGAATGAGTGGATAAAAAAAGCCGTTATCATGTATTTTCCTATTCAGGAAATGAAAACCATAAAAGTTGGCGAATTTGAATTTCACGATAAAATTGATTTGAAACATGGCTATAAAGAGCTGGGGGTGAGGGTTGTACCTCATGCCATAGCTCGATATGGTTCGTTTGTGGCAAAGGGAGTGATAATGATGCCTTCGTATGTAAACATTGGGGCGTATGTAGATAGTGGTACTATGGTTGACACTTGGGCAACTGTGGGGTCGTGTGCGCAAATTGGTAAAAATGTGCACCTTAGCGGAGGAGTGGGCATTGGCGGTGTGCTTGAGCCAGTACAAGCTGCTCCGGTAATTGTGGGCGATGACTGTTTCATTGGCTCGCGGTGTATTGTGGTAGAAGGGGTGCGCTTGGGCAACGAGGTGGTGTTGGGTGCAAATGTGGTACTTACAAATACCACCCGAATTATTGACGTAACTCAGTCAGAACCAGTGGAATACATGGGCTATGTGCCCAATCGCTCAGTAGTGATTCCGGGAACTCGAACCAAAAAATTTCCGGCTGGAGAATACAATATTCCATGTGCGATAATTATTGGACAGCGAAAACCCTCTACAAATCTGAAAACTTCGCTCAACGAAGCACTGAGAGAATATGAAGTTTCGGTATAATTCAAATTTCAACGTTTACTCAATATTAATACTTATTTTGATGCCCGCAGTTTCAACCGAGAAAATGTATTACACCATTGGCGAAGTTGCCACTATGTTCGATGTAAATGTTTCACTCATACGTTTTTGGGAGAAGGAGTTCGACATTATAAAACCTACAAAGAACAAAAAAGGCAATAGGCTTTTCACCCCCGATGATGTAGAAAATTTTCATCTCATTTATCATTTGGTGAAGGAGAGAGGGATGAAATTGATGGGCGCAAAACTAAAGCTTCAAACTCATCGCGATGAAACAATGAATAATTTTGAAATCGTAAAACGATTGAAAAACATTAAGCAGCAAATAATTGACATTCGCGATGAGTTTGATTCACTCACCACAGCCAAAGAGGAGGAAGTTTAAAAAAATTCGATTCCCAAAATAGAAATATCATCAAAAATAGAATCGTTTCCTTTTTTTATTTGAAGTTTAAGAATGAGGTCGTTGATGGTTTTGTCTATTCGCTTTTTGTTGGCAAATATTTTTTCGATGGTTTCAATTCCATAATCCACCATTGAAGCGGTTTTTAGTTCCACCAATCCATCGGTGTAGCAAAGAAGTTTTACACTGCTTTCGAGCGGATTTTCGCTCTCCGTTAAATGTTCGAATAGCAATTCGCCCTCGTCAACTGCCGGAATTTCGTCAATCATTCCAATTCCCATGCACCCCTTATTGAGATACACCGTTTGGTTTGTTTTTTTGTAGTACAAAATTGGCGGATTGTGCCCTGCGTTTACATACCTCAACCTTTTGGTGCTGTGGTTGTATTTTCCAATAAACAGAGTGATAAATTTATCGGCATTGGCAGTAGCAATAATTTGCTGATTGAGTTTTCGCACCAATTCGGTCAACGAAATATCGAGCGTAAACAAAGCCCTCAGATTTGCCTGAAAATTAGACATTAACAAAGCTGCCGAAATACCTTTCCCCGAAACATCGGCAATGCAAAATCCCACTTCTTCGTTGTTGAGCTGAATAAAATCGTAATAATCGCCCCCTACCTCACTGTGCGGAAAATAGTAAGCATCAACGTAGTAATATTTGTTGTTGGGCAAAGCGTAGAGGTTGGGAATGAGCATAGATTGCATTTTCGAAGCCAGCTCAAGCTCCTTGCGCATTGCTTCTTGTTTTAAGTGGTCAATCTGTAGTCGCCGGTTTTCGATGGCAACCATTATGATATTGGTAAGAGTTTGAATAAAGCTCAAATGCTTTATGGTGGGGCTAATTCCGTCCTGTTCCTCGTCAATATCGCCAATAAGCACATACGCAATTGCCGAATTGTTGTGAAAAACCGGAATGATTATGTCGAAATAGCGCACCAAAACATTGGAGGCTTGAATGGTGGTGGTAATTTCTTTGTGCTGTAGCAAATCGGTTTCCACGTCTATAGGTATAGCCTCCTCGCGTGGGTAGCGTTCAAACCCCGATTTGAGTATCACACTCCAGTTTGTGTTGTAGCTGTAAACCAATACTTTACCAATACGGAGGTCGTCTCTCAGAAGGCGTTCGTATTTATCTATTAAATTCTGAGTAGATAAGTTATCATTAATCGCCTGAGTTAAACTCAACAATGTATTTAGTTTGAACGTGCAAAACTCAAGACGCTTTATTGATGTATTTATTGGCATTGGTGTTGGGTTAAAGAAAAAATCAGATAAGCGAACATCGCTCATCTGATTTTTCGAAAAAATGATTATTCTTTTGAACGTTCAACATAGTCGCGAGTGCGGGTATCAATTTTTATTTTGGTTCCATTTTCTACAAATAGAGGAACATTTATTATTGCACCTGTTTCAACTGTTGCTTGTTTCAGCGATGAGGAAGATGATGTATCACCTCTCACACCGGGTTCGGTGTAGGTAATTTGCAACACTACAAATGGCGGAAGTTCGCAAGTGAGAGCAGTTTCGGTATCGGCATGGAATACCACTTCTACGTCTTGCCCTTCTTTCATCAAGTCGGCATTGTCAATAATTTTCTCTTCAATTGGAATTTGCTCAAACGTTTCGCGGTTCATAAACAACATTCCGGTATCGTCCTTATACAGATACTGATACGGACGACGCTCAATGCGAGCTACATTCACTTTTACACCGGAGTTGAACGTGTTTTCTATCACTTTTCCACTTGTAAGGCTCTTGAGTTTGGTGCGCACAAAAGCTGCACCCTTGCCGGGTTTTACGTGTTGAAACTGTACGATGGTAAACAAATCGTTGTTAAATTCGATACATAAACCATTACGGAAATCTGCAGTAGTTGCCATTTTTTTTAACGACTTTAAGTAAATTCTGTTGATTCTTTAATGGTGCAAAATTAATGTAAGTATCTATAAATTCAAAATTAATCAACGCAGTTCTTTTAATTTTTGTTCTGCGTTGGTTTTGTACTTGCTATTACTTGCCGCAATTTTGCGTAAAAGTTGTTTTGCCTCTTTGGTGTTTTTTTGTTCCATCAAAACAAGGGCTTTCAAATAGTGCGCCTCATCGGTAAATTCCTTTTTTTGGTCTATAATTTTGGTATAAGCATTCAATGCCTCAGTGTATTTTTTACTTTGATGAAACATATATGCCGAAACAAACAATTTTTCGGAATTTTGGTTGATTTGCCCACTATCTTGTCTGAAAATCAACGCACTATCCATTAGTGCTTCTTGGGAGATGGCTCTAAACGTTGGCGGTAAAAATTCGTGAAGGTTTTCAATGCTTCGGCTGTCATCAACTTCCAACAGATTGTCATCGTATTCATTTTCAACCGCTAAACCTTTGTTTTCAGAGTCTTTTGCTATGCTTTCCTTTTTTCGTTTATTCGATAGATTGAAATCGGCATCAATCACACTTATATAGTCGTTTTGCACCACCATATCTTCAGTTTCATCTACAAGCAACTCATCTTCAACCACTACTGTTTTTGTAGCACCCGAATTGGAAATAGATTCCA
>JFJP01000088.1_pt1 | contig 10590 bp, 11 predicted proteins | sample 431651 | NCBI WGS metagenome assembly JFJP01 (sample SAMN02602958, study PRJNA72255) | Microbial mat metagenome, whole genome shotgun sequencing project. | biome: fresh water; feature: sink hole; material: water; isolation source: purple microbial (photo- and chemosynthetic) mats found in...
TTCCCATCCCGAACACGGCAGTTAAGCTCCAGAGGGCCGATGATACTGCATTTTTAAGTGTGGGAAAGTAGGTCGCCGCGACGTTAATATCTAAAACGCCCCCAGTCTCTCCGAGATCTGGGGGCGTTCCTGTAGTTGCTGAATTCTATTGTCTAAAATGTGTCTCTGTGAGGATTTCATGGCTATTTCTGTGCGCCTTCCTGACGATTCTGTCCGTGAATTGCCGGATGGCGCCACTGGTGCAGATTTGGCGCAGGGTATTGGGCCTAGACTCTTGGAGGCCTCTCTGGCCATCAAAATCAATGGTCAGCTTAAGGATTTGTGTACGATTTTGCCCGATGGTGCTGGCGTAGCCCTGGTTACAAGTAAGGATCCGGATAGCCTGGAAGTCATCCGGCATTCCACGGCACATTTGTTGGCGCAGGCCGTTCAGCGTATTTTCCCTGAAGCAAAAGTAGGGATTGGGCCAGTAATTGAAGACGGCTTTTATTACGACTTCCAGGTCGAAAAGTTTTTTACACCGGAAGACTTAATCGCGATTGAAGCTGAAATGCGAAAAGTGGCCGGAGAAGGCCATATTGTTGAGCGTGAACAACTCGGGCGTGACGAGGCGGTGGCGCGGTTTCAATCAATGGGCGAAACGCTGAAGGTTGAATTGGTATCAGGAATTCCTGCTGACCAAGTCATCACCGGCTATCGGCAGGGCGATTTCTATGATTTATGCCGGGGCCCCCACGTTCCGAATACCAATAAATTAAAAGCCTTTAAGTTGCTGCATGTCGCTGCCGCCTACTGGAAAGGCGACGAAAAAAACGCTCAACTTTGCCGAATTTACGGCACGGCCTTTAATACTCAGAAAGAGCTTGACGAACATCTCAAACGCCTCGAAGAAGCCAAAGCTCGAGATCATCGCAAGCTTGGTAAGGAACTAGGGCTCTTCTCCTTCCACCAGGAAGCTCCGGCTTCGCCCTTCTTTCATCCAAAGGGTGCAATTGTATACAACCAACTGGTTGACTTCATGCGTGAGCACTACCGCGTGGAAGGGTATAGCGAGGTCATCACGCCCCAGGCTCTTGACGTGAGCATGTGGAAGACGTCTGGCCATTATGAAAAATACCAAGACAGTATGTATTTCACGGAAGTGGACGAACGGGAATATGCCCTGAAGCCCATGAACTGCCCGACGCACTGTCTGATCTACGGAGCTGAAAAACATAGCTACCGAGAACTACCCATTCGCTTTGCAGACTTTGGCCGACTCCACCGCTATGAGCGTAGTGGCGTTACGCAAGGTCTCACGCGAGTTCGGACCTTCTGCCAGGACGATGCTCACATCTACTGCGCCCCAGAGCAGATGAAGACAGAAATGGCATCTTTCTTTGCGTTCATTAAAAACGTATACGATACATTTGGCTTCGAGGAAATGCGTGTAGCACTTGCCACCCGACCCGAAAAACGGTTGGGCAGCGATGAAATTTGGGACCTAGCCGAAAACGCCCTAGCGGAAGGCATGCGAGACGCTGGTATTGAGTTTCACATCAGCCCAGGCGATGGCGCGTTTTACGGTCCGAAAATCGAATTCCAAGTGTTAGATGCCCTGCGGCGTCCCTGGCAGCTTGGCACCTTGCAAGTGGATTATTCAATGCCGGAACGTTTCGAACTCCGGTATGTAAAGGCCGATAACACAGAGGGAACGCCGGTAATGCTCCATCGCGCCATCCTGGGTAGCCTAGAGCGCTTCATGGGCATCTTGATCGAGCATTGTGCTGGAGCATTTCCAACCTGGCTGGCACCGGTGCAACTCACGATTCTTCCGATCACCGATCGCGTTCAGGACTATGCCATTGAAATTCGAAATAAGGCTCAGGCGCTGGGGTTGCGCGTTGAGCTGGATTTGAGGAACGAAAAGGTCAATGCCAAGATTCGCGATGCTCAGTTGCAGAAGATTCCGTACATGCTCGTAATCGGTGACCGTGAAGCCTCTGAGGGCACCGTATCCGTTCGCCATCGCCAGAGGGGTGACCTAGGCGGCCAATCTCTCGAAGCCTTCTTTAAACAAATTCTCCAAGAAGTTCAAAGTCGGGCGCGCTAATGCGCACTCCTTCGTATTCTTTGATTGGCTTTCGAGTCATTCACTGGTAGCATTTCTTTCCTTGTGTTGTTTGGGAGGGTCGTATTCGCACGACAGAAACACGAATCAATGATGGTATCCGCTGCCCCCAAATTCGGGTCATCGGCGAAGAAGGTGATCAGCTCGGTATCATGACGCCGTCTGAAGCGATTCGCATCGCTGAAGTGAAAAGCCTGGATGTGGTGGAAGTTTCGCCATCAGCCAACCCACCCGTTTGCCGGATCATGGACTACGGCAAATACAAGTTTATGGAAGCAAAGCGTGAGCACGCCGCTCGCGCCAAACAGAAAAACATCGTTGTCAAGGAAGTGAAGTTTCGACCTCGCACCGATGATCATGATTTCGATTTCAAGGTAAAGCACATCCTTCGATTTCTTGAGGATGGTGACAAGGTCAAGGTTGTGGTGATGTTCCGCGGCCGCGAAGTTGTCCATCGCGATATCGGGTTTCGTATCATCGAAGAAGTTCTTGGCCGCGTCGCGGACAAGTGTGTGGTTGAAAAGCCGGCTGGTATCGATGGTCGCGATATGCACGCGATTGTTTCTCCCAAGCCTGTTGAGGTTGTTAAAAAGCCTAAGGCACCCAAGCCTGAAAGCACTATTTCCCCGGCCGTCGTGGAAACAAACCAAGCCTAGAGGTTCGTCATGCCTAAGCTCAAAACCCACAAGGGCGCTCAGAAGCGCTTCAAGAAGACCGGAACTGGCAAGTTCAAGCGCGGGTGCTCCCACCAGCGTCACATCCTCACCAGCAAGAGCAGCAAGCGCAAGCGGCAGCTCGACATGGGTGGGATGGTGGACAAGTCGGATCTGGGTCGCGTCAGGGCGATGCTGCCCTACGCCTGAGACCCCCACTGGGTGGTCTTTGTTCAATCTTCAACCCGGTGGCTGCGGCCACCCCCGACGTGGCCTTCAAAGCTCTCTGAGCTGCCACAAGGAAAGGAAGCAACATGACTCGCGTCAAACGTGGTTTTAAACGCGTACAGCGTCGCAAGCGAATGCTCAAGTTCGCCAAGGGGTTCTACGGAGCCAAGTCGCGCCTCTATCGCTCCGCCAAGGAAGCCGTTGCCAAGGCGCTCGGTTACGCCTATCGCGATCGTAAGGCGCGGAAGCGTGATTTCCGTCGGCTCTGGATCGTCCGTATCAGTGCTGCTTGCGAACTGAATAGCACCAGCTACTCCAAGTTCATGGGTGGACTAAAGAAGGCCAGCATTACGCTAGATCGTAAGATCCTCGCCGACTTGGCCGTGCGCAATCCTGAGGCGTTTACCCAGCTCGTGGCCATGGCCAAGAGCTGACGTCGACTTCGATTAAGCTTGAAAGGCCGCGAAAGCGGCCTTTCTTTGTTTAGAGGACCGGGGTAATTATGGACCTAACACTTCTTCCACCCGAAATCGCAGAAGCGCACCAGCGCTTTGCTTGTAGCGTTGCGGCCAGTGCTGATCTGGATTCGCTGATGCGACTCAAGGGTGAGTTTACGGGCCGGGAAGCTAGCCATGCATCTCGAATGATGGATGTCTTGAAAACGGCTCCAAAAGAACAGAAGCGTGAGTTGGGTGCGGTCATTAACGCCCTCAAAAACGAGTGGGAAGAAGCGCTTAAAAACCGTCAGATTGAACTGGAAGCAGCCAAGAAGAGTGCCGCCTCTCTCGCCACCTCATGGGATCCCGATCTGCCGCCGCCTCTGCCCGTGCACGGGGCAATCCATCCTTTGAATAGACTCATGGATCGCCTGGTGGACGTGTTCCGTCCCCTTGGGTACCACGTGGAAGAAGGACCCGAGACCGAAACGGAAGCCAATAATTTCGATGGTCTAAATATTCCAGAAGACCACCCTGCACGCGGCAGTGCAGACACTTTTTATTTCTCTGCGCACGCAGGCAAACTTTTGCGGACGCACACCAGTCCGGTGCAGGTGCGCGTTCTCCAACGCATTGCTCCGGACATTGAAAAACTCGGTGGCATTCGATTTCTTGCGCCAGGGCGCGTCTATCGCAAGGACGAAATTGATCCCACGCACAGCCCCATGTTTCATCAGGTCGAGGGCATGTTGGTGGGGCACGGCATTGGCATGCATCACTTGAAGGGCACCTTGTCCTACGCGATGAAAGCGCTGTTTGGGCCTGCGGCCGATGTGCGCTTCCGTCCCTCCTATTTCCCCTTTGTCGAGCCAGGATGCGAAGTGGATGTGCGCTGTCCACTATGTGGTGGAAGCGGTTGCCGTGTGTGTAAGGGCAGCGGCTGGGTTGAAATTTTGGGGGCAGGTCTCGTGCATCCCAATGTGCTCAAGTTCGCTGGCATTGATCCCACCGTTTGGAGCGGGTTCGCCTTTGGCATGGGTGTCGAACGCACTGCGATGATGGTCAGCCAAACTCCGGATTTACGACTCTTTTTCGAAAACGACCAGCGCTTCCTCAAGGCCATGGGAGGGCTTGACTGATGCTTATCGAACGACGTGCGCTGAATGCGGAGCTCCCCGCCATTAATGAGATGAGCAACCTGGAACTTTGCGAGCTATTGGCTTCTCTCGGCTTTCCCGTGGATGGCGTGGAGACGAAAGACGACCAAACAGTTCTAGAAGTGGATGTCACTGCCAATCGCGGGGATACCTTGTCCCAGCGGGGCATGGCTAGGGACATCGGGGCAAAATGTAATGCCATGCTTTCAGCAATTCCGCATCGGACCTTGAGGGAAGGCGCGCCACTTTTTCCGGTGCGATTGGAAGCGGATGCCTGTCCCGTTTATTCCACCGCGATACTTGAGCTGGGCATGGTGGCGAGCACACCCGCTGATGTGGTGTGCTTCTTGTCCTCCATGGGCTCCACCGCTAAGCAGATGCCCGCAGTTGATGCTTCGAACGAACTCCTTCATCGCTACGGTCATCCGACCCACGCCTTTGATGCCGACACCCTGAAGGGTGCGCTCGTGGTGCGCTGGGGCAGGGCTGGAGAAACGCTGCGGACCTTGGATGGCGTCGAACGAACGTTAACGGCCGAGGACTTGGTAATCGCCGACGAGGCCGCCGCCATTGCCCTGGCAGGCGTGATGGGAGGCGACTCCACCAAAGTGACGGCTGGAACAAAACGGGTGCTACTCGAAAGCGCCTGGTTCGATCCACGCGTGGTTCGCCGCATGTCCCATCGGCATGGGCTCCATAGCGATGCCTCATACCGATTCGGTCGTGGCGTTGATCCAGTCATGGCGCAGGTGGCAAGGGATCTTTTGGCGGCGCGCTTAGAAGACTGGGCGGGTGCCAAGCTTCTCGGTGCCTGGACCGCAGGTCAAGTGCCTGCCGCTCGACCTGCCATCACCCTTCGCAAGCAAACCTTGGCTCGCATTGCAGGAACAGTCATCGAACTGACTGAAGCTGCTGCATTGCTGCGACAGCTGGGATGCGCGGTGGTGATTCATGACCAGTATCTCGAAAGCGTGTCACCCAGTTGGCGGCAAGACCTCACCATCGAAGAAGACCTTGCCGAGGAGGTTTTGCGCCTTCGTGGTTTCGATCGCATCGATTCAGTGCTGCCTCCACTCGAGGGCGCGCCACTTCCCTTGGCCTCGAGTTACCTTCAAGCACGCAATGTTGCGCGACGGTTGGCTCACGTGGGCTTTTGCCAAACCGTCACGCTGGGCTTTATCAGCCCCGATGTTGATGCCGACTTTGCTGGAGCCGACAATCCTCCCGAGGGACGGACGCTAGGAAACCCGCTTGGCCAAGAATTTTCGGTCATGCGCCCTACCTTGCTGGCTTCTCTGAAGACAACTGCGGAGTTGAATCTTCGCCAGGGTGCAAAGGAAGTGAAGCTTTTTGAAGTTGGTCCAATCTACCGGAGTACGGCGGAAGGTCCATCCGAATCCCTGGCGCTTGCCGTGGTGTGGGCTGGCTCCCTGGGCGGAGAAGATTATCTGACTCGCCTTCGCCCCGTGCAGGCGGCGGACCTTTTGGGAATTATTCGAGATCTAGGGGTCAAGGGCGCCATCGCGCTTCAGGAGTTGGGTGAGGGGATGCTTGGCGTTGAGATTTCCCTTTCCGCTCTTCCTGAACACGAAGATCGGATCATCCCAAAATTCATACCCTTCAGTCGCTTCCCAACCGTAGAGCGAGATCTTTCTTTGCTGGTGGACTTGGCTCAACCCTACGTAGATTTGGAGGTCGCCATGGCCAAGGCCCTTCGGCGGGCAGCAGGTGGTTGTTTCCAAAGTCTGGGGTGCGTGGATGTATTCCGGCACAAGAGCCTGCCTACAGGCCGCCAGGCTTGGCTAATGCGCCTGCGCTTCCAAGGCGACGATCGCACGTTGACCTCGGATGAAGTGGATGGCTGGGTGAATGCAGCCCTCGAAGCCGGTCAAGGCCTGGGGGCTGAACTTCGGGGGTAGACTGGTAGGGTCGGCATTTTGTTGGCTTTGTATTTTTTGATTTTGTTGATGTTGGAGTGTGAGTATGGACATTCTCAAGCAGTTAGAAGCCAAGCTTCAGACCCTTGTTCAGCAGCGGAACGCCCTGAAAGATGAAGTGACACGACTGACCACGGAACGGGAGCCCATGGAGCAGGAGCTCCATGGGCTTCGTCGTCGTCTGGAAGATCTGCAAAGTGAAAAGACCGCTCTGACCAAAGAGCGGGATGATGTGCGTCTGGAAATCGAAGGCATTATCAAGAGCCTTGAGGACATTGCGTGACCCAACTGCTTAACGAAGTCACCCCCATGGGCCCCGGCGAACTGCGTGTCGAGGTGTTGGGGCACCCGCTTCGGGTGCATTCCCAGGAAGGGGCAGAGTCCTTGGGTCGTGCGGTAGAGGTTCTGGAGCAGACCTTCCGCGACATGGACCAGGCCTATCGGTTAAGATGGGGGAATCCGCCATCGGCTCTGGATACTTCAACCTGGATGCTGATGGGGGCACTGAACTTGGCCCACCGATTGGTGGTAATGGAACAGGAAGCCAGCCAGCATACCCAAGACCTGGAACAGAAACTGACGAAGCTGCTCGATGATGTTCCGGACGACACCCACGCTACCGGCCCCCTTTTCGAAGGGGAAGAGTAATCCGGAGGCAGGAAAAAATTTTGATCCCTGCGAGGCCCGTGAGACGGCCGAGCGCTTGTTCCGTAATTTAGCCAGGGAGGTCTTCCCCCGGCCTTGTGCGCGCCGCGCGACGGAGCGCCTTAAAACCGGGTTTCTGACCGCCCCCCTATTCAATAGGGAACTGGCAAGCCTCCACGACTGAGCGGGGATCTTAACTTCTTGGAAACATGCTGGTTGCTCCTATTAACGCAAAGGGGTAACTGATGAATGCACTTGACTGGATTCTACTGATCATCGCCGTGGCGGCCTGCGCCGGGTTTCTTCTTCAAGCGAAGAAGGCCCAGCAGGCTGTGGTCGATGTTTCGAAGGCCACGGCCAAGGCCGAAGAAGATTTGCGAATGCAGAGGGACAAGACGATCGCCGATGCCGAGCGAGAGGCTGCCCGGACCTTAGAGCGAGGCCAGAAAGAGGCCGATGCACTGCGCAAAGAATCTGAACTGAAGGCCAAGGAACAATCCATCCAGGCCCGCCAAGAGGCGGAAAATCTCGTCAACGAGCGCATGACCAATCTGGACAAACAGGGCCAACGGTTACAGCAGAAGGAAGAAAGTCTCGATAAGAAGCTCGCCCAGGTTGAGCAAAAGACCAAGGAATTGGAGCTAAAAACCGATAAAACCCGCGAAGAGCAAGAAAAGCTGGATGCGCTCCGTGCCGAAGCCAAAAAGTTGGTTGAAGACCAGGGGCGCAAACTCGAAGAGCTATCGGGTCTCACCCGCGAGGAAGCCAAGGCCGAGATCATCGGCCAGTTGGAATACACCGCGAAGATGGACGCCGCCAAGATGGTGCGCCGCATCGAGGACGAGGCTCAGGAAGAGGCCCAGAAGAAGGCTCGCTGGACCATCGGCGCCGCCATCCAACGGGTTGCCTCCGATGTGGTGGCTGAGATCACTGTCACCAGCGTGCAACTGCCTTCGGATGACCTGAAGGGCCGCATCATCGGTCGTGAAGGTCGCAATATTCGTGCGATCGAAAAGGCCACCGGCTGCGATCTCATCGTGGATGACACGCCTGAAACCATCGTGGTGTCCAGTTTCGATCCGATCCGGCGCGAAGTCGCCCGGCAGTCCATCCTGAAACTCCTGGCCGATGGTCGCATCCATCCTGCCCGGATCGAGGAAGTGGTGGAAAAGACCAAAGTGGATATGGACCAGCACCTAAAGGAAATCGGCGAAAGCACCGCCATCGCCATGGGCTTTCCCGATGTTCATCCCAAGCTGCATAAGCTCATCGGGCGACTCAACTACCGTACTAGCTATGGCCAAAACGTGCTGGATCACACCCGAGAAGTGGCTCACATCGCCGAGTACATGGCCGCTGAAATGGGCGCGAATGCGAAATTGGCCCGGCGCGCCGGTCTCTTCCACGATATTGGTAAGGCCATTGACCGCGAGGTTGAAGGAACCCACATCGAGATCGGTATGGAACTCCTCAAGCGTTTTGGAGAAAAGGACGACGTCATCCATGCCATGAGCTGCCACCACGGTGACCACGAACCCAAGACCGTCGAAGCCATGCTCATCACCGCCGCCGACGCGCTTTCCGCTGCCCGCCCGGGTGCCCGCCGCGAAATGTTGGAAACCTATGTTAAGCGCCTGGAGCAGCTCGAAGGCATCGCGAACAGCTATAAGGGCGTTCAGAAGAGCTACGCCATGCAGGCCGGTCGCGAGATTCGCATCCTCGTAGACGCTGGCCAAGTCAACGATGACCAGGCCTACTGGATCGCCAAGGATGTCACCAAGCGCATCGAAGGCGAGATGCAGTATCCCGGCCAGATCAAAGTGACCGTTATGCGCGAGACCCGTGCTGTGGAGTACGCGAGGTAGGTTTCATGTCCACCGGTCGGGCTTGGTTTCCGATCCTACCGTTGGTCGCGAGCAACATCTGCTTCGCCCTTTGGGCTCAGACTTCTCCGACGGGGTTCTACGCATGACGGTCCGGGCCTATGTGCCGATCCTTTTGTTGGTCGTGAGCAACATCTTTATGACCTTCGCTTGGTACGGCCATCTCAAACATTCGCGCGAGAGTTCACTCTGGATCGTCATTCTCATCAGTTGGGGCATTGCTTTTTTTGAATACACCCTGATGGTGCCCGCCAATCGCCTGGGCTATGGCCGCTACACCCTACCGCAGCTAAAGGTGATTCAAGAGGTCACTACCTTGGTCGTTTTCGCAGCCTTTGCCACCTGGTACATGAAGGACAAACTGACACTAAATCATCTCTGGGCAGGGTGTTGCCTTGTCGGTGCGGTGTTTTTCACTTTCAAGAAATAGCGGAACAAGAGCCCTCTCAAATCTTGCGCCCTTGGGGCGGCTATCTGTTTTTTCTTTCGACCTTCGACGGGGTAACCTAACTTTGTCGATTCTGGTTTCCGCTTCGGGGGCTTCATGGTGTCAGTGTTTCTGGATTCAGAAGGACAGGTGCGAGGGGGCTGGAAAGCGCTGCTCTTCTTAGTGGCCTACTGGATCGTGAGCAACGTCCTGGAAATTCCGGTCGTGGTGGCGGGCTTGGCGCTAAAAATCGATTTTCGCCCGTGGGTTCAATATAAGTTCGGTCCCCTCCTTGGCGTGTTAGCGGGAGTTGCCGTTACGGCTGCCTTCCTGGCCATCGAACGAAAATCGTTTCGCACCGTCGGTTTGAATATAAACGCGCGCTGGGCCCGTGAACTCGTGTTTGGAACGGTGGGTGGCATTCTGATCATGCTGGTCACAGCTCTGGCCCTTTTATCGCTTGATGGGTTTCACTGGGTCCGCAACCCCCAAGGGAACCTTTCGGGCATTGTGCTTGGCTTGCTGATCTTTCTGGCAGTAGCGATTAACGAGGAAATCGTCTACCGCGGCTATCCCTTTCAGCGTCTAGTCGAACACCTAGGCCCCTGGCCCACCCAGATCCTACTGGCCGCCCTCTTTACCCTGCACCATTGGGGCAACCCCGGAATCGCCGATGCCACCCCAGCCCTAAAAGCCTGGACCACCCTGAACATCGGCCTGGCAGCCGTGCTATTAGGCCTTTTCTACCTCAAAACCAAAAGCCTAGCCCTGCCCATCGGCGTTCACCTTGGTTGGAATTGGGCCCAGGGCAACCTTCTGGGCTTCCAAGTCAGCGGCAACACAGTAGGACAGGGATTATGGACACCAAATCTCCACGCGCAGCCGGCCTGGTTGACAGGTGGCCTAGTGGGCCTCGAGGGCAGCGTAATCTGCTCGGGGGCTATCCTGATCGCAATTTTGGGCCTGATCCTTTGGAAACCGAGACCCGTTATTCGAAAACGCGAGACGCAAAAGGCCTCATCTTAGATTTTGAAAAGCGGATGGGTCTTTACAAAGCTGATCCCAGCCTATGTCGGCGCGCATTCCAGTTGAGCGGTTGATTCGAAGCACCCT
>JFJP01025243.1_pt1 | contig 10590 bp, 1 predicted proteins | sample 431651 | NCBI WGS metagenome assembly JFJP01 (sample SAMN02602958, study PRJNA72255) | Microbial mat metagenome, whole genome shotgun sequencing project. | biome: fresh water; feature: sink hole; material: water; isolation source: purple microbial (photo- and chemosynthetic) mats found in...
ACAAAATAGTGGAATGACCTGGCACCTGCATAGGTGGTTGCTCTGTTTGAGGGTCTCTCTTCATTTTGGAGAGTGCAAGTATATCTTGTGCTAAGCAGTAATTAATCATATTTTATTGTGAATTGCAAAAATGGACACCATAAAAAAGAAAGCGAACTTAAAAGGCGAGTTAAGGCTAGAAGATTCATCATTCGATAAATTCAAAAAGGACTTTGAACTCTTACTAAAAAATCCCTTCGACAGCTGCTCGGTTATCGCATTTGATGGCTTGCCGGTCAAGATGTTCATCGATACGAGCAGTCCACGCGCACTGATCAAGGTGAGAGACATGGATGATTGCATCGTCTTCTACCACGTGGTCGACCAGTTCTTCGTTCTGGTGAAGGAAAAACTCAGCTACAAAATCGAAGGCGAATCTGCAAAACAATTCTACATGAAGCTCAAACAAAAAGTTAATTCACTCGATGCAGGTTATGGCAGAGATCTTTTCAACTTTCGTTCTCCAATCGCATTCAAGAAAAGGATCTTTGATATTCTCATGAATGAAAACATGCTCGCATTCTACAACATAACACAAGCGCTTCTTACTTCGATATCTCAGTCGATACTTGACTGTGAGCAGGTGTTGGAGATTTTCATTGAAATCACCAAAGTCATAAAATGCGCCGATGAGATGTTCAATAAAGAACTAAAAGCAGCAGAAATCCTAAAACATGTGATTGTTGCTAAGAAGATAAAAGAAGTAATTGATGGATATCTGCCCAGATGGAGGCAAAAGCGACCAACACCCACTGAAGTTCTTATCTACTTTGACATAAACATGAAATCCCTTTCACCTTTGCACAGTCCAAGACCTTCAATTAATATTCCCATTCAACATCAGCAGAATCATGTCCCTACTATTGCTATTGCTCAAATGACCAACACTCCAAGAGAAGAGCCTCGAATGACCAGAGATTCCACCATGAGCGACAACAACAACCACCAAACGATCGAGCCTAACTTCTATGAAGAATCGCCAATACCTTCTTCGAGAAACCAGCCTTTGACCGAGGATGAAATGGGAGACAAGCCACTCTTCAAAAACATCGGTGAACATGAGGACCCCAACTTCTCGAACCAAGAGCTCGTGATGCCAAGCCACACTGATCAAATCAGTGAACAGCAAAGAGAATCTATTATTCAAATATCGACGAATTTATCGGCCAGATTACAAAAGAGCCCATCAGAAATATCATCTCTTATGTCTTCTTTTTGCGCTTGGTTATCTGAACAAATGACGGCTTTGAATACTTTTGTTAAATTCACCGAAGATCGTAATGAAAAGCCACCAATTTTAAAGTATCTGAAACAAGGATCTCCCAATAGATTAAATGAATTCAAAGACCTTACCAAACTGAATATTCTTGATGGAGTTTGTAGAATCGAAGAATCAAGTTTGCAGTCTCTCAAAGTTACTCGTTGCTATTTTACTCGATGTAATTACGACTTCTGCGAGTACCACAAAAAGACAACCTTTTATTCAGATTTCATAAGAGAGAAGATCTACAGCATACTAGTGTCGAGCATCGAACCGAAGAGGAAAGGACTTACCGATCACACGTTAGCATTCGACTACTTCGATGAAAAATGTAACCTCATATGCTGTAATATGCTGAACTCTAATTATCTCGTTCATGTCCAAGATGTTGAACTCGACCGAAACCAGAACGCAATGTCTTCGATTAACTGCCTACAAATCGCAGTCAAGCACCAGAGCATGTACCTAGTATCGACTATCGGTGTGCTCGTTAATCAAAACTCTGATTGGATGGCTAATAGCATCAATAGAAGCATCGATAAAAAATCAAAGACCATTTGCAGCAGCTTCGCAGATCTTAGCATAAAACTCATATCGGCCCAAAATGACAAGTCCAGCAAACAGACCAGCCAGCAGCTTTCCTCACTGTTCAAGATATGCAACTGCTTCCTTGAGTGCAAGATCGAACAGACTCAACACCTCCATCTGTTACTCTCATGCGATGCCTTGCAAACTGCTTTCAAAAAAGAACTCGTGCAAGAATACCTCTTTTTTTTGAAAAAGATGAAAAAAGAAAATAAGTCAAAAGGATTTTTTTCATCAGTGAAATCGATGTTCTCGAATTTTTTTTCAGGTAATTCGAAAGAATCAGATGCACCTAATGAGATCCTCAAATACCTGGAATCAGACTTTCTGGCAGACTTCGAAACCATATTCATCGAGGTTCTTGAGAACGGCAGTTCATCGATGTACATAGATTTGTTCGCTGTTTTCAAACATACCAATACAGTCAACTCTAAACAACAGTTGAACAGACTCAAACAAATATTTTCTCGGTTTGTCGAACAAATTAAGTCCCAAGAAATTCGTCTCGCCACAGCCGAATCGATAAAATCTCTATCTGTTGCAAACTATCGAGACTCACTGAACCGCTGCTTAACTCAGTTTGAATTTGCTCTGGATTACGACTTCAAAAAAGAAAAAAAAGAGGAGACGATCGAGTCGCTGATGGTTTGCTTGACTATCATCGATTTCTGTGATCAAATGAAGAAAGAAATCAAAGAACTGCTGTCGAAGCAACAGAGTTTGAAGAACGTTGATATGTCTCGGTTGTCAGACAGCTTAACTCTGATGGATAATAAAGATAGTACTACCCTGACACAAATCACGAAGATCCGAGAGAACCTATCACTCAACGACCTCAGTCACCTGCTGTCAAACCTAAATCTGCTCGATCTACCATACTTCAAAGAGCTGATCTCTCAGCAAACCAGCAAATTAAAACGAGAACTGATCGATATTGATGGCCTGCTCCGCAAAGAAACAAATGATTTGAAGAAAGCTTTTACCAAAGCTCAAACAGATATCGACGAGGAGACCTACAAGACAGTCGATAACTTTATAGACGATCTTAACTCACCGAACCCAATACTCATCAAGCAACAGCTAATCAAAAAACAACAACTGACCACTCTGCAGTTCAACTTGAAGCTCCGCAAACTCATATCGGCTCCAACAGATAAGCTCGAATTTTTGAACCGCATCGATCAGTTTCTTCAAGATAAAAAGAAACAGCAATCAAATTCCTCAGATGAAATTAAGTCGATCATCGATCGAGCAGAATCGTTCAAACAAAACAAAAAATTACTGGTCGCCTCTAAAGAAACAGCTCGGCCCTTTTCGGATTACGTTCACCTGCTGAGCGAGAACATCGATCTTCTGCAGCCATTACACGGATGCCTCGAACTGCTCGAGTACTTCAAAAACAAACCTATCACTCACTTCAACGATATGATCTACGAAGTTGACTCATCGAGAAACCTCACCGCAAAAGACTTCAGCGGACTTCGAACGATCTGCGGCATCTACTCGACGACGAGCGATCTGAAGAACCTCAGCAGCTTCCTGCGACTGATGCTGCAAGAAAAAGAGCAGGTCGACTTCATTAGATTAAGCAGCAACATCTCGAACATCAAAGCTGCCAGTGAAGAGCTGATGAAAGACCATACTGATGGAAAGAGCAGGACGATTCAAATCATAGAAAACTCGACGATATGCTTTTTTTTGGATAAGAATACTCTCGAGTACCACATGCAAGCAATCATAAATGCAGAACTCGAAGATGCTGCCAAAAAACTGAAGGATTTTTGCTCTAAAAAAGAAGAAGTTGCGAACAACTGCACTCTCCCAAACGCAATACCGTATGAAAAGATGAAAGCAACGAAAGTAAAGCTGATGGCATTTGTTAAAAGGTCAGACTCTGATCAAGCGAACGACAGCGAATTTCTTCGTCAAAAGGTTGAGCCGTTCTTGCTGGTGATGGAGGAATGCGAGAAGATCGGATCTTTCCTTCAGAACATCGTAAGACTAGGAGCCATCATGAGTGATTCAGTGAAGAACCTTTTAGCCGATAAGATGACGCAGCTGGAAGAGGAAAGGATAATTCTACTCGAAGACGAAAACACTTCTCAAAAGATGGGTGCTGCTCATAACCTTGTCAAAGAACAAGGCTTCCACATACTCATCCGCACAAACCCGAAATACGGAGGTAGATCATCGAGAATGGATGAGGAAGGAGCGCTGATTGGAGTGGAGCACTTCAGATTCTTATCTGAACTCTTCAAGCTCGTCAACGATGACATCGTCAAAGAACAGTTCAAGCTGCAGCCTCAGCACCACCAGGTCACCATGTTGAACGGCATGCAGAAGTCATATCTGTGCAAGCTGCTGCAAGTAGGTGCCAAGATCAAACCAGACGACAGACTCATGGTCGAGTCATTGATAAGATACATGACAGGTAATAGCAGCTTCAAGTTCACTGGTGAAATAGAGAAGAAGATTAGGATGGAAAGTCTTCAGTCGATGACGGATAAAATGATAAAGAAGATCGTCGAAAAGCTAAACTTCAACACCCTCAAGACACCTAAAAGCAACACAAACCATCAATCGAACAAGATCTGCTTCTACACCTACGAGAAGTCGAAAGATCGATTCAAACTGCTGCTGAATATCATGGCTGAGAAAGACATCAAAGAGCTAGGTCCTGCTCAAATAATTGCTTGTAACAAACATGCTTCGATCCAGCAGCTGCAGGTATTCACCCACAGATGCTTCAAAGATCCTTTCCAGAGATACTACTTCGTCTATGATATTCATCTGCTGGCCTCGCATGTCACCAACGAATACATCACCTACTGCATGGACTACCTTCAACACCATAAAACCGACATATTCAACATGAATCTTATCTTCATCATCAAGAGCACTGAAGAGGGTAAAAGCACTTACGATCAGCTCATGACAACCCAGAAACACTTCTTAATTGCAGACTCATGATAATAACTTCAGATAAACCAGGCATGGGAAAAACCGCCTACATCGATCAGGCCTGCAAAGATCAAGCGGCTCAACAACTGCAGGTGTTGTTATCTGGCGATCCGTCCGAACAGGCATTCGCCGAGCGAAAGAAGATCATCCGAGATGGGCTCTACAGCTCAAACAGTAAAACCTTGGTCCCTAACTCAAACGTCATACTGCACATCAAGATCGACATGATGGATGACATGACTGAGAGCGTCAACATCCTCGACAGCTTTCTCTTCGAAGTCTGTTTCTTCAATTGCGTCTCTTACCTCGACGGCTACCTCTTCCTTGATTCAATAAAGCAGATCTTCATCGAAGTACAAAACAGCTACAGAGACCTCTTCTTTTCTCAGCTAAGTGTTCTGTCGATTTACTCCGAGCAGATGAAAAATCTCTCGACTTTCTCCTCATCATCAGACTTCAAAAAACGACTGGAAAAAAAGCGCTTCGATACTATCAAGCTCGAGAGACTTGCTTTATTCTACAAATCTCTGCGAAAACAAACACTCGGACAACACACTCTGCAAGAGCTCAAAGCACAGACTAACCAACAGGCGCTGACATTCGATCAGTGCATCGATGAAGTTTGCGAGATGTTCTTCGACTCAGCATCTACTACTATGAAGCCCCACAACTGCTCACTGTTCCAGTTCCACAACTTCATCAACAGCCTCGACTTTCAAGTCACAGAGATGGACCAAGTGCCTGCAATCAATCCAACCATCATGCGAGAAAATGATATGCTCAATCAAGGTAATCCGCTGATGCCGTTTGTGGCGGAATCTCGAATGATCACAGCGAGACATCTGATCAGACTCATCAGAGGCCTGGTCTGGAGCATCACCACGGAACTAAAGGAAGAGATGTCGATGGCTCAAGAGATCGAAAAGATATGCAAACAGAACAAAGCAGATATGTCTGATACTAGCTTAGAAGAGTACAAAAGGAAAATCAAAAACCTCCCCAAGTGGGACTATTCAAATCAACTGGCGATATTCTTCAACTCCGGAGCCATGAAGGTGATCTACGGAGAGGTCAGCCGCATCGATATAGGCATTGCTAACTTGATCAGATCACAGCTCAGACCTAATCAGCCGATACCAGACTACAACAAGATGACCTCCAGCCAGCGAGAGAGTGCACTGCTCAACGAGCTGATCGAGGCTCTGGACCTCTACAGACTGCAGGCAGACCTGACGGTCAGACAGAAGAACGAGAAGACCGACCTCTTCACAGTTATCGAAAAGAAAGTCACCGAATTCAACGAGAGAGGCTACGTGATAACCCACGACAACTACATAAAGATCATCATGATCTACCAGAAGGTGCTCTTAAACATTCCAGTCGTCATCATGGGAGCCACCGGCTGCGGCAAAACCTTCATGATCAGCTTCATCAGCGCGTGTCTGCTCAGAGACGAGTTCATCTGCTTCACGCTCCACACAGGCGTCACCGAGCATGACCTCATGAACATGCTGATCGATGCACTGCAGAAGGCCAAAACCACAGCAGCTCACAAGCGAGTGTGGGTGCTCTTCGATGAGTTCAACACCAGTCCGCTGCAGTGTCTCATCTCGGAGATCATGCTCGAACGCAGGTGTTCGTTCAACAGTCGACTCGTTGCAGAGTCCTTCCCTAAGAACATCATATTCATAGCTGCCTGCAATCCGTATCGAATCGCAGCTAAAACCACAAATGCAGGACTGGAACACACCCACTCCAAATCGATCTTGTCTCACAGAGTCTATCCTATCCCTGAATCTCTGATCAGCAACGTGTGGGACTTCGGTCAGTTGACTCGAGATGTCGAACGCGAGTACATCAAGTGCATGATCGACAAAGACCCAAGATTCGATGGCGACAGCAACAACAAGTCGATCATCTCCATCATCTCAATATCGCAGCGATTCCTTCGAGATAGAGGAGACGACAACAGCGTGAGTCTTCGAGATGTTGCTCGATTCTGTGAAATGTACATCTTTTTCGGAAAGAAGTTTAAAAACCGCACTACAGATGCCATCGTTTTGTCTGCGTATGTCTGCTACTTCCTGAGACTCGAATCAAGACAACTCAAAAACGATCTGAGCACAGAAATAGATCGAGAGTGCGGAGATTCGCTTGACGTGCCTGTGAGATTCAGAGAGTTGGCAACAATATTCTCTCGAGACCTCGAGAAGTTAAAAGTCGTACCAGCAGACGTCTCACTCAACAATCCACTACTGGAAAATCTCATAGCTGGATACGCCTGTCTGCTGACCAAGACTCCAGCTGTCGTCTGCGGTAAACCAGGCACCTCAAAGACTCTCGCAGTATCGATTCTGATGAATGCGTTTCTAGTATCAGACGAAATGAAGAAGCAAACTGAGTTCTTCAGGTCAACGCCGATTATTTATCCTGTCTACTTGTGGGGATCGATCGGATCTACTTCTTCACACATCAAAGAAGCATTCAGGAGAGCCACTGAAATCGCAGAGCAAAGTCGCTCTAACATGAATGCCGGGAATTCAACGACCTCTCGACAGCTGGTCACGATAATCTTCGATGAGATTGGACTCGCAGAAATAGCTCCGGAGAATCCCCTGAAAGTCCTGCATCCGCTTCTAGAGCCTACTGAAAAGAAGATTGCGTTCATCGGAATGTCTAACTGGAAACTGGATCAGTCGAAGATGAACCGCGTCATTTACGTATCTCGATCAGAAATGGAATATCAAGACCTGATCGAAACCTGCCAGATCGACAAGTTAAAGTCCGATCAAATCAGCAAGTCTGACATCGAAGTCCGCATGAAGCATCTGTGCAATAGCTACTTGTCTTTTAGGCAATTCGAATCTGCATCTACCAACCACCACAGAAACTTCCATGGGTCCAGAGACTTTTATGAAATGATCAAGCTAGTCAAAAGAAGCATCTCTCATCTCGATGAACTATTGGATGATAGAAAGCTGGGAAGAAACTGCGACGAAACAAAGGCACTTGATACGGTCTTCATCAACTCGATTCTCAGATCGTTCTCAGGCAAGATGATTAACAGTCAGATGACTTCAACGAAGATGATCGATCTGTATTGCAAAAACTCCAAGCAGAACCTTGAAGATTCAATCTCAATATCTTCGATCGATCTGATCTACCAGAATCTAGTGGACCAGCATTCGAGACACCTGATGATATTCACTCAGTCCTCGATAGTGGAAGAGACGATCAAGCAGCTGATCATCGACTTCGAGATGAAGGTGCGACACAAAGAGAGGAGCAAGATCGAATACCTCGCACCATCAAACGTCAACACCGTGGCCACGGTATTCAACCGACTGCCCATATTCATAAAGGAAGGCTACACGATCATCTTGAAGAACTTGGACGAAGTGTACGGCTGCATGTACGACCTGCTCAACCGCAACTACTACGACGAGAAGCAGACAAGAACGTGCCAGCTGCAGTTCAACAACGACAAACAATCAGTCGAGGTGCACAAAGACTTCAAAGTCGTCGTCCTCATGGACAGACAGTACAATGACGGCATCATCGAAGACATCGAGAAGAAACAGCCAGCCCCCTTCCTCAACAGGTTCGAGAAGTACCTCATCCTCGACGATGAATTCGTCTCCGAAGATCGCAAAGAAGACATGGTCCGCCTCAACAAATTGTATCTCAGCACTCGAGACAACAAAATCATCGAGCCGCACCTGCTCGTGCACAACCTCTCCGAAGAACTCATCTTCTCAGCAGTCATCGACAGCCACTCAGCGATCACCGACAAGATCAGATTCAAAGACTTCAGCGCCGTAAAGCTCAGAGACTTGCTGCAACAGATACTGCTCAGCAACTCTTCTGCCCGAGGCAATTCGATGGACGAAGAGCGACTTCCTGCTCGCTCCATGAACCAACACCTCGACAAGATCATCAAACTCTTCTCCAGAAACATGATACTCGTTCATAAGATCGACCCTGACCTCTACTCACTTCCATCAGACTTTGAAAGAAGGTTCCTCGAGACTCATCCCCACGACCGACTTCAAGACTTCATTGGCCAGCTTCTGAGTAACCCACCCGGCCAACGGCAAGGTATTGTGTTCACCTTCTCGACTCCTTGGCAGCTGCAGCATCTGATCAACGAGTACAACAAAGCGAGTGACGTCGAAACCATCAGCATCATCAAAAACAGCGATCTGCAGCTCAAGCAATCGAGTCAGCGCGGCAATCAGATCAAAGAACTCTTCCTGAACAACAATCCTCTGATCATCGAGATGTCCAGCATGCAGGAGTGGAGACACATCCAACAACTGCGCTACTTGATTGCCTCAGAGTCGAGCAACGGACAAAAGCCGATCATCATCGTGGCTCACCACATCGGAGCAGTCGCGGACAAGAAAGACATGAACTACAGCTCCATCAACTACTTGACTGCTGACTGGCAGATGACTGTCATTGACGCGCTGGAGGGTTCTCACTACAAAGAGTACCTCAACATGTGGGATCAGCAGTGCAAAGCAATCTTCGAAGGCAAACTCAAGCTGTTCGAGAGAGAAGAAAGCGAGTCTTTCGCACAAGATATCGTCAACTCTGCATTCAAGAATTTCCTGCTCAGAGATATCCGATCCTACAACATGCTGGTCAGGAGAACCGCAGCCTTCAACATCATCAACAACAAGACAGGCATCATCAAAAGATTCGCATCAGAAATAGAACAGAGCAGCACTTCAGAGAAAAAAATCTCAAATCTCTTCACTGAAAAAGCTCTCCGAATGCTTGCAGATGTCGGAGATGTCTCTCGAGTACTCAGGAATAGTCTCATGGATAAGTTCATCCAGAAGATGGAGAAACACATCGAGGAGTTCGACTCCGTTATATCCTTCGACCTCGTCGGATTCATCACTCTTATCCACTCTCAGACTTACCAAGACGACCTTTCTTCTACTTTCGAGCAGATGGTGACAACTAAGCTGGACAAGAATTCGATGGAGGAGTTCCGTAGTCTGAAGAACATCGAAGAGATCGAGTTGAAGACCAGAGAGCTCGAGAAGAAACTCACTCAAGAGAAGATCGCTCAGCAGAGGAGTGAGATCATCCGATCGGGGTCGGACAAGGTGGTGCAGGTCTTCGTCAAACAGCTCAAGCCGAACACCTGCTTCGACAGCGACGACAACCAGGTCTTCCACAAGCCTTCAGAACACCTCGTCGTCAGCGCAGTGCTTCTCTCCAAGTACGTCAACAGCAGACTCAAAAGCATCTCATCTGACACGGTCGTCTGTCTCGCACTCGAGATCGCCAGGTCGAGGATGACCGACAGCTTCGACTTCAAGTCGCTGACTCTCTTCGCAGTCATCTACCTGCACGTGTTCGAAGAAGAGTTCAGAGTCGTCGATACCGTCCAAGAAACCCTCGACAAGTCGGAGCTGGTCGACCTCCTCGTCGCAGGCGCCAAGAAGCAAGGCTACTTCTCTCTCGAGCCTCTCGCAGACCACCTCACCAAACTCACAGACTTCTCGACTCGCGCAGAGCTGGTGGCTCTCATCAAGCGACTCACCTATGGATCGCTCATGACTCCCAGGTCTCCTCTCAGCAGTCTCCACAGTCTCGACATGATCATCGCTCTCATCACCGAAGTAGAAAGAGAGTGCGACAACATTCAAGTCATGGACTCTCTCAAGAAGACCTACCACGCTCTCAATCGAAGAGAGTATACAACTTTCGCACTTGGTTTGCTCAAC
>JFJP01006156.1_pt1 | contig 10589 bp, 10 predicted proteins | sample 431651 | NCBI WGS metagenome assembly JFJP01 (sample SAMN02602958, study PRJNA72255) | Microbial mat metagenome, whole genome shotgun sequencing project. | biome: fresh water; feature: sink hole; material: water; isolation source: purple microbial (photo- and chemosynthetic) mats found in...
AAGCTAAATTCCTTCTGTTGCCCATCGCCCTGGCCTGCGCCTCCATGGCGCATGCCCAGACCGCCGGTACCTGGATGGTGCGTGCCGGTGGTACGACGATTACCCCGGCATCCACCAACGGCGCCTTGACGGAACCCAGTCTGCCCAATACGCAGGCGGCTGTCGGCAGTGCCTCGCAGATTTCTGGCGGCGTGACGTACATGCTGGACAACAACATCAGCATCGACATACCGTTGGCCATGCCGTTCAAACACGACATTACAGGCGACGGGGCGATTGCAGGCGCCGGCAAGATTGCCGATGTCAAGGCCTTGCCAGCGACGGTGATTGCCCAATGGCGCTTTATGGGGCCCAAAGATTCTTTCCGCCCCTATGTGGGCGCCGGGTTGACCTACGCGGCCTTCTTCGGGGCACGCGGCACTGCAGTGCTCACCGCCATTACCGGCGGCACGCCGGATCGGCCCACGACCTTGTCCATCGGTTCCAAGTTTGCACCAACCCTGCAACTCGGTGCATCGATTGCCTTGAACAACCGCTGGTTTGTCGACGCCAACTACACCATCACACGCCTGACAGCGACCAACACCCTGTCCACGGGTCAAACCCTGGAATCGAAGATCGATCCCGCGTCGGTCAGCTTGTCGGTCGGCTACATGTTCTAAACTCGGTGGCGGTGTCAGGGGAAAATCAACACCCCATCTACACATTGCTCTGGCACCGCCACCATGTCGAACATACTCATTCTTTACTCCACCACCGACGGTCAAACCCTACGCATCTGTGAGCGCTTGCACGAGAACGTGCTCAAACCCTACGCATCTGTGAGCGCTTGCACGAGAACGTGCAGCAACAAGGGCACCAGGTACAGGTTGTACCCATTGCACAGGTCGACAGCCTGAAACTGGAGGAATTTGACAAGATTGTGGTGGGTGCGAGCATCCGTTACGGCAAGCATTCGCCACTGGTTTTTGCCTTTGTGCGCAAGCATGAAGCATTGTTGAACCGCAAAACAACGGCTTTCTTCACCGTGAATGTGGTGGCCCGCAAGCCCGAAAAGGATACGCCCGACACCAACCCCTACATGGTGAAATTCCTGAAACTGGTGCGCTGGCAACCCACGCGCCTGGGCGTGTTTGCCGGTCGTATCGAGTACCCCAAGCTAGGCTGGGGCGACCGTAACATCATTCGCTTCATTATGTGGATGACCAAGGGACCCACGGACCCCAAAGGCACGTTTGAGTTTACCGACTGGAAGAAGGTAGACGCTTTCGGCGAAGTCATCGCCCGCATGTAATAAGGAATAAGGCATCGCGTTGCGATGCTAGGCCTGCTCGGTGCGGTTACGGCCGGCTTCCTTGGCGCGGTAGAGGGCCGCATCGGCTCGGGCCACCGTGTCCTGAATGGACTCGGACGGCAGCATGGCGGCGATGCCTGCCGAAAACGTCACTTTGAGCTCAGGCCGATCTTTCCAGATATGGGCGTTGGCCAGCGCGCTGCGCAAGCGTTCCACGACCATTGCCGCAATCTCCAGCGTTGTTTCCGGCATGATGAGAATGAACTCCTCGCCGCCCCAGCGTGCCAGAATGTCGGGCGCGCGCAGGGCGGGTACCGAGTGGCTGGCCAGCAAGCGCAACACCGCATCCCCCGCGGCATGGCCGTGGGTGTCGTTGATCTGTTTGAAATGGTCGATGTCCATCATGCAGATGCAGGGTGGCACCCTGTCGCGCTGCGCGCGTTTGCCCTCGTACTCCATCATTTCCAGGGCATGCCGTCGGTTGGGCAACTGGGTGAGTTCGTCGTGGCGGGCGAGTTGGTCGTTACGCTCCATGGCCAGGCGCAAGTCCCGCTTTTGCAAGCGTAGCTGTTCGCGCATGGCACTGAGCCGACCGGCCATGTCGGCCGACATGGTGAAGACCACTGCGCAGACTACAAACACCATGATCTCCAGCGCACCGCCCTGCCCCTGCCCCCCAGATGCCAACGATAAGGCCATGGCAATGGCTTGCACTGCCACCGCGAATACCCCCATCTGCCGGCAACGGCGTGGTGGTAGCGTGAACCCGCCGAACGTCAAGACCAGTGGCACCACGATGACTAAGCCGCCACGAAGCGCCGGTGCCGCCACATACGCACCCGCCAGCACCACGATTGCAAACATCATTTGCTGCGCTGTCATGGCGCGGTCGACCAGGCGCTTGCTCCAGCCACTGCGTAAACACAAGTAAAAGAACGCCAATCCGCTGAGAGACACCCAACGAAACAGCTCCGAATCGCGCACGCTGATGAAGCCCAGCGTCTGTGCGTAGCCCAGCAGCACCAGCATGACCGCATACACCGAGGAGGTCATCAACCAGAAGCGCACGCAGACGCGTTGGTACGACTCGCGGCCCAACAGCCACGCCAGTGGCAATTCAGACGCGGGCTGGTTCACGGGTCACACGCGGGTGGAAGCATGCGCGGCATTGTAGGGCGCGCCGTGCCGAAATCAAGAACGCAGGGCTTTGCGCAATTCCACGCCCAACTCAGGTTTGTGCGCAAATGGATCGGTCGGATTGCGCGCCTGCAGCACATCTTCCATGCGGGTTTGCACTGAGCCTATGGCCTTGGGGTGGCTGTAGATGTAAAACTGGTTGGCGGCGATGGCATCAAATACCTTTTGCGCCACCTCGGCGGCGGTGATCTTGCCGCTGCCTACCGCCTTGTCACTCATGGCCTGGCCAATGAGCTGGCTGCGGGTGGGCTTGGAGGATTGCAAATCCTGCGGGCGGTTGCGGTGGCTCTGGCTGATGCCGGTGGGCACAAAGAAGGGGCACAGCACACTGGCGGAAATCTGGTCAGTCACCAGCGCCAGATCCTGGTACAGGGTTTCGCTCATGCTGACCACGGCATGCTTGCTGGCACCGTAAATGCCCATATTGGGTGCGTTGAGCAAGCCGGCCATGCTGGCGGTGTTGACGATGTGGCCCTGGTAGGCCGGGTCTTTGGCAGCCGCCTCGAGCATCATGGGGGTGAACACGCGTATGCCATGGGCCACACCCATCAGGTTCACGCCAATCACCCATTCCCAGTCGGCGCCGGTGTTTTCCCAGATCAATCCCCCGGCCCCGACACCGGCGTTATTGAACACAAAATGCGGCGCGCCAAAGCGCTGCATTGTGGCCGCACCCAGCCCTTCCACCTGCTCCGCCTTGGACACATCCAAACGCATCCCCAGCACAGACGCACCAACTGCCTGCATTTCGGCAACGGCCTTGTCCAGCGCGTCCTGTTGCACATCGGCCAGTACAAGTTGCATGCCCAGACGTGCGCCGACGCGCGCGCACTCCAGACCAAAGCCGGATCCGGCTCCAGTAAGAACGGCGGTTTTGCCTGCGAAATTGGTAATCATGTCGTGGCCCTCTTCAAAACATAGCCAATGCGGGGAAAGTGCACGTGGACGGCACCGGCCCGGTCGTCCATGCGCTTGAGCGTGTAGCGGGTTCGGGTGGCTGCGACGAGTTCACCCTGGGTGGTCTCCGGTCCAAACGACTCCGCAGCGATGGTGACCTGGTCGCCCAGGGCAATGCCATGGTCGTCCTGAAAAAAAGCATCGTTCTGGGCTGCAGCGCCCGCAGAGCTTGCGCAGACAGCTATTGCTTCTATAGCAGAAAACTTCTGCATCTGGCCGTGCCCGATGGCGGCCATGCGGTCCATCCAGGCCAGCACCGCTGGCGTGGCGTCCAGAATGCCGGCCACCACGCCGACTTTGCGGCAAAACCACAGCGGATGGTAGGCAGCAAAATCGGCTACGCAGGCCGCATTGCCCATCAGAAACGGTTGGCCATCGAGCATGTCGGCCAAGCGCCGCAGGTAGGACTTCAAGGCGCTAGTGGCATCTGCGGGGCGAAGGCGCTGCATCCCCGCGAACATGGCAGCTCGGTCCGAACCAAAGGCCTTGGCCGCTTCGGGCGATGCGCCTTCGAACATGGCCGCGGCACCCTTGGGCTGCAGGATGTAGGCCATAGAGGCCCAAAACAGCGTGGTGTCTGCCCACTGCGCCAAGACCCGTGCCAGACCCTTGCTGCCAGTCGGATACAGCGTAGGTGTAGGTTGCAGGTCTTCCAGCACTTCGCAAATCAAGGCGGTGTCGCAATACACATCCGAGCCAATTTGCAGCAGCGGCGTTTTGCGATAGCCCCCGGTGAGCGCCAGCACGTCGGGCTTGGGCATGACCGATGGAATGATCACCGACTTCCATGCCAGTTGCTTGTAGCCCAGGACCAGGCGAATCTTCTCGGCAAACGGTGAGGTCGGGTAGTGGTGGAGGATGAGGTCTGACATAGGCAACTCCGATGAAGTGACGCTGTGAATCAGACCAGCTTGACCAGCTGCTTGCCAAAGTTCTTGCCTTTGAGCAGGCCCAGGAATGCCTCAGGCGCAGCTGCCAGGCCAACGGCTATGCTTTCGCGGGCGCGCAGCTTGCCAGTGGCGACCAGCGTACCGAGTTCGGTCAAAGCTTCTGGCCACACTTCCATGTGTTCACTGACGATGAAGCCCTGCACTTTGAGGCGCTGCATGAGAATCAGCGCCGGGTAGGTCATTGGCAAGGGTTGACCGTCGTAACCGGCGATCATTCCGCACACTGCTATGCGGCCAAACGCGTTCATCTGGGGCATGACTGCATCGAGCACCATGCCACCGACATTCTCAAAGTAGCCATCGATACCCGAGGGGCACACTTCTTTCAGTGCCTTTGAAAGCGAACCTGCAGTGCTGTGCAGCTTGTAGTCGATGCAGGCGTCGAACCCCAGCTCGTCCACGGCGTATTTGCATTTGTCCGGTCCACCAGCAATGCCGATGGTGCGGCACCCGCGCGCCTTGCTCAATGCCGCAAAGGCACTTCCCACGGCGCCGGTGGCGGCGCTGACCACCATGGTCTGCTCCGGCTGCGGCGCGATGATCTTGACCAGCCCGTACCACGCGGTTACCCCGGGCATGCCCACTGCGCCCAGGTAGGCACTCAGTGGCACATGGGTGGTATCGACCTTGCGCAGCGCACCCACCATGTTGCCATCGACCACGCTGTACTCCTGCCAGCCGCCCATGCCCACGACCTTGTCGCCTACAGCGTATTTGGGATGGCGCGACTCCACCACTTCACCCACGGTGCCGCCCTGCATGGTCTGCCCAAGCGGCTGGGGTTGGGCATAGCTTTTGGCATCGTTCATACGGCCACGCATGTAGGGGTCCAGACTCAGAAAATGGTGCCGCACTAGCACCTGGCCATCTGTCAGGGGCTGCGTCTCGGATGTCACCAGTTTGAAGTTGCTGGCGACGGCTTCACCGGCGGGGCGGTTGTCCAGGAGAATTTGCTGGTTGATTGGCATGGGGGTGTCTTTCAGTGAAGTGAATTGCTATGAAAAATGGAGCTATTTACGCAAATAGCACGGGCTCTACGGGCCAATTTGGTTCTAGGGGGTGTCCGTTGTGGTGGCGTCCTGGTCGTCTGACACCGGGGCGATTCTGGGTTTGCGCTTGACGTATTTGAAGGTGCCCACGGCATGGGCACACGCTCGGCCCGCATGGTCGTAGATGGTGGACTCGGTAAACGCCAAACTGGTGCTGCGGTGCATCAAGTGGCCCTTGGCCACCAGCAACCCCAAGGCCGGACGCATGAAACTGGTCTTCATCTCGACCGTTACCATGCCCATATCGGGCTGGGCACTGCGGGCTGCCGTGGCCATGGACACGTCGAGCAGCGTCATCAATGCGCCACCATGGACAATGGCATGGGAGTTGAGATGCTCGGGCTTGGGACGAAACTCGATTTCAGAACGCCCACCCTCAAACGCGGTCAGGGTAAACCCCAAATGCGTTACAAAGGGAATGTCGATACCAAAGCCGAGCGCTTTTTCCCACATCACAAAGCCGCAGCGCAGGGCCGCCCCAAGCATGTCGAACAGCCTCTACGAGGCGTGTCCGAGGGCACGGCCCCCTCGGGGGGCAGCGACCACATGCGGTCTTGGCTGGTGCGAAGACCGGGGAAGTGAGGAAGCGTGGGGGCCATTTTCAGCCGCCAACCACGGCACTGACGCCACCGTCGACGGCCATGTACTGACCGGTAATGTGTTTGCCAGCGTCCGAGGCGAACAGCAGGCACAGGCCCTTCAGGTCCTCGTCGTCGCCGATACGGCGCAAGGGCGCGTGTGCAGCCAGGTTGTCTTCTCCGGCCATTTTCAGGATGCCGGCGGTCATCTTGCTGGGGAAGAACCCGGGGCAGATGGCGTTCACCGTGATGTTGAACTTGCCCCACTCCGCACCGAGTGTGCGTGTGAAGTTGATGACTGCGCCTTTGGAGGTGTTGTAGGCGATGGTGTTCATGATGGCCGGGTTGCCGCCCAGCCCTGCGATAGACGCCACGTTGATAATGCGGCCCCTCCTGCGGGGAATCATGCTGCGCTTGGCAATGATCTGGCTCAGCAGGAAGTAACCTCGCACGTTGAGATTCATCACCTTGTCCCAGGCCTCCATGGGGTGGTCTTCCGCAGGTGCGCCCCAGGTAGCACCGGCGTTGTTCACCAGAATGTCGACGTCGCCCATGCGCTGCAGCGTCTCATCGGCCAGGCGCGCAATTTCCTCATCTTTGGCGCAATCGGCAGCGATCCAGCGCGCATCGATACCTGCGGCCTGCAGTTCAGCCACCGCCGCTTCCAGGTCTGCCGCCTTACGCGAGCTCAGCATCACTTTGGCACCCGCCTCGCCCAGCGCATGCGCCATTTGCAAGCCAAGTCCGCGCGAGCCGCCCGTCACAAGTGCCGTCTTGCCGGTCAGGTCAAACAATTGTTGGATGGTTCGAGTCATTTCAGTATCTCCTGGTTGTTTTCACGCATGCGCGAACGCACATAAATCAGCACGATGCCGCTCACCACGGCAAGCCCGCCCGCCACAAACCATCCGGTAGCGTCCTGGGTTCGCCGGATGAACGACCCCAGCACCATCAGCACCAGGCCGAGGTAAATGAGCAGCCAGGTCAGACGCTCCAGACGCACCAGGCGGGTGTCGGTGGTGCCGTTGTATTTCTTGAAAAATCCCATCAAAAGGCCTCCTCGGGAAAGCTCGCGCAGGTCATGTCGCGTGATTGCACCACAGACAGCCAGGCACCGATTTTCGGCAATTCGTAATGGAAGAAAAACCGGGTGGCTCCCATGCGACCCTGGGTATCAATACTGGCCATATCCGCATCGGCTGTGAGCGCCGCGGTCGCCACATCAAGCCACATCCAGGCCAGCACGGTGTGCCCAAAGGCCTGCATGTACGGCACGGCATTGGCCAGGGCTTCACCAGGCACACCCGTCGACCAGGCCTTGCGTGTGGCGCTTCCCACCTGTTGCAGGGCTTCTCCGAGCGCTTTGGCGTATTGCGCCATTTGGGGAACTGCGCTTGCGCGATCGATGGTGGCCATCATGCGTGCCGCCAGCAACTGCATGCCTTTGCCCTCTTCCATCAACACCTTGCGGCCGAGCAGGTCCAACGCCTGTATGCCGTGGGTGCCCTCATGGATCATGTTGAGGCGGTTATCCCGCCAGTACTGCTCTACCGGGAAGTCGCGCGTGTAGCCATAACCACCGTGGATCTGGATCGCAAGAGAATTGGCCTCCAGGCACCACTCACTGGGCCAACTCTTGGCAATGGGTGTCAATACTTCCAGCAGCTGGCGTGCGTCGTCCGCAGCCTGACCACCGGCGGTGTGGTGTTCATCGACCAACCGCGCACAGTACAACTGGAGCGCGAGCGAACCTTCGCCATAGGCTTTCTGTGCCAGCAACATGCGTTTGATGTCTGCGTGCGCGATGATGGGAATTTGCGGCTGCGATGCGTCCTTGCCAGTGGTTCCCATGGATCTTCCCTGGGGCCGGTTCCTTGCATAGTCCAGTGACGCGTAATACCCCGCCAACCCCAGCATGGTGGCCGCGATACCAATGCCGATGCGCGCCTCGTTCATCATGTGGAACATGCACTGCAACCCCTTGCCCGGTTGCCCGACCAGGTAACCTACGGCCCCAGCGCCGCCGCCAAGTGGCCCGCCCTGCCCCACCGGAAACTTGCCTTCGCCAAAGTTGAGCAAGGTGTTGACGGTGCCGCGCCAGCCCAGTTTATGGTTCAAACCGGCCAGCGAGACGTCATTGCGCACACCGGTGAGTTCGCCTTGGGTGTCAACCAGTTTCTTGGGAACGATGAACAGCGAGATCCCGCGCGTGCCGGGAATCAGTTTGCCTTCAGCGTCGGGAATTTTGGCGAGCACCAAGTGGATGATGTTTTCGGTGAGCTCATGTTCACCCGCCGAGATCCACATCTTGTTGCCCCTAAGACGGTACCGTGCGCCCAAAGGATCGCTTGCATAGTCATCGCCATCCGGTACGGCACGGGTCGCCACATCCGACAGGCTCGACCCAGCCTGCGGTTCCGACAGACACATGGTGCCCGACCAGCGACCGGAGAATTCATTCTTCGCAAACACTTCCTTTTGCATCGACGTGCCATGCGTCATCAGCAGATTGGCATTGCCCGTGGTGAGCATGCCGGTACCGATACTGGCCGAAGCACAGACAAAAAAGGCATTGGCAGCAGCTTCTACAGAATACGGCAGCTGCATGCCGCCCATCTCGTAGTCCTGCGCTGCACTGAGCATGCCCGACTCGGCATACGCACGCTGCGCGTCGTGCGTCGCCTGCGGCAGCGTGACCTTCTCGCCATCAAAGTGCGGCTCCTGCGTATCGGCCAGCCGGTTGAACGGTGCAAACTTTTCCCTGGCTATACGTGCGCAGGTGTCAAGCACTGCGTCAAAGGTATCACGGGAGTGGTCGGAAAATCGGTCGCGTTCCGATAGTGCCGTGGTGTTCAACCAGTCGTGGAGCAAAAAGTCTATCGTGCTGCGAAGGGTCATATTGTGATTTGCCTCAAAGTGAAAAAGCGCCGACTACTTGTTCTCTCTCGCCCGCAGCGGACCTGGGGAGTACACCGCCGCTCATGTCCCCCGCCCTTCGGGCTCCTCCTTGACTTCGCTTTGGTGCACACCCCAGTTCCACTGCTTGAGACGGAGTTTGCATCATCTTGGAATACCCACCGCTTGTTGGATCAAGCGGGCTGGGTGCTCTTCGAAGTGAGGTCAAGGAGGAGGGCCCTCACGGCCCGGGGGACACGAACGCAGGAGAGTACGCAGTCCGTTTGATCCCGAAGAAGCCAACGCAACGCAAACAAAACGCAGCAGAGTGCCCGATTCGTTTGATCCCGACGCAGCGCTGGCGAAAAATACTGAGGACTACAGCACCTCGAAAATACCAGCCGCCCCCATGCCCCCGCCAATACACATGGTGACACACACACGCTTTGCACCACGGCGTTTTCCCTCGATCAACGCATGGCCCGTCAGGCGCTGGCCGCTCATGCCGAAGGGGTGGCCTACCGCAATCGCACCACCGTTCACATTGAGCTTGTCGCCCGGGATGCCGAGCTTGTCACGGCAATACATCACCTGCACCGCGAAAGCTTCATTCAGTTCCCACAGGTCGATGTCGTCCATCTTCAGACCCAGGCGCGCAAGAACCTTGGGGATGGCAAACACCGGGCCGATGCCCATTTCGTCGGGCTCACAACCGGCCACCGCAAAGCCCAGAAAACGCCCCAGAGGCTTCAGACCCTTTTTCTCGGCGATCTTCTCGTGCATCACCACTACGGCACCGCTGCCATCCGAGAGCTGGCTGGCATTGCCAGCTGAAATCAAACCACCGGGCAGGGCCGAGCGCAGACCCTTGATGCCGTCATAAGTCGTATCGGCGCGAATGCCTTCATCGTCGGTGACGGTGACCTTCTTGGTCATCATGCCCATCACCTTGTCGGCCACACCCATGGTCACGGTAATGGGTGCAATTTCGTCTTTGAACAAACCTGCAGCCAGCGCGGCCCCGGCTTTTTGCTGGCTGGCTGCACCGTACTCGTCCATCGCTTCGCGGCCAATGTTGTAGCGTTTGGCCACGTTCTCGGCGGTTTGCAGCATCGACCAATAGACTTCGGGCTTGTTCTTGGCCAGCCAGGGGTCTTGCAGCATGTGCTGGTTCATCTCCTGGGCCGTGCAGGAAATCGACTCCAAGCCGCCGGCCACATAAATGTCGCCCTCGTTGGCAATGATGCGCTGTGCTGCGGTGGCAATGGTCTGCAGGCCAGACGAGCAGAAGCGGTTGATGGTCATGCCCGAGGTGGTGATGGGGCAACCTGCGCGCAATGCGACCTGGCGGGCGATGTTCACACCGGTGGCGCCTTCAGGTGTGCCGCAACCCATGATCACGTCATCGACCTCCGCGGCTTCAATGCCGGCGCGCTGGATGGCGTGTTCGACCACGTGACCCCCAAGGGTGGCTCCGTGGGTCATGTTGAAAGCACCTTTCCAGCTTTTGGTCAGGGGCGTGCGTGCGGTCGATACGATTACTGCGGATGTCATGTTTGGTTACTCCTGTGTGTTTGCGCTCCGGAGAGGGCGGGAAATGGGGTCAGAGCCCAATTTCGTTTTCTGCCGCCTCGCTCCGATGAAATTACTGTCCTGAATTGGGATCTGA
>JFJP01035616.1_pt1 | contig 10589 bp, 9 predicted proteins | sample 431651 | NCBI WGS metagenome assembly JFJP01 (sample SAMN02602958, study PRJNA72255) | Microbial mat metagenome, whole genome shotgun sequencing project. | biome: fresh water; feature: sink hole; material: water; isolation source: purple microbial (photo- and chemosynthetic) mats found in...
CCTGGGATGAATACGAGGCTGCCGATGATACCGCCCTGAATCCAGTCAAGGGAATATTCGATACCCTTACAGAAGATTTCATGTCGGATTTGGACGAGGTTGAAAGCATCGAGGTGGCGCTAACCGTACAGGCCGACCGGGCATGGTTCCGGGTCGGGTCCCGTCTGGCAAAGGGTGGCAAGCTGGCGGGAATGGCCAGCCGGGCATCGGCGGGGGACAAGTCCATGCCCTACCTGTCCTACTGTGAAACCGGTGCGTTGATGTCTGTTGCCTGGTCCGCGCCATCCGACTGGAGCGTTCCGATACTCGAGGATTTCTACCAGCTTATCATGCCCGAAGCAACATTCCTGGACACGGTCATGTCATCTTTCAAGGCTTTTTCCGCAGCTTCAGGCATGAATGGTTCTACATCGATAGGGGTGGATGTTTCAGAAGAACTTGCCCAGGCAATACGTTCGGGTGAAGATCTTGAAGATGCAGAAGCAATGAAATTGATCTCCAGGGGAATAACGCTATCCGTGTCAGGCGCAATGGAGTTGACAGACAGGCAGAGCTTCCGCGACACCACCGCGTCCATGCTCGATTTGGTCAATGAGCCAGACTATGTTGCATTGATGGCTGAATCGGGTTTGGCTTTCGATGTCAACCGCAAGGTGGGTACCGTCCGCGGCATGCCATACGACCGCTATTCATACTCGTTTTCAGCCGCTGAAAGCGCAGAAAGCGCAGAAAGCGTAGAAAGCGACGATGAAATGCTGGCAGTGGTCAGCGAACTCATGGGCAACCTGCTGTCGCCGGTATATGTATACAAGGGCGACAAAGCCTACATGGGCCTTGGCAAGCCCGAATCGCTCAACGGGCTTATAGACAGGGACAGCGCTAAAGCACCGCTGCGCAACGACAAAGCCTTCAAGGCATTGCGGGCAGGCGCTCCTGCCGATACAAGGGCTTTGTTCTACCTGTCGACCAAGGAGCTGGCAAGACTCTTGCTCAGGTTGCTCCCCGAAAGCCAGGAGCCGCTCGATTTCAACATCAATGGCCTGTCAGGATTGCTTTCGTGGCTCGATGCGTCTCCCGGCAGCGCTGGATTTGGCCTTGGAATCGGTGCAGAGGATATCAAAGCCCTCATGGCCATCTCCAAAAAATAACGGGCAAGACAGGGTGTCCGCTTGACGCACCCTGTCCTGCCCATTGGAAACAAGCAATTTTCTTATTACTTCTCCGTGCCTCCAGGACACGGTGGTCCATCACCGGTCTGAACGGCTGCTAATTGCCTACGCGTATCCTGCGCCAGACATCGTTGTACAGCTTGAGCACATCCTGCCCGAGGTCTTCCTTGAACTCGCTGTTTGCAAGGTCTTCAAACTGGTAGTTTGGCTTTACCGTCATGAGGGCGCGGGCCGGCACGTTGGGCGACGGAATCATCAGGTAGTCGGCAATCCTTGCCGCGATGTCCGGCCTCAGGATGTAGTCAATGAACTTGTAGGCCGCATCAACGTTCTTGGCACCCTTGAGTATGCAGAAGCTGTCCATGTACATCGGCGTGCCTTCCTTGGGGAAGAAGAAGTCGATGTCGTCATACTTCTCTACGGGATACTCGAGGTAGACGTTTTCCGCGTAGCCCTGGACAACCCAGAACTCGCCTGAAGCAAAGCTCTTGGCAAAGGATTCAGCGTCGAACTTGACCAGGTTTGGCTTCCAGCGCTCGACCACCAGGCGAGCTTCCTCGAGCTGGGCTGGATCGGTTGCGTTGACAGAATACCCGAGCGACTTGAGCGCGGCGCCGAGTACCTCGCGCATGTCATCGAGCATGGTCATGCGGCCTTTGAGATCGGTTTTGTCGAAAATGCTCCAGCTGTGTTCGTAACCTGTAACCTTGGTCGTATTGACCGATACACCTGCGGCACCCATCATGTACGGCACACTGTGGGTATTGCCTACGTCAAAGCCAATGCGTGAAATGGCAGCTGGGTCCAGGTTGCCAAAATTCTTCAGTTTTGTCTTGTCGATCGGTTCGAGCAAGCCCTCTTCTATCATGATCGAAACATAATCACCCGACGGAACGATGAGGTCGTAGCCGGAACCGCCCGCCACGATCTTGTTGTACATCTCCTCGTTGGATGCGTACGAATCGACAACCACCTCGATGCCGCTTTCTTTGGTAAAGTCGGTAATCACGTCATCGGGAATGTAATAAATCCAGTTGAACAAATACAGCTTCTGGCCCCCGCCGCACGATGCCATGACAGCGACGATGACGGCAGCCATGGCCGCCAGAAACACACTCTTCTTCATCCAGATACCTCCTGTCTTCATTAGGCCGTCTCAAGACAGCCCGTTTTCAAGCGACCCTATTTGGCCGCTATGTATTTGAGGAAATTCCTTGTAGACCAGGTCAGAACAACGGTTCCGAAAATCATTACAACAGAAAGCGCATTTATCACGGGTGAAATACCAAACCGTATTGCCGAATATACATAGAGCGGAAGTGTCGTTGCGCCTGGACCGGTTACGAAAAATGTGATTACAAAATCTTCGAGAGACAATGTAACCGCCGTCAAAAATCCCGAGATGATGCCGGGCATGGATATGGGCAGGATGACACGCATGAGGGTCTGGCTTTCACTGGCACCAAGGTCGCGGGCAGCCTCGATTATTGAAAAGTCAAACTCCTCGAGCCTTGCCAGCACGAGCAGGAACACAAACGGTAGATTGAACGAAACGTGCGCCACAAATACGGTGAACAGGCTCAGTCGCAGGCCGATACCCGCAAAGAATATCAGCAACGATACACCAATGATGATTTCAGGCAGGATCATGGGCATGAACGTTATGGTACGCAGGTATTTGCGGAGGGGGAATTTATACCAGTTGACCGCTACGGCACCAAGTGTACCTATGATCGTTGCGACCAGAGCAGAAGAGAGCGCTACTATCGCGCTGTTGCCAAAGGCGCGCCAGAGCTTCGTTGAAAGAATAGAGGATGAGCACCAGCAAAGGCAGGCTCAGGAATATGATGGTACCAATGAATACGGCTTTGGAAAATGAAGCACGTTTTTTCATCGGGAGCTCCCGATGGGCATCGCCTCGGCGATCACTTTCGGTTCTTCGTCCCCGCTCCCGCCAAGCACGTTTGCCCCGTTTGCGCGCAGGAGCAGAAGTACCCCAATCGTTGTCACCAGGGTGATGACAAGCGATATTGCTGACGCCAGCGGCCAGTCGCGGCTCTTGGTAAGTTCGTCAGCTATGAGGTTTCCTAGCATGTACGATTCGGTTCCGCCAACCAGCAGCGGCACTGCATACGCGCCAAATATAGGTATGAAGGTAAAGAGGAATGCCGTCAGTATGCCCCCGCGTATGTTTGGCAGCAACACTTTGATGATCGCTTCCAGCTTGGTAGCGCCAAGATCGCGCGCTGCCTCGAGCAGCGAGAAATCAAACTTGTCTATGGTAGAATACAGCGGCAGGATTGCGTACGGCAGATAGGTGTACACGAGCACGAGCATCACGGCACCGCGGTTGTACAGGAAGCGAACGCTTTCATCCACAAGCCCGGTAGCCAGCAAGAGGTCGTTGAGGAATCCTTCGTTGCCAAGAATGGCTATCCACGCGTAGATGCGTATGAGGAAGTTGGTCCAGAACGGGATCATTACCAGCATGAGCAGGAAATTCTGCCGTGTGCTCCGCGCCATGTAATAGCCGCAGGGAATGGCTATGAGCATGGTGATTGCGGTAGCACCTATTGCAATGAGAATTGTACTGATTGTGACCTTGGCAAAAGTCGGGTTGGCGATTGCCCTGTAGGCATTCAAGGTTGGCGTCCACTCAATGCCGCCACGCGGACCGGGAGTGAGGAAGCTGTAGGCAACGATGATGGCCAGCGGGGCAAGAAAAAAGATGGACAGCCACAAAAGCGAGGGCAGGGCGTACAAGCCTCCAGGCTGGCGCTTCATCGCCTGACCTCGACGATATAGGCATCCTCCGCGCTGAATGACAACCAGACTTCGTCTTTCCAGGCTATTTCCGGCCCCTCGTCGGACCAGTCGGCGTGTTGCTTGATCACCTTGAGCAGGGCCCCGCTCTTTGTCCTGACGTAGAACTTGCTCTGGAACCCCGAATAAATGGGTTCGTCGACCATGCCCGAGACGGCATTGATGCCCTGCCTTACCGCATGCGGTTCTTCCAGGCTTATCCGGATCTTTTCTGGCCGAATAGTCCAGCTGACGCGTGATCCAGCAGGCGGTGGGTCAAGATCGGTCACACTGATGTTACCAAAACCTTCCACCTCAAGTTCGACCATCTGTCCTGAAACTGACTTTACATCAGCCTCGTAAAGGTTCGTTTCACCTATGAACCGGGCGACAAAATTGGTGGCAGGCGCTTCGTAGATTTCCTGTGGGGTGCCTATCTGCAAGACCTTGCCCTCGTTCATCACGGCAATCCTGTCGGAGACCGACAAGGCCTCCTGCTGGTCGTGTGTTACATAGATGAAGGTAATGCCAATCTTGTCGTGTATGGCGTCCAGTTCGATGAGCATGTGCTGGCGGAGCTTGGCGTCGAGAGCAGACAGCGGCTCGTCAAGGAGTAGTACCGACGGCTCGTTTATGAGGGCGCGTGCTATGGCGACGCGCTGTTTCTGGCCGCCGGACAACTGGGAAGGTTTCTTGTGCGCGTGGGCCTGGAGCTCGACCAGGTTGAGGTAATCATCAACCTTGGATTTGATTTCCGGTTCCGACGCTTTTTTGATACGCATGGAGAAAGCAACATTCTCAAACACCGAAAGGTGCGGGAACAGTGCGTAATTCTGGAAAACAGTGTTCACGTGTCGCCCGTCGGGCGGCAAGGGCAATACATCACGACCATCGAGGAGAACCGAACCACTCTCGGGGCTTTCGAAGCCAGCGATGATCCGCAGCAATGTTGTCTTGCCGCAACCTGAAGGACCCAAGAGCGAGAAAAACTCGCCCTTCCTGATGCCAACGCTCACATCGTCCAGCGCTTTGAAATCGCCGAACGACTTGCGTACGTGTTCGATGACGACGTCGCTCCCTTTCACCTGTTTTTCCTTATCCCCTCCGTGTTTCCATGATGCTTCCGATGAGTCGCACAATGGGGCAAATACGCTTTCGTGTCAATCCGTCACGGCTACACATATACTACGTTTATTCGCGGTTTATGAGACTATCCTGCGGAATTTATGCAGTTTTCTACGACCTTGGGCAGGATGGCCATCACTTGCGCAAGGATTGTGTAGTCGGCACAATGGCGGCATGAACAAGAAAGACAGCGCAAGCCAGGCTTTCGGCAAACTATATGATGTTTTCGTCAAGCTGCGTAGCCCCGAGGGTTGTCCCTGGGACCGCGAGCAGACTCCACAGAGTATACGCGGCAACCTCATAGAAGAAGCCTACGAGTGCGTAGAAGCCATAAATGAAGGCGAAGTAACGCATATAAAAGAAGAAATAGGCGACGTCATCCTTGTAGCCATGATGATGGCCGTCATATACGAGGAACAGGGAACCTTTACCACAGCCGAAGCCCTGGACACCATTTCCGAAAAGTTGATACGCCGCCATCCGCATGTTTTTGGGGACTCGAAGGTGGATACCCCGGACGCTGTCGTGGAACAATGGAATGAAATCAAGGAAAAAGTGGAAGGCAGGCGCAAGAAGGATTCCGTGCTCGACTCCGTTTCAAAGGCACTTCCACCGCTGGAGCGCTCGTACAAGCTGCAAAAAGCCGCTGCCAAAGCTGGTTTCGACTGGCCCGACCACCAAGGCCCCTGGGACAAGCTGGAAGAAGAACTGCGGGAGTCACGCCAGGCCTGCGACGCTATCGAGGCAAAAGCTGCCACGGGATCTGACGACTCGGCCGAACGATCCATGCTGGAAGACGAGATAGGCGATCTGCTGTTTTCCGTGGTCAACGTGGCCCGCAAGCACCATGTAGACCCGGCCATAGCCATGCACCGCGCCGTCGAGAAGTTCAGCATGCGTTTCCGGCACGTAGAAAAGAGCATGGCAGCCGCCGGCGAGAAAATGGAAGCTGGCAAGCTGGCAATGATGGACGTCTACTGGAACGAGGCAAAGAAAAAACTGTGATTTTTTGACAGCAGGTCTGTCAGGTTGAAACCGTTCCTGGACGATTTCTTATAACCAATTTTCTAGTTTTAAGTTCTCTACTCTTTCAAACTCTTTTATATTATTGGTTACAAGAATTAATTTCCTGGATATTGCCTGTGCAGCTATTTGTAGGTCATATGGCCCGATAATACTTCCTCTTTTCTCTAAAGCAGCTCGTATCAAGCCGAAAACTTCAGCATCATCATCATTGAAAGCCACAATATCAAATGCAGATGCAAAATGCATCAATGCATTTCTATTCATTTCTCGATTCTTGCTCTTTGAAGCTCCATACTCCAGTTCTGCCATAGAAATTGCAGATAATTTAATTTGATGTGGTTGAAGCGTTTTTACATGCTGTACAACATGTTCAGGATGCTTGTTTATAATATAGATACAAATATTGGTATCCAATAAATACATTACAACTCTTCTCTTTCCTGCATCCCAGGTTGATTTCTTCCATCAATCATAAAATCTTCAGAAAATTCATTTAAACTTTTCTCGAATGTTTCCCATGGATTTTTCTTGGGGAAAAGTATAAGTGTACTGCCTATTTTTTGAATATATAGCTCTTTCTCTTCAACCTGGTATTCTTTAGGAAGTCTTATTGCCTGGCTGTTTCCACTAATAAAAACCTTTGAACTCAACATATGCAGTTCCTCCTGACAAGAGTATACACATACGTATATACGCAGTCAAGCAAGATTATTGCACGCAAAGTGCGTTTGACAAGCGGCGCGAATCCTCAATTTATTTCTTTTTATTCACTATTGTGAGCAAAAGTTCTTACTCCTGCATGTATATAGGAAAATATATTAGATAGTATATTGCGCATCAAAAGGGGTATTACAAACCATTATCAGCGGTTATTTTTTCCAGTACCAAGCCTAGGCCAACACAGGGAAGAGCATCCTCGTGCTTTTAGAGCAATGTAACCGCTTGCACCGACTGGCCTGAAGGGATTGCCGGGATTGTGGCCATTTGTATCTCAGGTTTTTTCTGTGGTCAACGTGGCATGCAAGCACTGTGTAGACCCTGCTATAAAAGCAATCAATAACGTTGTAGCCTAAAAACTCAGTCAAAAACGAGAGAGTCGCCATCGATCAAATCCTGTTCGATACAAGCCTCGATATCTACGCGTGTGGAAATTAACCGGGGCATAGTAGACGCAAAGGGAATCGTAACAGTTCCGTTATTGAATGTTTTTGTCAGTACGGGAGTCTCACCTGCTATCAGGTCGCTGAAAACCGGTTCAAGAGCATCGGCTAAAAAACCAAATGGTTTTAACAGTGTCATAGACTGTTTACCATCCAGGATAGCCTGTAACGAAGCAGTCTCTCCATCCTGTCCTGTTATCACTATTGTATTCCCGTTGTCTCTGAACATGGCAGCTATGCTACGGCTTGTAGCATCATTCGGGGCTAGAATATGCTACAGCTGGATCCCATTGAGTGTTCACTTCTTCCACTATCTCTGTGATTTGTTCATTGGATAAAACCAAATTATCTTTATACGACAGTGCTTTCTCAGAATTAATTATAGTAAATGTTCCATCATCGATTTTAGGCTGAAGTTCTGCCCAAGCCCCGGAGAAAAAAAGCTTTGCGTTTTCATCTGACCCGTGACCAGCGTATATGTAAAGGGGGATATTCGTTTTTACTGACTCTTCTGCTACCGCATCAACAAGGAATTTCCCCTGCATGTTTCCAATGGCTAAATTATCGTAACTCACATAGCAATCGGCACTAGTGTATCCTGATACTACACGGTCGTACAGAATGACGAAGAGACCCTCATTTTTGGCAGATTCTACAGCTGCGAGTGATTCTTCACTGTCTGCAACAACAATTATGAGTATGTCATAGCCTTCGGCAATGGCAGTTTGAACATGAGAATATTCAGTTTGTACATTATTTGAAGAATACACAAAGCAACTGGATAATCCTGCCCTGGTGAACTGAGCCTCAAGTCCTGGTTTATCATATAATGACCATCGGCCACCTTGATCATCTATAGGAAAAATGACGAAAGCACTTTCTGGTTTGGGAGTAGGTTGCTCATCCTGAATCATTTCCGGTCCGCAAGAGGCTAAAATGGTCAAAATGACAAGTACGGCAACAAATGCAGATACGGCATAAATTCTTTTTATCATAGACGATCTCCTTAATATTTTAACATTTGAAGAATACCACAATGTCATTGATATGTCACCAAGAATTATTGGATCCAGACAAAACTTTTCTCCTTTTGAGCAGGAACGAAGCTATCGGCCTGCTGTTTGCGACTGATAGCTTCTTTTTAGGTCTCTATCTTCTCACCTGAAACACCTGAAAACAGTTCAACCACGAGAATTGGAAAACCTATCCCTCAGGAATGCGCAACTGGTTCGCAACGCGTTAGTAATCATCGGCTTGGCAGCGGGTAAAACCGTAGGGTGACAGTAACCAACCTTGGTGCTGGTAATGGACGATAAATCGATGTTCAGCAATCACTGTCTCATCTTTTATTACTTGTTTTTTTAGTTTAATGTACATATGATATAGGTACTTCTTACACAATGTGCCCATGAGTATTGGCGCCTTTAAAAAGATGGAAGCCGGAAAGTTCTCAATGATGGACGTCTACTGGAACGAGGCAAAGAAAAAAACAACCTGATACAACCATGGCAAAGAAAAAGAAATCCAGGATCAATTCCAGTTCTCTACATAACCCGGCAGCCACCGACCGGAAAGTCCGGCAACTGATGGATCAGTTTGCGGAAGGAGAACTGACGGATGCGCAGCTCCATCATGAACTCGTGGCCATGCGGAAAACCGGTCCACTAGGCCCGTATGCGTCGTTCCTCTTTGCGCAGACTTATATAATCTTCAACTCGTATGACCGGTGGATCCTCAGGTATGTAGATGATTTGCAGAAGCGATACCCGGGCAATCCGGCCGTGCTACCGATAAAAATGCAACTGGAAGAGGAATTCGGCCTCAATGCACTGTTTCTGGAATCATATACAAAACTGGAACATATGGATGAAGACTCCCCTGCAATCGATCAGTACCGTAGTGCGGCGGTTTCAGCACGGGAAGCAATCAATGATATCAACGCATCCTGGAACGAAGACCACAACTCGTTGGTCGCTCTTGATCGGGCACGCTGGGATGTCCTCCTTGGAAGGACTGACGAAGCAGCGCGTACTGTTGCCATGATTCTTTCAGAGCGCCCGCTGTGGACGCCAGCCTTGCAGGCCAAAGCAGAGACTGCCTGGGATTCCTGCCGACTGGAGGAAGCCGGGTTGGCTTATGCCTCACTCCTGAAGGCGGAACCGGACTCGGCAGCAGGAATTCTGGGCATGGCGCGATTGTTGCTGATCACGGGGCAAACCGAGGAAGCCGAGAAATACTTGCCTCTGTTATTATCTGGTTCCACATTCCGTTTTGATCCTGTACTGACGATGGAGCTGCTTTTGATTGCCCGAAAGACCAAGGCAATTTCCAAAGACCTACTCGAGAAAATCAAGAACGCATCGGAGAGCGGACGAGCCCCCGGGTATTTTCAGCATCTGGCTGCTGCACTGTTCCTGGCCAGAGGTGACGAAAAAAGCGCGCGAAAACTATGGAAGCTGACCCAGAATAGCGATGTGGCGGCGTTCCTGGGTAACAGCAATCTTGATGACTTGAAAAAAAAGCCTGAGGAACGGTTTGGGCCATTTGTTCTACGATTGGTCGACTTGGTGCCTGCTTCGTGCAAGATGGCATCCATGGAGCATGCCAATACATCCGGACTGGCGCTGGAAAACTCGATTGACAGACTGTGCGCCGCGATTCGAACGGACATCCCGCAGGCCTTGCAGGGCCTCGGCAAAATCATCGTGCACTGTGGAGATGATGCTTCTGTACGTGCGCTACTGGACAGGATCGTCAACCCCTGGTTTCCCGAGCTGGACAATTTTTTCGCGAGCTTGTTGTCAGATGAGCTCCTGTCGGAAGGACGGAAAAGATACCTGGCTGAACATTTACTATCAGCTCCCACCTCGGGGAGCGTGCACATCAACTCCTGGGATATAAGCTGGGAGCCACTGGAAGATGAAGATAATATATCAACCCTGCACAGGAAAGGATTCGAGGCTCTCTCATCAAAGCGATGGGAACACGCAATAAAATACTACCGGGAAATAATCAGCACAAGCCTGGACAATGCACCAGCATGGAACAACCTGAGGATAGCCTGTGAAAATATCGGAGACAAAAAAGAGGCTGAACGACTGGGTCGGGAAATTCGCCTTCGCTTTCCCTGGTATCTGTTGTTGCAGGTCGAGGAAGCCCTCAACCTGAGCCACATAGGTGAACACTGGCGCGCACACAGAATCCTGGACGGCATCCTTGCTCGCTCCGCTTTTCATGGTGACGCACTGAGATCCGTTGTAAGCGCCAAAATTGATATCTTCATCAAACAGAAGAACCTTGAAGCCGC
>JFJP01023818.1_pt1 | contig 10588 bp, 5 predicted proteins | sample 431651 | NCBI WGS metagenome assembly JFJP01 (sample SAMN02602958, study PRJNA72255) | Microbial mat metagenome, whole genome shotgun sequencing project. | biome: fresh water; feature: sink hole; material: water; isolation source: purple microbial (photo- and chemosynthetic) mats found in...
GGCATCGAACACAAATCCACCTTCTTCCATTTCGACCATGTAGCGCTTAAGCGTTTCCGGCGTGAAAACGACTTCTGCCACTTGAATCAAGCGTCGCACCGTTTCAATATCAAAATAGTAGTACTGCCGGCCTAATTCCGGCAGGCAAACGTCACGCAAAAAACGTTTGAGATCTGGCCTACGATTAAGCCCGGCGTTTACTGACTCCAGGAAGTCAAGGAAAGGTTTGATATCGGGAGGCATGGCTGCAAGATCAGATAGGTTTAGATCCTTGAGGTTCCCCCAATCCAGTTGGAAATCGCCATATTTCGGAGTGCCAGGAACCGGGCCGTCATTCGCATTCCGGCACATCAGCGTGAAATCATCCGTTGATTGATTGTCGACATGATATACGCAAACCTGAAAATCTCCCGTGCTAAAAGCCGGAATCTTCTGGATTTCATCCTCCATAAACCGTGCCAGGTCCGATTTCGCCAACACCTGATTCAGCTTCTGATCCTTAAAACAAAACTTCAACGCCATGATGACTCCCTCAATTTCAATTGCCGACCATCGCGACTTGCTTGTTCCTTGCCCGTCAGTATTCAACCCCTGCACAAACGCAACTTTCCGCATTCTCGTCCTTACCCCGCAAGCATCGCCCATCACACTTGATTTTTAAGGGCAGACCCCACGCCCCCCCCGAGCAAGTTCTCGGACTTTGGCGACACAGTCTTCAACGTTGTCGCGGACTTCACGATACCAGAATCGGCAGACACGCCAACCGTTTGACTGAACTTGCAAATCACGGTAGATGTCGTCCTGCTTTCGCTCCCCGTATTGATTAAGGTGAAAAGCTTCACCATCGACCTCAATATCAATCTTTTCCGTAACTAGCGCCATATCCAGATACCGTCCTGCAAGCGGATATTGTTGCTGAGGCGTGAATCCCGCTGCACATAAAGCACGATACAACAGCTCTTCGCCGGGCGATTGAGAAAGTGTCTTTGCCGGGCGTTGCTCAACGTCGGCAAGTTTTCGAAGCGCCTTGGATGTCGCCATACGAGCCTGCTCACGGTCGCCGACAACAATCAGACACGCTCGAGCCCGGCTGCCTGCCACGTTGAAAATGTATTGGTTCTCTGGTGCCTCAATATACCACCGTTCTCCTTTCTTCGTGGAGCAAGTCAATCCGAGGATTAGAATAATCAAATCGCGCTCTCCGCCTTGGAATCCATTCACTGTGTTGACGTCCTCTTCAACGTCAAGCATCGGCTTGAAATCAACCAGGCTTTGTTTCAGAGCGTCAGCCACTTTACGGAACGGAGAAATCACTCCGACAGTTCCTTCGTAGTTGTTTCGCTTTAAGTCAGATAAAAGGCTTCTCACTTCCGCAAGTTCTCCATCTAGGGAGTCTCGCACGTCACGCCATACCACGGCCCGCCTGAATCCCATGTTGGAGGGGAATTTAAGCCGTTCCTCATTGGTTCGCACACGGAGTTTTCCAGCATAATATGCATCATTGAAGAAAGCCGCGATCTCACTGTGACATCGAAAATGCTCACGTAGCATGAGCGGCGGTATTGCTGCCACTTCAAAGGCGTTTCCCGTCAAGAAGTCGAGTTGTTCGGGTAGGTCATTTAGTTTGTGCTTATGGTAACGGATGTAACTGTGCCGCGTCTCGCGCATTGTGATAACAGGAGGGAACTGCTTAGGATCGCCGATTATCGTCACCCCCTTGGCTCGGTAAAGTGCGGGAATAATTGGCGGAATCTCGCATTGTGATGCTTCGTCGATAATCACGCGGTCAAAGAGGCCTGCTACGCATGGCGAGGCTTTTGAGAGAGATAGTAAAGTTGTCGCCCATGCTGGATAGAATTTAGCAAATTGTATGAAGGCATCCTGTGCTTCCCCGATGTTAGAGGATGACAGCACATCCGCCATGAAAGGCAGGTTTTGGCGTGCTATCCGTCGCGTTGCATCTTTTAGCTTTTGGCATGTATCACTAGAGACACCCAGCACGTCCTTGACGCGCCGAAACACGAATACTTCGGATAGATGCTTGTTACGGAAGGCCATGCCCTTAACAAGTTGTATTTCATTTTTACCCGGCAACACAACAGGCTGATCTGCGAGCGCTGTTATTTCTTCCTTAACAGCCAGATAATCAGCGATGTCTCCGCAGAGCCGCAACACTCTATCTCGCATCGTATAGGCAGTTTTCGTTATTTCCGATATCTGTGGCAACAGTCGACGCAACTCAGTCTCAGCGTCTAGGGCACGACGCTTGCGCCGCAAAATGAAGTCGATGATCTGTTGAAGCAGACTTTTTGTAGCGGGCGGAAATCCGATACTCTTGGCTAATGACGCAAGCTTTCGGTGGTAATCCGGTGACAATGATTCAGGGCGGATCGGCAGAAATGGAATGATCTTATCGTACCTCGCTTGCACATCCTGTAGCCTTGCGCGGGTGGCGTCAATCTCTGTAATTGTCTCCTTCCAGTCCTTCCAGTCAACCAACGAGTCGTCAAATATTCGAGCGACAGGCATTACATCCGAAAAGCCGGGCGAATGTTTAATAACCTCGCATCGTCCGATAATATCATCAACCGGTTGTTTTTCCCATACTGCACCCGTATTATTTTCGCCCGGCACAGTGCAAAACTGAACAAGCGGCAAAACAGAAGAAACATCAGACGATCGCTCATTAATCGCGTGAATGGCCTTGTGATTCTTGCTGGTGAATAAAGCCGACTGCCCGTAGAAAACCAAATTTGCAATGAGATTAACTGCCACTTGTGATTTCCCGGTTCCTGGCGGCCCCGTTACTTTGGAAACCGGAAAGTCAAGCGCCTGCGTTAATGCGTCGTGCTGCTCTTTGTTGGACGGCATTTTCAAAAAATCAAGCGGAAGAAAGCAATGCGTCGTTTCGTAGCGATTTTCCAGTATCGGCTCGCGAAATATATAGGCAAGCGCGGTTTTGTCCAATACCTCTGCCGGTTGGTTACCGATCTCCCGCAGCTCCTGCTTAAGCTTCTTGCTGTATTTTAGCGGATTTCCGACAAATAGAGCGGCCTGGTTGAGAATGCACTTTTGATGAATATCTACTTCGAAATCGAGATAGTTCGGGTTAAGTTCGGTCTTTAGCTTATGGGTGAAGCGGTTGTTGATGTATTGGACGGCTAGTGCTACATCCAGTAGGCCAGTCTTCTCGCTCTCTGAGAAACATATACTCATTAGGACGTTTTTTTGGTCTTCATGCGGGACATTGAACTCAAGCCATGAACGGTTAATGTCGATTTCGTCATGGCGTATGCTTAGCGACAGGCTGTTGATGTCAAACGAAACATCGACAGGCATGAGAAGGATTGGAGTGAATCCTGTTGTACCGTTCGAGCATTTAAAGGCCTCTAATGGATAGCCAATATAGACGTCTTCCTCGTCTTCACTTCTGGACTTAATTCGGTTTATGCTTGGTCTCTGTTTTTCGGAATGCCTGATCTTGATCGGTGCATTGTTACTGAGCCAGCCAATAGGCAGCGTAGGGAGGAGATATTTTGTATTTAGATCCGTCTCAAATAAATACTCCTGAGCCTTTTCTGACTGCGAGACGCAATCGGCATAATATACACACAGCCTCCTGAACCGCGCCCAGTTCTCCTCGCGGCTTTCATCAAGAATGGCTGCACGTGTTGGCAACGGAATCCGTTTAGCAAGCCCCCTGTCGGTGAGGACTCGATGCCCGTTTGGAAGAGGCGTGATATACGCATCCGCCTCCAGGCGATCCACGACCTTGAACCCGATCTCATCAGGATCAAGTTTCTCAATCTCACGACACAGCGCAGCATAATCGACAGGGATGCTCCTGCCGTTTGCTTTCAACTGCCATATTCCAAGATACTCTTCGAGTTCCATGATCAATCCACGGGCAATCCGTCAATTGTTCCCTTATTGTTGAGGTATTGTATCACCATACATCGCAATTTTTCTTGAGTCGGGTTAACTGAATAACTGAGACATTCAGAAATTATGTCATAACGTTTTCTGTCACGCTCTTTGGTTAAAAACACTTTGCCATCAAAACGCCGACACCGTAAGAAATAGAGGATACTTTTCAGAATGTAGCTGCTTGTAACTCCCCCTCCGTTTCGCGAATCCTGGTACCAATGCGGAATGTGCTGAACCCATTTCCAGCAGGCATCGGAGTTGGCGATACCTGTATCGCGAAGGATTGTCGGATGAAACTGGAGTAGATTGTAAAGCAGATAAAAGTCACTTTGGACTTTGTTGTTGTGATCACTTATGCGGTAGAAAATAGCTTGCAAGCACTGACTCCACTCACTCACATCTGAGCACATATTAGCACATAAGGTATACTCTTGTTTTTGCGGTGCAGACGATTGACCGTAGGCATAGGACATAATATTATTTACCGCTTGTTTTTTTATTGCATTAAATGCCGGATAATGTGATTGGTAGGTCCAAGCAATAAGCCGTGCTAGATTATCTCTAGTTTTATCATGCTTTGCCCTCTTGTAATCACTCGCAAGCTTATCAAAAAGAGCATCAGAATCAAACTCACCAATAAATGATCGATGCGCGGGCGCGATAGGAAGACTTTTGGCAGGATCATTGCCGAAGACATTCTTTCTTATTAACCTTTCAAGAGGACTTGCATTCTTCGGTAGTGGTGCTCCATCAGGATAAAGCCTTTTGGCCTTTGCAAACCAATCACCGTCGGGGGCGATTTTATTATCCATATATTGCTTCACGGAACCCCGCACATTGACCCAAAGCGAATAATCCGAAACGACATCCGGAGAATCTGGAGGAAAACTACGTTCCATCTCGTCCTCAAGGGTGGCCATCGTGAGCGTTCGTCCACTCTTTCCCTTGTCTGTCATGCCATGAAGGAAGTCGAGTTCAATTGATTCTTGAAGGAAATCAGAGCTGACCGTAACCACTGCCATGCCTTGTCCTGGCGTGATGCGAGCAACAAGGTCAATTGAATGGTCTTCTTCAAGGCTCTTGTTAAACGAATGTCGCTTGATCTTTAGCGGTGCATCTGGCGTGGCGTCGCCCATGCAAAGCACAAGATCTACATAATCCGACTGTCGTTTTAGTGTCGCCGCTTGCAAGATGGGCTGCGGGAGTACCTCCATGCCACCTGGTGACTTTTCATTAGCTTCAACCAGCTTTCTGGCCTCAATTCGCTCGTCGTTAGTCTGAACAATCAGCGACAACGCTTCGAGTTCATCATAATATGCAATCTTGCCCGCATCACGCAACTCGATGAAGAGTTGTGTGCCGCGTTCAAGCAACGTTTTGTGCGCGATCACCCAGTCAGGCGGGAGTCCGTTATGCACTAGGTTAAGGCTGTCAATAAACACGACATGATTCGAATCTTTAGCAAAGGCTTTTAATCTCACAAGATCGGCACCAGACAATGCGTATTCAGGTGTGCTGCCCTTCAATATAGCATTCTGACGGGGGACCATTGAAATAGGCTCCAGGACTACCTGAGAGTATAATGCTCTGTGACGAACATAAGATTTCCGCTGCGGAATGAGTCCACCCCCACGGTCCTCCAATGCTAAAGTTAACTTACTCAGTCCAACAAGTCCGCCTTGCTGAATGTCAATAACCGTAATTGTGTCAGCCTCTCGTGAGTTCTTCAATGTCTTGACGCTGCCGATGACAGCCGCGACGCTACGCCACAACAGGAATACACGGTTGCGGGGCAACGGTGCACTTTTGATCACAGCCTCCTGCCAATTCGCCTTCCAGTTATCGGGGACAAGAATAAACCATCGCTCACCTCCAACCAACGCGTGCAGTTGCTCAAAATAGTCGTGGAGTTTGTCGCGGTCACTTGCCGCAGGCTCTTCTCGGTCACTTGCCTTAAGAATGTCGCGCAGAAAATAGTGGTGCTTCCCTCCTAGATCTTCTATTGAGGGTTTATCATAGTTCTGCAAATACGGTTTGGCGTTCTCATGCCGTCCGTATATCAACAAGTCGCGGCAGGGCTGGCTACCCGTCAGATCAATTACGACGTCTTTAGCATTCGCGATATCATTCACACATGGAAGCGTATTTGTGCTGCCTTCTTTGTTTTCATAAAACGGTTTGTCTAGCAGGTCATTTTTACCCTCAACGTCGTTAAACCAAATCGGGGAATGATACATAGCGCGAGGGCTAATGTGCCTAGGCACAGCCGTTCTTAGTCTGGACAAGGTGTCGCCTAACTCATGCCGATTAAGCCACAGCCTCTCGGCGATGCCGGCATGTCGGATAATCCGGCAATACGCTTTCCACACTTTCGCGTACCGCCATTCCTGGCGCAACACATAGTTGGGGTGCGGAAGTTCCTTTAAATCGCCAATATCGCTCAAAATCGGATCACTTAACGATTCGCCACACAAAACGAATAGTCGCCTGACTCGCTTTACAATATCAACCTCTTTGAACGTTGGCTCGTTGCGTTTTAAATAATTAGCGCAAGGATTGTGAATGCGCATGACGAAATCTTTAAAGACTCGGTTTTCCAGAGTGTTGTAGCTCTCCCGTCGAACGACAGCAAGTATGTGTTGCCTGACCCCGGCTTTCTCCACGGAATCTCGGCCCGGTTGTTTTGAAAGCCAGCGCAAACAATGTGAATCAACCTGCTGCACTAGACCGAGAGACACCTTTTCGCGTTGCCGAATGAGGACCTTGCGCAGGTCCTGAACAATCGCCTCAACCTCGTTTAGGCAGATGTTGACAACCTCCGTCACCAGGGACACTTCGGGCGTTTGCTTGTCGGGATTAAGAATAAGAGAAATGTCGTACCAGTCCAGCGGTAGCGCATGACGCTTATTCTTCGCGAGATGCCGATTGCGCATATAGCCGTCTTCCGCTTCTAGGCGCAGTTTAGCAAATGTTTCGACTTCTTTGAGGAAATCGTCGAACTCGGGGATGGACTCGCGCTTCACCTTCCTGAGATAGGCGCGTAACTCTATGACGGTCCGTTCGTTCATGGCTATCGCATGACGCCGCGCCATTTAAAGAATGAACTATGCGATGCTTCAGCGGACACCCGAAATGCATTTTCCAACGCTTTGTCATCCACTTTCGAAATAATGACCTCAAGACTGTTTTTGACCTTCGTAAAACCGGGCATATCCAATTCCACGCCATTCAACTTTGGTAATAATTTCATCTCAATCTGGTCGGCAATTGAAGCGTTGAAATCATTTTGCGTGGTTCCGGGGTAAAAAGCCACATAGTCTTCCATAGCCTGCCAGACTCGGTGGGCAAACGGTCGCCCGATTTCCTCCAAGTCTTGGTTAAGAGGCGCCAGGACAGTTTTAAGTTCAGCGACACGCTTGTCGTTTCGTTTATGCCACCGCGTCCAGTTCTGATGCGATATGTATGACGGATTCTCTTTCAGAAACCCCGCTTTATCTGCTTTTGTTCCCAGATTCTGAGGACGTCCGAATCGTAATATGTTAGCACGGTCAACTACTTTCTCGGAAAGAGTCTGTGTGCTCTCGTCCTCATTCATCGTGCCAACGAAAAGCGTATTTGATGCGACAAATAACCGGCGCCGCTGTTCGGTCGAGGCTGACGCATTACACTCAATTTCAATCTCCGCCTTACTCCGGCGTTCCGGTTTTTCAGGATCCAGGCCACGGCGTGTTTCTAGTTTGCTTAAAAGATCCGAGAAGTAGTATTCGACCCGAGCCAGATTCATCTCGTCAAGCAGGACAAGATTCATCGGGATCTGATCCTTAAAACGCTTGGTTGCTGCTTTGTTGTTGTATTTGTCAAACTGCCAAAGCAGACGTGAAAGCTCGGTGGCTTTGTAACGGCCTTCCATATAATTGTAGAAGCCGAACAGATCCTGCGGACTGTCCCAGCGCGGCTGAACGGCAACAGGGAGGAAGTTCATTCCTAAAGCGCAGGCATAAAGTTCGGGAAGGAGACTTTTGCCCGTACCAGAAATTCCTGCCAGCACGACAAGAGGCGATATGTCAGCGCATTTGAGTCCGGTATGAAACGCTTTTATAGTGCGCTCATTAAAATATATTTGATGTGACTTTAGCTTGCTGGAAAAATCTGCCAGCCATTTCATTTCGTCTACAGGGTCTTCTTTTGGCAGCGAAGAATTTGCAATATATGGCGTATCCAGGTCTTTCCAGCAGTCGTCCGAGGAAGCGCGGTGTGCCTCAGCTTCAGACACAACCCGCCTAGCCTCATTTTGTTTCCCCTGAACTTCTGCCAGCTCCCCTTTTGTTGTGGCAAGCTCGCGTTGACTCCGGTCTAACGAATCACGTTCTTCCTTTAACTGCTTTTCAACCCGCTCGAGGCGTTTTTCTAAATCCTTGACCTGGGCATCGATGCTGTTCCTTATGTCTAGAAGCTTGGCGATTTCACCTTCCAGATCGTTCATCCGCTGCGTTTTAGCCTGAATCGTGGTTTCCAGCGACTTGGCCTCTTCTCCCAATCGCGCTGCGAATATCTCCATTTGGTCTTTTAGTTCGGTCGCCCTTTTAAGGTCTACGTTTTTATCGGCGAGTAGCTGTGTCACGGCGTCCAATTCCGTCTGCCGTTTCTGATAAGCATCCGTTGCATCTTTGAGTTTCTGTTTCTCCGTCTCGACCTCTATCTTCAGCGCATCGACTTTGGGTGCGTTCTCCGCCAACCACGACTCCGCAGCCTTGCTGTCTGCGATTACCTTTTCCGCTTTCGCAAGTTGATCCTGCTTTTCTCGAATTTCCCGTTTAGTCGTTTCAAGCGTGTTTTGCGCTTCGGCGATTCTTTTAAGCAGGTCTTCTAGACGCATTAAGACGGGAGCAATTTCCTTGGCCTTAATGTAGTAGTATATTGAAAGGCCAAAAATGACGACAAGAAGCGAGACGAGGCTGATCCCAATGACGTAAAGAACCGTAGGCGTTGGCAGAAAGTTGGACATGACGGATAACCTGATCGCGTTGTTTGGAAACGATTATTGATTGCCTTGATCGACGGGTATAGGTGTGACACGCTCTAAAGTTGGTGGTTGAGGAGAGGCTTCATCTGCGCCCCTAATGGTTTGTAGTTTCCTCGCAGCGCGTTCGGCATTTGCCTCGGCTACTTTTGTTTGCGACTCTGCATTGCTTTTGCGTAACTCTAATGCGTCAATCTCTTCTAAAACTGCTTGTTTATTTTGTTCGAGATCGGAGATTTCAGTTAGTCTCGCTTTGACAGTTTCCTTGGCAAGGATAACTTGCGCAGAAAGAGTGTCATACGTCTCTTTAATAGAGCTTACCTCATCCTCGAATCTTGAAACCGTGCTTCGTGCACTAGCGACCCTTATGTTTTGATTTGTCAGTGTCGTTGACACGTCAGCAAGCGTTTTCTTCACTTCCCCGACTTTTGTCCAAAGCAAGGTTCCTTCCTGTTTGGCAGCAACGACTTCGGCATCCATTTGTGCGAGCACGTTTTTAGCAGCTTCCCTTTTCTGCTCTAACGTGACCAGTTCTGCTTGCAAGGACTGTCTTTTTTCGGTTAAGGCACTGTTTTCGGCTTTAAGTTCGGCTAAGCCCCCCTGTTCTGCAAGCGCTTTGTAGGTAATCGATTTCAAAGCGTCTAGCGCGCGTAGGTGGTCGCTATTTACGGCTGTGAGTTTCTCGGACAGGACCTCATATTCGTCGATGCGCGCCTGCTGCGAGGCAATTGTGGCTTCGCGTTTCGCGAATATTGCGTCTAGACGTTGAACCTGTTCCAGTCTATTTGCAATTTGCGTATCAATGTCAGACTTACGGCTTTGAAGCTGCCCCTCGAGTTCTTTAATCCGTGATTGAATAGCCTTGATTTCATTGGATGCCATTGTCCTGTTCGCGTCGAAAACGAGGAAATCGCGGGATAACTTACCGAAGATCAGAAAAGAGAGTATCGCAAGCCCCCCTGTCGCAATAACAAAAACTGTCATCGCTTTCTTTTTTTATTCGAAAGTGGATCTTTGCTAATGAATTCTTGGTCCATACATCTACACCTATGTACTATGGCTAGTCATATAGAAAACGAAATCTGTATCCATTGGTGGGCGGGCGGGATGCGTCTATGGTCGGGAGAGTAGGTGATTCCGGCTGGTGATACAATGCAAAAGGTGGAAAGGGCTTTGGGCTGGCTTTGTGCGTATATAGGATGTCCGGGTTTTAGGGGTCATGGGGTTTAGGGGTCATCACATCTCGCTGGGTATTAGGGGTCATCTCGCCATTCTTCATTTTAAGCAACTCACACTTTATCAACTGGTTACGACTGACAGACTCCGACGCGCCGACCGCAACAACAGAAATCAGATTCTGGCACTCTCGCTCCCCAGATTCCGGGGCCGCCCTCCGCCATCGGTTCCCCGGCATCCGGAAGGGCTTCCCGAGGCTAATTTCCATCCTCATTCCACCCCTTGTTCAAAACACCTGCAATGTAGCACCGAACCCCGCCGGCCGCAATGGTTTTGCGTTACAGATGCAGGGCAGACGCATCTTAATTTTAATAAAAACAGGGCCATTCTCATTATGGTCGCTTCCCCGCTGAGATTCCGGCTTCCTGCGGGATTCCACTGTTTTCGGCGATCATTAGCCACCCA
>JFJP01040839.1_pt1 | contig 10588 bp, 6 predicted proteins | sample 431651 | NCBI WGS metagenome assembly JFJP01 (sample SAMN02602958, study PRJNA72255) | Microbial mat metagenome, whole genome shotgun sequencing project. | biome: fresh water; feature: sink hole; material: water; isolation source: purple microbial (photo- and chemosynthetic) mats found in...
CGCTTCTTTTCTTGCATATCCACCTGTTTTAATAACATCAATAGCTAATTCTAAAACCTTATCATTACCTTCTTTAATGTCTTCTTTGGTATTTATTATCCGAAGATTAGGTGGAACTCCAATTCCCTCCCAACAAACTCCATTTTGATCGGTGATATAATTCCATGGCAATCTAATTAACCAATCGTTGATAAGTCTTTCTGAGTAAAAATTTGAAGAACTTCCACCAGTAAATTCTCCAATCGATACTGCATGAGGAAGAGTTCTTATTGCTAGGGCAAAATTATCAGAAACGTATGCAGAAAATCTGTTTTGAAGCAGAACTACCGTTTTTGTAAATTGTGCTGGGCCTTTGGGTAGTAAATATTGATAAGTAATGTTGTTAAAATCCTTTTCAGCTCCAGTTCTATTATGGTTTTTAACAAATAGTCTTTGTTTATCGGCAAAACGACTTGCTATTGCATCTACTCCCGAAGCGGTACCACCGGAATTACCCCTTACTTCAATAATAACACCCTTTGCTTTCATAAATTCCTGAATAATGGGATCAAAGTATTTGTCAATAACTTCAGAAGCAGGGTATTTTCTTAAACGTAAATAGGCGACTTCATTATCTATCCACCCGTAAAAAATCAAGCTATCAGGTGTTGACTTAAAGCTACCTTTTAGATACTTATCGCGAACCAATTTCCAATCAAAATCTTCCATTTTAAGTCCATTTGATGTGCCTGAATTAAACTCCGTTTTTCTGTTACTAAGAGTAACATTTCCGTCGTTTAGATGACCGAGTAATCTACTAAGGATATTAAATAGCTCTTCATCGGTTGTTTGTGGAGTTATCTTTGCTCTGTAAACCTTATACAAAGCAGACCAATCAACTCCTTTGTGTTCAAAGTAAGGATAATTGGTGTTAAAGACCTGCCATACTTGCTCAAAAACGTCAACTGGATTAATACTATCTGATAGTGGTAGATTGATTTCTTGCCCAGCATTGCCTGTTATAGAGTAATTGGGAGATATACAATAGCCTAAATTACTAAATAATAAAATGGCAATTAAGACGGTGGTTTTCATTAGTGTCATTTTCTTCATGATTTTTTGTGGTTTTAGTATTAAAAATTCTTTGTTCACTAATCTAAAGACCCTGACATAATCTAAAAAGACGCAATACAATTCTCAAAATAGAATGAACTACAATATTTTACCTGCGAACTGCAATTAAATACCCCTTTATGGAATTTCCTTTATTTGGAAAAGATTTGTAAGATGCAATTCCCTTATAAATGATATTTTTTTCATGATAATAGTTTTATGTTGTAAAAACTAATGGATGATGCTTATTGTAATCTTGATTTAATCCAGATATCTGCCTTTTCATACTCGGTAAAGAGTTTAGATTCCATAAAAAATAGCTGTTTCTGCAGCTTATCAATATTTGCCCAAATATCTATATCATAAGGTACTACAAATGCACAGCAGAGAAGACCCCTTTTTACTAAGTATGGAAAGTATTCCTTTTTAAAAAAATCATTTAATGGACTTCCAGATAGTTTCGTGCTTGAAAATACTGCAATGATTGCCTGTACTTTATTATTATTATTGATCATGGTATGCTTACAGGTATCAATAATCAGATCGGATTTACACTGACCAATAAAATTATATACCAGGCAATAATCATCTTTACGATAATGGATAACTAGATTTTCATTATTAATAATCTCCTCCATAGCTGAAAATTTAAATTATTAATAACCAAAGGTATCTTATTGAATTACTCTATTCTTTAAAAAGTGGCTAACTGCCAAGAAGTAATTATTAAGTACTAAAAATCACGAATAAGTGAATAATTAATACCAATTATTCACTTATTCGTATAATTTCCTTTTTAATAGGTAAAAAATGGTATTATAATAACATTCAATACATTTTTATTTTAAATAAGATATAGAGATGTTAAATTTGTTAAAATACTTGAAAAAATGAATATGCATGTTTTAAAAGTTTTTAATAAGACTTTTCTTTATTACATTATATATTGGTTGTTTTACTTTATTCTATTTGTCAGTTATAGGTTATCCATAGAAACTTCATATTTTCCTGAAAATAGCTTCGTGGTATCTTTAAAAATTTCTGTTTTATTAAATCTTGTTTTATTACCATTTGCAATATTGGCAACTCATTTGGTTTCAGAAATAATCCTACCAATTTTCTTTTTAAAAAAAAGATTGCTGATTTTTTCACTAATGGTTATTGCAATTACATTGATAGGACCAATGTTTTTATATTTTCCAATAAAATATATTGTTGAGCCATACATAATAGATTGGAAGGTTTCACTTCCTAACTATTTTGCTGGTTCAATGAAGCTGGTATATTGTATGGTTCCTTTGTTGTGGTACAAGGTTTCAACCCTATATAAAGAAAATGAACTAAACTACCAAAAAGTAATTAATGAAAAACTTGAGTCTGAACTTAAATTGAGAGATACAGAACTTAAATTATTAAAAAGTCAGATACATCCTCATTTCTTATTTAATACACTCAATAATTTGTATTCTCTTTCACTTGAAAAATCAGAAAAAACTCCAGAAATAATAATAAAACTGTCTGATCTTCTTAGTTATATTACCTATGATTGTAATTCAGAAAAAGTATCCCTCGAGAAGGAAGTTGATTTTATTCAAAGTTATATCGAACTTGAAAAACTTAGGTACGATAAGACTTTAATAATTAATACATCTATTGTTGGAGATTATAAAAACAAATTTATTGCCCCAATGATTCTTCATACTTTTATCGAAAATAGTTTTAAGCATGGGGCAAGTAAAGATACGGGAAACCCCAGAATAGATATTAACTTGACATTGAATGACAATTGGCTTAATTTTAATGTGTTTAACAGTAAAGTAATTGAGGATGATAAATCAGTTACAGGTATTGGTATTGAAAATGCAAAGCGTCGATTGCAATTGATATATCCAAATAGGCATTCTCTTGAAATTGTTAGCAATAGAAATACGTTTAATGTTTTTCTCGAAATTCAACTTTAACAATAAATGAATACAAAATGTATCATAATTGATGATGAGCCGCTTGCTATAAAGGTTATTAAATCACACCTTTCAAAGTTCGATTTTGTTGAGGTGGTAGCCGAATGTAAAAACGCGATGCAAGCTATTGAAATTTTAAAAAACCAAAACATCAACCTGATGTTTCTTGATATCAATATGCCTAAAATAACAGGGCTTGAATTTCTTAAATCACTTCCTCATCCACCATATGTTATAATTACCACTGCTTATAGAGAATATGCACTGGATGGTTTCGACCTTGATGTGGTTGATTATCTCCTTAAACCAATTTCGTTTGAAAGATTTCTTAAAGCTATTAATAAATTCTGTGAAAGGCAGGAAAAATCAAATTGTTTGAATAAAACCGAAACCAATAAAAAAGAAGATATTTCATACATTTTTGTACAAGACGGAAAGACAATTTATAAAGTACAATTAGATAAAATTCTTTTTCTCGAAGGATTTGGCGAATACGTAAAAATAAATACTCTTGAAAAAACTTTTCTTTCACGTAAAACAATGGCCGAATATGAGAGTTGTCTTTCAAAAAATCAATTCATTAGAGCTCATAAATCCTTTATTATTTCTCTTTCGCAAGTATCTGGATTTACAGCTTCAACTGTTATTATAAAAGGGAAAGAAATTCCTATTGGAAGAACATATAAAGAGGTTGTGTTGAATTCATTGAATTACTAAAAAGAATACTGATTTAGTAAATTTCTAAAATTAGCATCTTAAACTAAATAAATAGTTTCATTACAGAAATAAAATTAAAAAACTCTAACTTGCTAGTTTAGAGTTTTTTGTGGAGCTGGCGGGTTTTATTCTTATATACCTATTAATAAAATATGATTTTATTTTTGACTCCCCTTTTATAACGATCGTATCAATCGTAAAAAATATACCTTTTTCAACATTTAGTCTTAATGAAAGTTGTTTATCATGTACTATAAATTGATCAGCAATAATGCGGGCAAATGGATATCCGGTGTTTTCGCAATAAGTTAAAATTTGCTGCTTTATTTCATCAAGGTCGGCAAAACTGTATGTTTCACCTTCTGATTGATTTTTATCTAATCCAACTAACTTCTCTGCATCCAGATTAATTCCAGTAATCCCGAGGTTTTTGATACTATATTGATCACCAATAAAGAGGTTTACAATAACGTTTGTGGTATCAAATAAAACAGAATCGATAGAGGCAGCCATATAGCCATTCATCCGAAGATTATTCAGAATGTTTTTTAAGGTATCATCAACAGCATTACTATCGATGGCATATCCGGAATGTTTTTTATTAATCCAGCCCAATTCCTCACTCAAATAATCGACAGCGACCAGCCTGATTGAATATCCTGGTTTTTGTGCATAGCTTTGGTAAAAAACCAAAACGAATACAACTAATCCTATGAATTTAAATACTTTCAAATTATAAGTAAAAAAACAAATATAGTTGGTAAACTATTAATTTGCTGAAAAAGTATTTATATGATTCTTGAGAATAAAATCCTTTATCGAAAATACTAAAACTTTCTTTCTCTATTTATAGAGCAGATATACTAACCAAAATCAATTTGTATTGATATTAAACTGCAAAAGAATTTGCGAGTACTTACCTATATCTCTGATCTATCTTAATTCCGACTATTTATAATACAATTTCAATTATTAATCTTTTACACAGCGAATTGAGCCATATTCGTACATTTCTGAATTCGAAAATTGAGATCTATAAATTTTAGCACTATTATACTCCAAATATCGATTCCAGAGATAATCATTCAATTCTTCATTAATAGGTGTTGATGTTAAAAAATAGGCTCTATCCAAAAAGTACCAGAAATGAGCAATATTTATTACATCAGCATTTCCTAGGGGCATTGCTGAAAATAGTGTTTCGTTAGTTGCTCCAGTATTTGGGCTGGTCCAATTCAAAATTCCCTCCTCTTTTAGTTTTCCACCTGCTACATCGGTACCTCCTAAATAATCTGTTAAAGTTGTCCATTCGGTATCTGATGGTACATGCCAGCCGACAGGACACATTTTTGTTGTAATTGCTGCATATCCATTATAATATGCTCCGAACGATTTATATGAGATATCACTATTATACCATATATAGCTTGCATTCGGATGAACAGAATTTATAAGAGTTCCATCATTTAATACAGTCGATTTTAGATTCTCGGCAGTCCATATCTGTGTACCTATTTTAACGGTTTTATAAGTATTTCCCTCAAAATCAGTTACCGGATTATTTGCCATAAACTTAATTTCATCGCCATATCCGGTACCATAGCTATTTGTAGCATATGCCCTTATATAATATATTGTCCATTCGGTTAATCCACTACCAGTACTTGTAAAACTACCTAATCCATTCCCTTCCTCTGTTTTGTTATTGTCAATCGTAGGATTTGGATTAGTACTCCAGCATATTCCTCTTGCAATAACTGTAGATCCAAAATCGTTGCTTACATCACCACCCGCAGTAAAACTGGTCGATGTAATAGCAGATATTGCTGAAGTGGATATTATTGGAGTGCCATCATAAGTTGTAAATACTTTCTCCTCACCATAGGCAACACCAATTATATTGGTTGAATAAGCTCTAACGTAATATGTCGTACTTGGATTAAGGTTTTCAAGGATACTAGTGTAAGTTCCTGTTCCAACTCCATTCTCAGTCTTACTGTTATCAATTGTAGGATTTGAAGAAGTACTCCAACAAACACCTCGTGACAGAACCTCAGTACCGCCATCATCGTCAATAATACCTCCGCTTTCAGCACCAAAATTGGAAATATTGGAAACCTCAATAGTTGTAATAATTGGTATCCCGCTTAAAGTGGTAAATGAATATTCATCTCCATAGTAAATGCCAGTATTATTAATTGCATAGGCTCTTACATAATAGGTAGTACCAGGTGTTACATTAATTATGTTACTTGTAAATTCATAAAGGCCCTCACCATCATTGGTAAGATCATCATCAATTGTTGGATTTGATAAAGTACTCCAGCAAACACCTCGTTGAGTAATTGGTGATCCTCCATCGCTATATATCAATCCTCCACTCTTTGTCGAAGTAGTATTTGTTTCAACTGGTTCAGAAGTATAGATTTCCACCACTCCATTTTGAGTTGTAAAAGAAAACTCATCACCATAAGCAGTCCCCTGCGAATTAGTGGCATATGCTCTTACATAGTAAGTTGTATTTATTGCTAGCTCTGTTAAATCACATCTAAATGATCCCGTTGAAGTAATATCTTCTGTTTTGTTATCACTGATCGTTGGATTTGGATTAGTACTCCAACAAATACCTGCAACAATAGCATCCCCGCCTGTATTATTAATACTTATGTCACATTTGGCATGATCCGCCATAACCTCGGCTACATCTAAAGTTGTTACCGATGGCAGAGCAATTGATGTTACAAAGGAGATTTCATTGCCATACCCAACACCACCTCCACTAATCGCATATGCTCGTACATAATAAGTTATGCCAGAGGTCAATCCCGAAATAGTAATGGTAAAATTATTTTCACCATACTCTTCGATTATTAAATTATTGTTAATTGTTGGCAATGGTGAGGTATTCCAACAAATACCCTTTTGAATAATTGAAGAACCTCCATTATTTGTGATGATTCCACCTGATGTGGCATTTGATCCAATATTGTTTGTTACAGGTATTGTGGTTATTATTGGAAGACAAAATCCCCAAACTGGTTTTCCATCACAAAATGTTAATTGCTGACCATAGGTTCCTGGAGCAATTGTTAACCATTGACTTCCATCCCAATACATCATTTCACCAAGCTGCGATCCACTTGGCAATGACTTACTATCAACATACTGCTTTGTAGCTGCATCTTTACTTTCAGATGGATCACTAAGATTTTTTATTTGTTTAAAGTTTGCATCGTTTCCGAGTTCAAGCACATCCTTTAAAGCTTGTACCTCAGTATATTCGATTAGATATTGGGGTGTTGCTTTTACCCATTTATTACCATTATATGTAAGAATATCTCCTGGTTGGGCACCGGCAAAATCAAAGTTCTCAAAAAACTTTGGATCATTTTCGGCAATCACATAGTTTTTCAAATCGCTTATTTGGGATTCGTTTATAGTTATTCCTGTAGACTTGTTCCATGCTCCAAAAACAGGATCAGTTTCAGAATATTGTGTTAAAAAATTTGGAGTAAACTTTACCCATTTATCTCCATTAAACTGAAGTATATCATTTGTATTTGCATTGCTAAAATCGAAATTGGCTGTTAAAGAAGGATCTAGCTCTTCCAAAGTATAGTCTTGCAGGTCAACTATTTGATTTTCTGTGATTATTATTCCTGATGTTTTATCCCAAAGAGTAAAAACCGGATCTGACTCAACAGGATTTTCCTTCAGTCTGGTGGCAGTCTCCGAATGAATTGAAATTGGAACACTAAGAATCTGATTTTCACCCAATATCACTCCATCAATGGTAATTCTAATAAAGTAATCATTTGCACTCCAGTCGATTAACCCTATATCGTTCTGAGAACCAACAATTATACTAATTACTCCATGAGATGTGGTAGTTACTGTTTGGTTTTCTGTAAAAACTACCTCTCCATTTTGATTTTCTTTCAAGATTTCTATCGTAATGTTCTTTTGCTTATTTGCAATAACATCTCCGTTTAAATCTCTAAGAACTGCTTGGTAATTAAACTTTTTTGGAATTTGTGAAAATACTGAAATTTCTAGTATAAATGATAATAACAGAAGTACTACAATTTTTTTCATTTAAGGAAAATTTATTTAAATAAACAAGAATGTAAAAAGTATAAATGTATAAAAAAAAATATTTTGCAAACAAATATATAGTTGAATATAAGAATAATAAATATAAAAGTAAATTATGAATTGATTAGCACCAAAGCCATAGAACCACTCTTTGATTTTTCTAAATAATACTTATTATAAAACTCAAAAAAAAAATTTACAACTGAACTTTATTGAACAAAATTATTGGTAAATGCAAAGCTCAAACCATAATTTATTTACCAATCAGTAATTCATAAATTCAAAACACATTTTGTTAATATAAACCAATTAAAATGAAAAAAGAGAAACCGAAGTTTCTCTTAAAATCATTAATTTTAGTGCGTTTTGTACTGATTTGTACTTAGTTAGAGTGGAGCTGGCGGGACTCGAACCCGCGTCCGAATAAGAAACCCAAATGTTTTCTACATGCTTATCTCTTTATTGTTTTTCGTGATTGGCCTGGCAAAGAGCAGCCGAACCAACCCTTAGCTTCTTTATTTTCGCCTGGTCATCGAAGCGCCAACCGGGCTAGTTCAACATTTACGATGCCTCATTATCAAGTGCGGTTAAACAACGCCCTTTGAGAGACAGCTCGTCCTGTAGCACCTAGGCCACTGGATTAAGCTAATTCACTGAGTGAATTAAGCAGCAAGCGCGTAATTATTTTCGCCGTTTATTGTTTTGAGAATTGAGATTTACGAGCCAAAACACAAAGCTCGACATGCTTACACTCCAATTTACATTACCGTCAAAACCAAAACAGCCCCTTAATGGGACTGCGAAGTTACAAAAATATAAAGCCAATTGAAGGTTTTTGGTGAAAAAAAAGTAATTTTATAGCCTCTAAAGTCGATAATAAGAAAAAAATATGAGTAAAAAGATTAAAGTAGGTGTTCTACGCGAAACAAAAAATCCACCCGATAAACGAGTGCCGGTTACACCGCCACTTGCAGTTAAAATGCTGGAGCGTTTTCCAAATGTCGAGTTATTTGTTCAACCTAGCGATCTTCGTTGCTACACTGATGAAGAGTATACGTATCTTGACCTGGAAATGAAAGAAGATTTAAACGATTGCGATATTCTTCTGGGTGTAAAAGAGGTTAATCCTGCTTCCTTAATCGCGAATAAAACATATTTATTCTTTGCTCATGTGGCGAAAAAGCAACCTTATAACAGGGAGCTATTGCAAGAAATCATTAGAAAGAAAATACGTTTAGTCGATTATGAATACCTTACCGATTATAATGGTGCCCGGATTGTTGCATTTGGTCGTTGGGCTGGTATTGTTGGTGCTTATAATGGGTTGCGTGGTAGAGGTATCCGTATGGATGAGTTCAAATTAAAACCTGCTCATCAATGTCACGATATGGAAGAAATGTATGCCGGACTGAAGTTAATTAAACTTAAAAAGAAAAAAATTCTGGTAACCGGTGGCGGTCGTGTAGCTATGGGCGCAATGGAAACATTGCGACAACTTAATTTACGAGAAGTAACACCCGAAGAGTATCTTACTCAAGAATTCAACGAAGCAATTCTCTGTCGTATCGATCCCGAACATTATGTCCGCCATAAAGGTGGAATGCCGTTTAATCTACCTCATTTTTTTAAACATCCCGAAGAGTATGAATCAACATTTAAACCGTATACAAAAGTTACCGATATTTATATTGCTTGCCATTTCTGGGATCCAAAATCTCCTAAAATGATTTTAAAAGAAGATTACCTAGAACCTGATTTTAAAATAACTGTAATTGCTGATGTTAGTTGCGATGTAAACGGACCAATTGCATCAACTGTTCGAGCTTCAACGATTGCTGATCCATTTTATGGTTATAATCCTTTAACAGGAAAGGATGAACGTCCTTTTATTAGCCCGAAAAATATTACTGTTATGGCAATCGATAATTTGCCAGGTGAATTGCCAAGAAACGCTGCAGCAGATTTTGGAGCTGACTTACTCGATAAAGTTTATCCATCATTATTTGGCCACGATGATGCAGGAATTATTGAGCGCGCAACAATCACTAAGAATGGTAAGTTAACCGAGCGATATGCTTATCTTCAGGATTATCTTGATGGAAAAGAATGATTTGTGAACAGTGATTGGTGAATGGTGATTATGAAAAGACAATTAAAAAACATTCTGTCTCCCTTTAGGGATTTAGGGCAAAGACAGAATGTTTTTTATTTTAAATATGTTTTAACTCCGAAATTGTTTTAATCTGATCATTCGAACCAAAAATATAATTTCCAGCTACCAGAACATCACAACCAGCATCAATCAATAATTTAGCATTAGTATTATCAACTCCTCCGTCTACCTCAATTAATGCATTTGATTTTTTTTCGATAATTAGCTTTTTCAACTTTTTAATTTTATCTAATGCATTTGGAATAAATTTCTGTCCTCCAAAACCCGGATTTACTGACATAATTAGAACCAAATCGAGATCTGCGATAATATCTTCAAGTAAATGTATAGGTGTGTGTGGATTTAAGCTCACTCCGGCTTTCATTCCTAATGATTTTATATTCTGAATGGTTCGGTGTAAATGATTACATGTTTCAATATGAACAGTTAAAATATCTGCTCCAACTTTCTGAAATTGCTCTATATACCGATCGGGATCAATAATCATTAAATGCACATCCAGCGGTTTCTTGACATGTTTCTTTATGAATTTAAATACCGGAAATCCAAA
>JFJP01040840.1_pt1 | contig 10588 bp, 6 predicted proteins | sample 431651 | NCBI WGS metagenome assembly JFJP01 (sample SAMN02602958, study PRJNA72255) | Microbial mat metagenome, whole genome shotgun sequencing project. | biome: fresh water; feature: sink hole; material: water; isolation source: purple microbial (photo- and chemosynthetic) mats found in...
AAGGAACCCTTAAAGCCTTGGGAACAGAAGCCGATTCGATAATATTTACAACCAACGGTACCGACAAATTCGACCAAATTTATGTGGCAGTGCACGGTGCAGCTGAATTTAACTATTTTAGGATTGAAAAAGCTGCCAAAGGATTTAATATGCAAACTTCTTTTTTGCCGGACGAATTTGCACTTCTAATGCTTCTAAACGGTAAAATGGCTAATGGTGTAATTGCGGTTTCGGTTGGTGAGGTAGGAAAATTAATCGCCGAAAATTGTTCTTTTTCCGGATACACAAGCTTCGCAATAAATGTGCTGGGAGAATCTAATACTACGTTTTTAAATTGTAAATTCGAAAATTGTAAAAAGGGTATTATTTCGAACCTGCGTGTGCAAGTTACAAATTGCGAGTTTACAAAAATTTCCGATATTGCTTTAGAAGGTGCTTTCAATATACAAAAAACCAACGTGCACCATAATACAGGTACAGGTATAAATATTATTTTTAATTCCGAAATAAAAAATTCGGTGATTGATAATAATGCAATCGGTATTATAAACGGTGGGCACGCAACAATTACTTACAGTACTATTTCGAACAATGCTCAAATAGGTGTAAGTTCACCAAATCCGCTTAGTTTGTTTAAATACAACAAATTATTTGGAAACGGAATAAATTTGAAAGTAACTTATAACGATGCCAATAACCTTGTTGCAACCAATAACTATTGGGGCACATCGGCAGAATCGGAAATTAACGCCTCTATTTATGATTTTTGGGACGATAGTAATGTGGCTACAGTAGATTTTGTGCCATTTATTTCGAGTGCCAACGATATAATTTCGCCACCATCTGCTTTAGTACAATTACCTTCTTCCTTTACTTCAATTAAATTTTCGTGGAGTGATAATTCCGATAACGAAACTTGCTTTGTAATTGAACGAAAACTACAGGCCGATGCAAACTATGTACAAGTTGCCGAAGTTTGTGATGGTTCTAATGTGTTTGAAGATAAAGAGTTGGCTATGGGTGCCAAATTTATGTACCGAATAAAAGCAAAAAGCAATACGGGTTCTTCAGAATATTCGTCGGTGATTTTATTTAGCACCCCGCCTATATTTTCCGAAATGAATATTACTTCAATTCAACAGAAAAATGCAGGTTCCGTAAAATGGGGCGATTTTGACAACGACGGCGATGTGGATTTAGTAACTTCAGGTTACGATACTCAGGGTTCGCCTTCTACCGAATTGTACAGCAACCTAGGAAACAATAATTTTGTTTTACTGCCCGGTTCAAATGTGTTTGTCGATGTTTTTAACTATCCTGATCAGTTTTTGATTAATGGAAAACAGGAATGGATAGATTATAACAACGATGGCTTTTTAGATTTGTTTTATACCGGCGCAGCCCAAAACGAAACAGAGTACTTTCTGTTTAAGAACAACAAAGGTATAAGTTTTGAACGAATTAATTTTGGTGTTGGATTATTTGGTGCTATCATCTCAGCCGATTGGGGAGATTACGATAACGATGGTGATTTAGACTTGTTGGCAAGTTTTCAAGGAGCTGAATATCGATTATACGTGATTCGTAACGATAATGGACTGTTTAGTGTGCAAAACCCCAATATTATGCATGCCGATTTTAATGCAAGTTATCCGCTTATTGATTTTGTAGGATTTGCAAAATGGTTCGATTATAATAACGACGGTTATTTGGATATTTTTTTAGATGGAGGTATTCCTAACAATTATTCCGGAATAAAAATTTACGAAAACGATAAATCGGGTACTTTTATAAATTCAGTATTGGTAGGTACAAGTGATATTTATAGTTTGGCTGCTAACAGTTCATTTGCCGATTATAATGCCGACGGATACCCAGATATTTTAGTTACCCGAGGCAATGGAAAGGTGGTGGTTTATAAAAACAACGGCAATAAAACTTTTACATCTACAGTTTTGCTGGAAACAGCAGTTGTTGACCTTGGCGATGCCAATATTGGCTATGCCGAGTGGATAGATTATAACAACGATGGAAAAATAGATGTGCTTTGCTCCGGTTTTCAAACAAATAAAACACTAACTGCCTTGTTTAAAAATACCGGAACCGGTTTCGAAATTGAAAACGGAGTAGAATTTAAACAAATAGGGGACGGAAGAATCAGCATTGGCGATTATAATAACGACCAAAACGTCGATATAGCATTAACCGGTCTGCTGAATGGTGTTAAATACACTAAAATTTATAAGAACAATTCAAGTAATGTACAAAATAAACCTGAAATTCCAACTAATTTTAGTGTTTCTACCAGTCTAAAAACAGCCACTTTTACTTGGTCGGATGCAGTAAATTCGAATTCGTATAATATTTTTGTACGCAGCGCAACCGATACCATTGTAATGCCCGCAGCTAATACCGAAACCGGCTATTTAAAGGTGTTTGGTATGGGAAATGCAGGCATGGCTAAAACGTTTATTTTGAATAAAATGAAATCGGGTACTTACTATTGGAAAGTGCAAGCGGTAAGTAATAGTTTTGTAGGCGGCAGCTGGAGCAATGAGCAAATGTTCGAAATAGACGCTTGCAAAGATGCAACAGTAACTCCTACAACAGAAAATTTCGAAATTTGCAGCGGTAAAGATGTTACTTTATCAGCCAACGGTACTAATTTAGAGTGGTACGATGCTAATAAACTGTTTATCAAGCAATCGCAATCGCTAATTCAGAACATTGCCGATGCCGGCATTTATACTTATTTTGTTGCACAAGTGGTTGAAGATTGCCGAAGCGCGTTAGTTCAAGTAAAATTAACGGTTAACGAAAGCCCGAATGTAAGTTTCGAAAAAACAAATGCTACTACTTGCGAATCGATTGATGCCTCAATAACTTTTAACAATTTAAGTACTGCCGGAACAACGCTTAAATATTCTACTAATGGCGGGGTTTCATTTTATCCGGCGAATGCTATTACTGATTTAAGTGCCGGAATCAAAAGTATTTATATGATAACCGATAAATTTTGCAGTAAAACCATTTCGATAACAATTGATTCGGATGAAAAATTGCCGGCACCCGAACCACAAAACTACACCTTTTGCAATATTTGGCCGGAGGCTATAATTAAGCTTGAGAATGAAAACACAAATTGGTATTTTGAAACTGCCGATAATTACAAGTTTACAAGAGGAACTGTTGGTGTAACCAATTTTAAAGCAGGAACCTACAAATATCTTATAGCTCATACTAACGTCAATTGCATTTCGGAATTGGTTCCGTTAAATCTTACTATTTTGCAGACTCCGGTAGTTGACATTCAAAGCACTAATACCTCCGATTGCTTTTTAAATAACGGAAGCATTAAAATTACACAATCGCTTGCATTAAATTTGGAATATTCAATTGATTCCGGAAAAACATATCAAGTAAATTCAATTTTTACGAATTTGAATGCCGGCTTTTATCATGTTTCGGTTAAAGCCGATAATGGTTGTTCCAAAAACACCACAGTATTGCTTGAATCGAATCAAATTGTCGATCCGCCGGTAGTTACAGTTCCGGACTTTTGTCAAAACGACGCAGAAAAAGCATTAATTGCACAAGGTCAGAATATTCAATGGTATGTAAATCCGGCATCACCCAAAATTGTGGCAACCGGCAATTCTTATGCACCTCCAACCACCGAAGCCGGCGATTTTTGGGTTTATGCATCTCAAAAAATTGGCAATTGTATAGGAAATGAAGCTTCTGTTTTTTATAGAGTTTATGCGTTGCCCGACACTACTTTTGCAGGCAGCAGAATATATTGCGAAGGCGGGTTTACCCAACTTACCCCATTTTCGAGTGCAAATCTAACATGGGAGCCTTCGGAGCAAGTTACAAAAATTGGCAGTGTATATAAATTCACCAATACAAAAACATCTGCTTATAAAGCGGTTTTTGTCGATGGCAGAGGTTGCAAATCCGAAAACAACGTAACCATAACCGTAAACCCCAAACCCGAGCAAGCGGTTATTAGCGGCCCAACCGAATTATGTTTGGGTCAGTACGACACCAAGTTTAGCACCGTGCCGATAGCCAATGCAGCAATTAAATGGGTGGTAACCAATGGTACGCTAATAGGCAGCGAATTTAACGAAACAATAACCGTAAACTGGTCGAAATACAGTACTCCGGGTTTAAAACTTGTTCAAACTTCAACCTTAAACAATTGCACTCGCGAAACGGTGTATAAGCTTAGCAATAAAGGCAGTGCTCCCGATAAAATGCAAGTGCATACCAAAGCTTCGAGTATTTTGTATGTTGAAGACAATAAACCAATTTCGTTTCAGTGGTTTAAAAACAACCAAGAAATACCGGGTGAAACCAAGCAGTTTTACAATGCGGGCAGTATTGACGGCAATGCAAGTTATTTTTGCCGAAGCTTCAACCCAAATAATTGTTTTACCGACTCGTACCCGTATGGCAGTGTAACCGGTATCGAAAATCTGGCAGCCAACCAAGTTCGCTTATATCCGAACCCGTCGGCAGGAAATGTTGTAATTGAGTTCGAAGAGGTTCAAACCTTGGGCAGCAGGTTAGAAATTGCAAATATTTCGGGCAAAATACTGTACACGGAACATTTACCTGCCGGAGCCAATCGGTTCGAATTAAATTTGAACAACCGACTTGCACCCGGAATATACTTTCTACAAATTAAAAACCAAGGGCAAACCAATAGTTTTGCTAAACTTATAATTGAATAACAGCGATGAACAAAATACATAAATTAATATTTATTGCAGTAATGGTGTCGGTTTGCGGCACCTATCCTGTAAAAGCACAGAACCTGAGCAATGCCGGCGAAGAACATATTCAGAATAAAATGCTTGAATTTCTGTACAATTATATTTCGTACAGCGATATAAACTCGAACCAAATTTTCTTTTCGAGCGATTTTTATAAAGAATTTGGCAAATTAAACAGTTCGGGTATGAAAACCTTAATTTTTAACGACCTAACCGACAGCTTGCCCGAGCAAATTAAGCTTGAGCAGTATTTGATGGTACTAAAACAAAAATTTTCGGGTATAAACATTAAAACGGTGTATAAAGAACCGTTTAGCAATTTCGGCTTGCAATATAAAGGTGCCGTTCGTATTAGCCAAGTTATTGAATTAGAACGCACAGTTATAGCTTTCAATAAACAAAAAAAAGTATACCGAAGTAAAAATACCTTATATTTGGTGGTTTCGTTTGCTAAAATAGGAGGGCTTTTTTACGATTTCAGTGCCGATTACATTAGCAAACAAAAGCCTGAATTGTTGCCGCTTATAAACTATAAGTATATTCAAACCGAATTAGGCGCCGCTTTTAAAAGCAATACCGTAACAACCGACGAAATGCCGTACACAGCGCTCGATGCCTACCAATTTACCACTCCGGGCTACGAAACCGGAATTGGTGCCATTTATAATTTAAGTCGAAGTTTGGGTGTAGGCGTTGGATTAAATGCAAACCGTGTTTCGGTTAGTATGAATATCAGTTCAGAAATAAAACCAAATTGGAGCAGTAGCAAATTGACCGATAAAGACGGCGACTTGTATGTACCGGTATTTAATTCGGCAGTAACCGAAAAAACCCAATTTACCTTTGTAGGCATACCCGTTTTTGCCGAATATAGGTTGGGAAATGTGCTTAAATTGCATGCATTTGCGCGCGCCGGTTTCGAAATTTCGACCATGGTAGCCGGCACAGTTACCGCCAACGGCAACAGCGAACTAAAAGGCTACTACCCCGATATTAACTTAACGTTGTACAACCTGCCCGAATACGGTTTTGTTTACAAAGATATAAATTCCGAAATGGCTATAAGTCAGCCGCATATTGCAATAAGTTCGAATATTTCTGCCGGGGTTGTTTTGCCGCTTGGCACTCGGATGTCGGTTAGTGGTGCGGCATTTTACCAAACCGGCATAAACGCAATGTTTAGTACCGATAATTCTTACCGTTCCGACTATATGGCCATTAAACCCGAGTCTACAACCTTTAGCCAAAAAGCCATGGGCTTAAAAGTAAGTTTGCTTTATCGTTTACTGAAATAGAAACCAAGGTTGTTTAGTTAAAAATTGGAACGCTGATAACGCCGATGCACGCAGATTTTTATTAAAATAGCCGTTTATCCGCGTTTGAAAATTCGCTAAATCTGCGTTCCAATTCATTTGCTAAATAACTAAACGGTATTAGGTATAAATAGTTAAAATTGATTTTATTTTAAAAATATTCACCAATGAAAAATATAGGATATTATTTTGCATTTTTATTAACCTTGCTAACCTTAGTTGGCCAAGCACAAGAACAAGTACTTATTTCCGAAACCGGAAAAAATGTTAGAGTTAGCGTTAAGCGCAGTACCGGCGGCAACCAAAAAGTAAGCCTAAAATTTACCCTCGAAAAGGTAGACGATAATATGAACCCCATTGAGGGCGAAGCAGAACCTGTTTTTTTGCATAAGTCGGGTGTGCAAATTAAACCCAAAGAAACAATTAAAACGGCAGCTTTCGACAACGAAGATTACATTGAAATAACCAACAATAAGGAACTTACCTTTACCTATACCGACAAACTTACGGTTGATAATGTAAGTTTTGTATTTAACTTATTGGAAAAACCAAACATTGCCAAGCGTTTTGCCTTAAGCAATCCTACAAGCTTGGAAGCAATGTTGTCCGATTTCTCTGCTCCGGAAATTAAACTTGAAAATACTCCTTTGGTTCGCGGTTTTAGACCGGTGGTTGAACAACCCGATTTCGAAATTAGAGGAACTGCAACCGACAAAGCCGGCGTTGAGTGGGTAAAAGTAAACGGCATACTTGCCGAACTTACCGAAAACAGATTTTATGTGTCGATAAAGTTGAACAAAGGCGCCAATATAATTACCGTTGAAGCTGCCGACAAAAACATGAACACCGCAAGCGAAACGTATGAAATTATGTACAACGAACCTATTACCGAAGCGGTAATGAGCAAAATGAAATATTACGCCTTGGTAATTGCTGCACAAACCTATACCGATGATGCGCTAAACGACCTCGATTTTCCGATTTCCGACTCGGAAGGGTTGGTGAATTTGCTAAATTCGACCTATACGTTCGAAAAAGAAAATACCATAAAATTGTACAACCCAACGCGCGAACAAATTATTAATACTTTCGACTCGTTAAGCAAAATAATAACCAAAAACGATAATTTGTTGGTGTTTTACGCCGGACACGGTTATTGGGACAAAGCCAAAGATTTAGGCTATTGGCTGCCTACCGATGCAAAAAAAGCAAGCACTTCGAACTGGATACCGAACAGCACCATTAAGGATTTGGTGTCGGCAATAAACTCGAACCATACGCTGCTAATAGCCGATGCATGTTTTAGCGGTGGTATATTTAAAACCCGCAGCGCCTTTGCCGAGGCGGAGCTTGCCATTACCAAATTGTACAACCTGCCAAGCCGCAAAGCCATGACCAGCGGAACCTTGGAAGAAGTACCCGACAAAAGCGTTTTTACACGGTATTTAATAAAAACCTTAACCGAAACCGATAAACGATTTATGGCAGCCAGCGAGCTGTTTAGCCACATGCGCCCTGCCATTTTAAACAACAGCCCAACCATACCGCAATACGGAACCATACAAAACGTTGGCGACGAAGGCGGCGATTTTATTTTTATTAAAAAATAATTTTATCGCACTCGTATATCTTTTAAAATGCGCTGAACAGTTCTAAACCGGTTAGCGCATTTTTTGTTTCCGACAGACACCTTTGAAATCTCAAATCTATTGTTTAAAAATTGAAAACTTTGCGTATATTTGGAAAATAATGATGAATGATAAACTATGAACGATAAATGATAAACGATAAATGAAGAATTTACTCATTACCTTCGGTGAGGGCTGCGCCGTTCAAAATTCAATAAGTTGAAATTTTACATGTACAACGCCGCCCAACAAAAGCTCAGAACCATGCAATATGCTTGTACAGCCACGCCGGGGCGTGGCTCTCTTGTAACGCCGTGGCGTGGCTCTTTCGGAGAATACGCAGCCTATTACCCGGATGCTGAGCGTAGCCGAAGCATGGCAATAAACAACCTAAGCTGGCAATTAGTAAACGAAAACGACCCCGACAAAAACCCATACCTATACAACGGCAAAGAACTGCACACCCAACTAAACATGAACCTGCACGACTACGGCGCAAGGTATTACGATGCGACGGTGGGAAGATGGTGGAGTATTGACCCGCTGGCGGAAGTAAATAGAAAATGGAGTCCATACCGCTATGCTTATGACAACCCGTTGAGATTTATTGACCCGGATGGGATGTTGGAAAATCCATATTTAGTGTTTAATAACAACACTTCAAACGATAATACAGGAACTATGTCCATATTTGATGATAATGATACACCAGACGACTTTAGCGATGATGCATTTATTACGTCATTTGATGCTAAAAATATGGTTGCTTCCAGCTCTAATGGTAAGTGGGAAGATGGGGTTTATGAAATGCAGGATACTCAAACGCCACATATGCATGGTGATGCAGTTGATGACAATAATGCTTTGAAGGATTCAGATAATGGCTGGTATGGAAGCGGGGGAATATTTAGAGCAGAGGATTTTATTGAGTCAACTACCGGCAATCCAAGGACTGGAATGGGAGTCCATGCTGGTCGTGAAAGTTCAAATTGGGAAACCGGTAGAAAAACTAATGGGTGTATTAGAGTAAAACCGGAAGGATTTGATGCAATTGTAGATGCAATAAATGAGTATGGTTCATTAACCGTTCTTATTGTTCAAAATAATAGAGAGTCTGATTATTCTAATCAAATAAATTCTTTAACGCCAGGTACACCTAATCCTCAAATTGAGCTAATTAAGCCAATAACAAATGTGCAAATACAATAAATCGTTAATTAATATTTTTATGATTAAAATATTTTTTACCATTCTTATACTTTCTATATTTGAATCATCGTATTGCCAAACAGTAAATTGCGATAGCATTCGAAATAATTATTCACAATCTTTAGATAGTTTGGTTGAAATTCTTATTAAAAAAAAAGTTCCTAATAAAGATCTATTATATTATTGTATACCCGTTTCAAACGGTGAATATTTAAATTTTATAAAATTAGACTATAGTAAAGATAATTTATTTAATGAGGCCTTTAGAAAAATTAATGATTTATGGTTATCAAATTGTGTGTTAGGTAAGAAAAATTTTCTAATTCGATATTTGGAGTATTCTCAATTTGTTGATGGCTATTTTGCTGAAGATTATTTTATAAATATTAGAAAAATTATTAAGAAAAATCGAACTTTCTTCTTTAATATTTATGAAAAAAATAAATCGAACAAAACTCAAAGAGTGGAATTATTCTTAAAAGAAGAATATCATTAGATTTTGTTTAAATATATATTGTACAGCAAGTTAGTATTGGTTTTTGAAGCTATGTTCTATAATATAGTTTTTCAATATAAAAAACAACCGAAAAACCCGCTTATTTGCATTGCGAAAGCGGGTTTTCATTTTAGAATTTCCCGGTAGGCACATCGTACATCGTACTTTTTACCTCGTACAATTTTTTGTGCTTTTGGTGGTTAAGAATTAAAAAAACTTTGCGTATATTTGAAGGCAGAAAACAGAAGTCAGATGTCAGAGTTCAGATATCAGATTTCAGACAATGCAAATTAACACATTAACCAATGAATTCAAGTTCAATAATAAGTCTAAGGTATTTTAATTTAATACGATACCTAAAACCCGAAATACAATTGGAAATTATCGAGCTAATTTCTAAATCGTTAATTACGGTGGTTGCTCAAGAGAAAAAATCGGTAGCGCATTTATTTGGCGCATGGCACGACGAAACAAGTGCCGATGACCTTATTGCCCAACTCCGTAACTCGCGAACAACAAACCGAACCATTGAAGAATTATGAAACAATACTTGCTCGATACCAATATTATTATATTCTTTTAAAAGGAATGGTTAATTTGAACAAAAAAATTGCCGACATTGGGTTAGAAAATTGTTTTGTTTCGGAAATTACCATAGCCGAGCTATATTTCGGTGCCGAAAAAAGCAACAATCCGCCGGAAAAAACGAAAATAGTTGATGAAATTCAAAAAAATATTGCCGTATTGCTACTAACAAACGTGTTGCAGATCTACGCCAAAGAAAAAGTCCGTTTACAACGACTCGGAACACCCGTCGACGATTTTGATTTGCTGATAGCCGCAACCGCCTTGGCTAATAAACTTATATTGGTAACCAATAACAGCAAGCATTTCGAACGCATTGAAAACTTGGAAATAGAAGATTGGACAAATAGCGAATAAAATTTATGTACAACACCGCCCTACAAAAGCTCAGAACCATGGAATATGCTCGTACAGCCGCGCCGGGGCGTGGCTCTTTTGTAACGCCGGGGCGTGGCTCTCTTGTAACGCCGGGGCGTGGCTCTTTTGGAGAATACGCAGCCTATTACCCGGATGCTGAGCCTAGCCGAAGCATGGCAATAAACGGCCTAAGTTGGCAATTGGTAAACAAAAACCCAT
>JFJP01002448.1_pt1 | contig 10587 bp, 7 predicted proteins | sample 431651 | NCBI WGS metagenome assembly JFJP01 (sample SAMN02602958, study PRJNA72255) | Microbial mat metagenome, whole genome shotgun sequencing project. | biome: fresh water; feature: sink hole; material: water; isolation source: purple microbial (photo- and chemosynthetic) mats found in...
GTCCGCATCTGGGATGAATGGGCGGACGAAAACGGCGATCTGGGCCCGGTGTACGGGCATCAATGGCGGCACTGGAAAACACCGGATGGCCGTGGAATCGACCAGATCGTTCAGCTTATCGACGGCCTGAAGAAGAATCCCGACTCGCGCCGACACATCGTCACCGCATGGAACCCGAGCGACGTCGACAGTATGGCGCTGCCACCCTGCCATGCGTTCTTCCAGCTCTATGTCGCCCCGGCGGCATCGGGAGACACCGACCAGCGCGCTAAGCTCTCCTGCCAACTCTACCAGCGCAGTGCCGATATTTTCCTTGGCGTTCCTTTCAACATCGCCTCCTACGCCCTGCTCACGATGATGCTGGCACAGGTCTGCAATTACCAACCTGGCGATTTCGTGCATACCTTCGGTGACGCTCACCTCTACAGCAACCATTTCGATCAGGTGCAGCTGCAACTGGCTCGCGAAATCCGCCCGCCCTGAAGTCAGGGATATCTTCGCCTTCCGCTTCGAAGATTTCGCGCTGGAAGGCTACGATCCGCATCCGCATATCGCGGCACCGGTCGCTGTATAGAATCCCATCATGATTTCATTGATTGCGGCAATTGCAAAAAACCGCGCCATTGGCAACAAGGGGCAACTGCTCTGGCACCTGCCGGAAGACATGCGGTACTTCCGCGAGACGACGCGCGGCAAGCCGGTGATCATGGGACGCAAGACCTGGGAGTCGCTTCCGGACTCCTTCCGCCCGCTGCCCGGAAGGCACAATATCGTGGTCAGCCGCAACCTGGCGTATCAGGCACCCGGCGCCACTCTTGCGGGCTCGCTCGACGACGCGATTCGCGTGGCCGGCGAAGCCGTTGAGGTGTTCGTCATCGGTGGAGCCGAACTCTATCGGCAAGCGCTACCCGTAGCCTCTCGGCTTTATCTGACGGAAATTGCCCAGGATTTTACCGGCGATGTATTTTTCCCGGATGTACTGCCCGAGGAATGGGAAGAAATCTCGCGCAAAAACCAGAAAGGCACGTCAGGCCCCGTGTTTTCATTTGTTGCGTATCGACGCCGCTGACCTTTCAGCCAACAAAAACGGCGACCGAGGTCACCGCTTTTGTTACGTACCACAGCAGGTCAGCGCACGCAATCGACGAAATAGGCCGCCTTGCCGTTAACCACTTCCTTGACCAGTCCGTGAATATCGGTTTCGAAGCCGGGAAACTGCACGTTGAAGTCGCGTGCAAACTTGAGGTAACGAACGATCGTTCCGTTGAAGCGTTCGCCTGGAATCAACAGAGGAATGCCCGGCGGATAAGGCGTCACCTGCATGCTGGTAATGCGTCCTTCAAGATCGTCGATCGGCACACGGTCAACTTCACGGTGCACCATCTTGGCGAAGGCGTCCGCCGGCCGCATCGCCGGCTCCATGTTCGACAGGTACATTTCGGTGGTCAGGCGCGCTACGTCATTGACCGCGTAAACCCCGTGGATCAGGTGGCACAGGTCCTTGAGGCCGATGCGCTCGTAAATCGGATGCTTGGCCACGAACTCAGGCAAGACCTTCCACAACGGTTGATTCTTGTCGAAATCGTCCTTGAACTGCTGCAGTTCGGTCACCATCGTATTCCAGCGGCCCTTGGTGATACCGATGGTGAACATGATGAAGAAGGAATACAGGCCGCACTTCTCGACGATAACGCCATGTTCCGCGAGATACTTGGTGACAATCGCCGCCGGAATGCCGCGCTCGGAAAACTCGCCATCAACGTCGAGTCCCGGCGTGATGACGGTAGCCTTGATCGGGTCGAGCATGTTGAAGCCGTCGGACAGCTGACCAAAACCGTGCCAGCGCTCGCCCGGCTTGAGCATCCAGGCCTCGCGTTCTTCAATCCCTTCTTCCGAAAGATCGTCCGGCCCCCAGACCTTGAACCACCAGTCAGCGCCCCACTCTTCATCCACCTTGCGCATGGCGCGGCGGAAATCGAGCGCTTCGGCGATCGACTCTTCCACCAGTGCCGTACCGGCCGGCGCTTCCATCATCGCTGCCGCCACGTCGCACGAGGCAATGATGGCGTACTGCGGCGACGTCGAGGTGTGCATCAGATACGCCTCGTTGAAGATGTCACGGTCGAGTTCCCGGGTTTCCGAGTTCTGCACCAGAATCTGCGACGCCTGCGACAGGCCGGCCAGCAACTTGTGCGTCGACTGCGTGGCAAAAACCATCGACTCCTTGCAGCGCGGACGATCAGCGCCGATGGCGTGATAGTCACCATAAAAATCATGGAAGGCGGCATGCGGCAACCAGGCTTCGTCGAAGTGCAGCGTATCGATCTTGCCGTCGAGCATTTCCTTGATTTCCTCGACGTTGTAGAGGATGCCGTCGTAGGTACTCTGGGTGATCGTCAGCACACGCGGCTTGGCGCTCTTGTTACGGGCAAACGGATTGGCGTCGATCTTTTTCTGGATGTTTTCCCAAAGGAATTCCTCCTTCGGGATCGGCCCGATGATGCCGAAGTGGTTGCGCGTCGGCATCAGGAAAACCGGAATGGCGCCGGTCATGATGATCGAGTGCAGAATCGACTTATGACAGTTGCGGTCCACGACAACGATGTCGTCGGAAGCCACGATCGAGTTCCAAACGATCTTGTTCGACGTCGTCGTGCCGTTGGTTACGAAATACAGATGATCGGCATTGAAAATGCGCGCCGCGTTGCGCTCCGACGCGGCGACCGGGCCGGTGTGGTCAAGCAGTTGACCGAGTTCCTCGACCGCGTTGCAGACATCGGCACGCAGCATGTTCTCGCCAAAAAACTGATGGAACATTTGCCCGACCGGGCTTTTCAGGAAGGCCACGCCGCCCGAATGCCCTGGGCAGTGCCAGGAGTAGGAACCGTCCGAAGCGTAATGCGTCAGCGCACGGAAGAAGGGCGGCGGCACGCTCTTCAGATAGGTCTTCGCTTCACGCACGACGTAGCGGCTGATGAACTCGGGCGTATCCTCGAACATGTGAATGAAGCCGTGCAACTCGCGCAGCACATCGTTTGGAATGTGACGCGAAGTACGTGTTTCGCCGTACAGGAAGATCGGGATATCCTCATTGCGGCAGCGAATCTCACTCACGAAGGCGCGTAGTTCGGCGATGGTCCCATCGGCTTCTTCGCTGCTGAAATCATCATCGTCAATCGACAGGATGAAGGCCGAAGCACGGCTCTGCTGCTGGGCAAACGAGGTCAGGTCACCGTAGCTGGTGACGCCGAGCACCTCAATACCCTCCTTCTCGATCGCTTCGGCGAGCGCCCGGACACCGAGACCACTGGCGTTCTCCGAACGAAAATCTTCGTCAATGATGATGATTGGAAAATGAAAGCGCATGGCAACTCCAAGAAAGCAAAACGCTTTCGACCCAAAGAAAATGCCCCGAAGAAAATACCCTTGGGGTACGGAACCACTGAGCGCACGGAGAAAAGCATTTTCGGCAATTCTCCATGCTCTCTGTGTCTTTGTGTACTCTGTGTCGAAAGAGGTTAAATTTTAGGCAGCGTCACACCGACTTGCCCCTGATATTTGCCGCCGCGATCCTTGTAAGACGTTTCGCAGACTTCGTCGGCTTCAAAGAAAAGCACCTGCGCACAGCCCTCGTTGGCGTAGATCTTGGCCGGCAGCGGCGTGGTATTGGAAAACTCCAGCGTCACGTAGCCTTCCCACTCGGGCTCGAAGGGAGTGACATTGACGATGATTCCGCAGCGCGCATACGTGCTCTTGCCAAGGCAGATCGTCATCACGTTGCGCGGAATGCGGAAATACTCGACGGTACGCGCCAACGCGAACGAGTTCGGCGGGATGATGCAAAAATCGGCGTTCACTTCAACGAAGGAATTGGGGTCGAAATTTTTCGGATCGACGATGGTGGAGTTGATATTGGTAAACAGCTTGAATTCACGCGAACAGCGGATATCGTAGCCGTAGCTCGATGTGCCGTAGGAAACGACCTTCCGACCATCGACAAAGCGCACCTGATCCGGCTCGAACGGCTCGATCATGCCGTGTTGTTCCGCCATGCGGCGGATCCACTTATCGGATTTGATGGACATTGCTGATTACCCGGGACGCGTTGAAGAAAGGCGGCTATTTTACGGTTTACGGAGACGCGTGGGGAATTGCTTTGCACCGTGCAATTCATAAGCCGCAACCGGGTTCGACCCGCGGAATCAACCGGACAGCAACAGCCCTGAGAGGCAAGAAAGACGACCTTCTCGAGAACCTATGCCGCAAGAACAAGAGAGCATGCGGCTTGCACGACAGATGCTCTGTAGACTGCCTATTCATGGGCGTTTCAAGCAATCCACATCGGCTGCGTCTGAATCATGGCAAGCCGAAGGTCAACCACGAACAACCTGTCGCCGTTATGTCGCCATGAGAAATACTTCAAGGTTAAGCACTACGGCGCTGATTGGCAGCCTTTTGATCTCGCTGCTATCGGGTTGCGCCACTCCCTCGCTGAGCAAGAACCAGTGCCTCGCCGGCGACTGGCGCAGCATTGGCTTTGATGACGGCCGACTGGGCTTCACCGACGCACGGATCACAAAGCATGCGGAAGCCTGCGAAGAACTGGGCATCGTCCCCGGAGTAACCGAGTACCGCGCCGGCTGGAACGAAGGAGTGAGAGGTTTTTGCACACCCGGCCAGGGAATGCGCAGCGGACGGCAGGGCGATTCGTATCACGGACTCTGTCCACCCGATCTTGAGCCCGCATTCCTGAACGGCTACGACGCGGGGCTTCACGACTTCTGCGCCTCAGGGCGCGGCTACGAGGCGGGTCGCAATGGCGGCATGTATCGCGGCGGCATCTGCCCGCCGGGGCTTGAATTCGCCTACCGCCGCGCCTACGAAAACGGACTGAACGTCCAGCGCGCCCGGGCACGCATCGAAGCCATCGAACACGAGCGCAACAGCCTGACGAGACAACTTGGGCGCACCAAGGATGAGAAGGAAAAGCGCCAGATCATTGAGCGACTCGACCGTCTGCATGGCGAGCAGCACCGCGCGACAAACAGTCTTTTCTTCCTCGAAAACTCGTTACCGTCGCCCTGGCCTTATTGATGAAAAAGGCAACCAGCCGACACGTCGTCCGATTGCCCTCTCAACACCAAGCAGAAGCCAGTGGCGCCCGTAACGGTCAGGTACTCTGCACCACGATGTTCGGGAACTTGGCGCTCATATCCTTGGCGCGATCGGCCACTTTCACGGCAATGCGGCGGGCAATGGTCCGGTAGATATCGGCGGCACGGGAGTCCGGAGCACCGACAACCGTCGGCTTGCCGGCATCGGCCATTTCGCGAATCGCCAGTTCCAGCGGCAAGGCACCGAGGAATTCTGCATCGTAGTCCTTGCACATTTGCTCGCCGCCGCCGTGACCGAAGATATGCTCTTCGTGGCCGCACTTCGTGCAGATATGGATGCTCATGTTTTCAACGAGGCCAAGAATCGGAATGCCGACCTTGTCGAACATCTTCAATCCCTTGCGCGCATCGATCAACGCGATGTCCTGCGGCGTCGTGACGATGACGGCGCCGGTCACCGGCACTTTCTGCGCCAGGGTCAACTGTGTATCGCCAGTACCCGGAGGCATGTCGACGATGAGGTAGTCCAGATCGTTCCAGTTGGTCTGGTTGAGCAGTTGCTCCAGCGCCTGGGTGACCATCGGGCCGCGCCAGACCATCGGCGAATCAACGTCGACCATGAAGCCAATCGACATCGTCTGCACACCGTAGGCCTTGAGTGGCTCCATCGACGTACCGTCTTCGGATTCCGGCTGCTGGCCGGCCAGACCGAGCATCTGCGGGATCGACGGGCCGTAGATATCGGCATCGAGCAAGCCGACATTGGCACCTTCCTGCGCCAGCGCCAGCGCCAGATTGACGGCCGTCGTGCTCTTACCGACGCCGCCCTTTCCAGAGGCAACGGCGATGATGTTCTTGACGCCTTTCAGCGGCTTCAGATTGCGCTGCACGGCATGCGCCACGACTTTGATCGAGACATTGACCTCGACACTACCGACGCCTGAAAGCGCCTTGATCGCCGTCACCACGGCGCTGCGGATCACTTCAAGCTGCGTTTTTGCCGGATAACCCAGCTCGATATCCAGCGAGACCTTGTCGCCATCAACCTTGATGTTCTTCGCCGAACGCGTCGAAACGTAATCCTTCTGCGTATTCGGATCGATCAGCCCACTCAGCGCCGCCTGGACGGCCTCCATCGTTATTGCCATTATGCACTCCTTTTGGATATACCCGACTAATTTTGTCCAGTTTACTCGAAAACGCGAAGGCCTGCACTCTACCAACAAAAGCCGACGCCCACCGCAAAGGCGCAAAGAGGCAAAGAGGCAAAGAAGCGCAAAGGAACCCGGAATTCATGCCAATTGTTATTCGGCAGCGAAAGAACTTGCGCTTCTTTGCGTATTCTTTGCCCCTTTGCGCCTTTGCGGTGGATTCCGGTCCTCCGCCATTTGCTAGAATGCGCGTTTCGCCCCAACAAAGATCGAATCCCGTCCATGACCCGCAAAATCCTCGTTACCTCTGCTCTGCCTTACGCCAATGGCTCAATCCACCTCGGTCACCTGGTCGAATACATCCAGACTGACATCTGGGTACGCTTCCAGAAGATGCAGCCGAAAGACAAGGTCGCCGAATGCTGGTATTGCTGCGCCGATGATACGCACGGCACGCCGATCATGTTGCGCGCGGAGAAGGACGGCATTACGCCGGAAGCGCTGATCGAGCGCGTGCATGGCGAGCATTCACGCGACTTTGCCGGTTTCCATGTCGCTTTCGATAATTTCTATACGACGCACTCGGACGAAACCCGCGACTGCGCCAACCTGATCTATGCCCGCCTGCAAAAAGCCGGCCTGATCGAGAAGCGTACCATCGAGCAGTATTTCGACCCGGTCAAGCAGATGTTCCTGCCGGATCGCTTCATCAAGGGCGAATGCCCCAAATGCGGCGCCAAGGATCAGTACGGCGACAACTGCGAAAACTGCGGCGCGGCCTACACGCCGAACGACCTGAAAGACCCGTATTCGGCCATTTCCGGCGCCAAGCCCGAACTGCGCAACTCCGATCATTACTTCTTCAAGCTCTCCGGCGACAGCTGCCAGAGTTTCCTGCGCCGCTGGACGCGGGAAGCCGGCCATCTGCAACCGGAAGCCGCCAACAAGATGCAGGAATGGCTCGGCGCGGACGGTGAAAACAAGCTCACCGACTGGGACATATCGCGCGACGCCCCGTACTTCGGCTTTGAAATCCCCGACGCACCGGGCAAATACTTCTACGTCTGGCTCGACGCGCCGATCGGCTACATGGGCTCGTTCAAGAACCTGTGCGGCAAACAGGGCATCGACTTCGACGAGTATTTCAAGCCGGACAGCAAAACCGAGCTGTATCACTTCATCGGCAAGGACATCCTTTACTTCCACGCCCTGTTCTGGCCGGCCGAACTGGAACACGCCGGCTTCCGCACACCGACGAGCATCTTCGCGCACGGCTTCCTGACCGTCGATGGCTCCAAGATGTCCAAATCGCGCGGCACCTTTATTACCGCCGAAAGCTACCTGCAAACCGGTCTCAATCCCGAATGGCTGCGCTACTACTACGCCGCCAAGCTCAACAGCACGATGGAAGACATCGACCTCAATCTTGAGGACTTCGTCGCTCGCGTCAATTCGGATTTGGTCGGCAAGTACGTCAATATCGCTAGCCGCTGCGCCGGTTTTATCGGCAAGAAATTCGGCGGCAAAATCGCCGCGACCGATGCTGAATGGCTCATACCGCTGCGTGACGCGGCAGCAAGCATCGCTCAGGCCTACGAAGACCGCGAGTACGGTCGCGCCCAGCGTGAAATCATGGCCCTGGCCGATGCCGCCAACGTCGTCGTCAACGAACGCAAGCCTTGGGAACTGGCCAAGCAGGAAGGCAAGGAAGCCGAACTGCACGCCGCCTGCTCGGAAGCAATCGAAGCCTTCCGTCTGCTCACGCTCTACCTCAAACCGGTACTGCCGAAGGTCGCCGAAGCCGTTGAAGCCTTCCTCGGGATTGCCCCGCTGACCTGGAGCGACGTCGCCACACCGCTGCCGGCCGGGCACACTATCAACGCCTACAGCCACTTGATGACCCGCGTTGAGCCCAAGCTGATTGCCGCGCTGGTCGAAGCCAACAAGGCCTCGCTGGCACCCACCGAGCAAGCCGCCCCTGCCGTCGAAAAAACCGAAGCCAAACCGGAAAAGGTTGCCGCAACGCCAGCCAAAGCATCTGAAGCCGATGGCGCATTCATCAGCATCGACGACTTCATGAAAGTCGACCTGCGCATCGCGCGCATCGTCGATGCCGGCCACGTCGAGGGCGCCGAGAAGCTGATCCGCCTGTCGCTCGACATCGGCGAAGAGAAACCGAGACAGGTCTTCGCCGGCATCAAGTCGGCCTACGACCCGGCGCAACTCATCGGCCGCATGACGGTGATGGTCGCCAACCTCGCGCCGCGCAAGATGAAGTTCGGTCTCTCCGAAGGCATGGTCATGGCGGCATCGGATTCGGATGGCAAGGCACCCGGCATTTTTTTGCTCACCCCGGACGCTGGGGCTCAGCCTGGAATGCGCGTAAAATAACCCAGTCATGCAGAAAGCACCGCGCCCCCAGCTCACCCTAAAGATCCTGCTTTACGCCATCTTCGATGTCGCAGGCATGGTTTTGTTTGCCACCGGCGCGCTGTGGCTGGCACAGGGAAAAGCGCTTTTCATCGCAGGCTTCCCGACCAGCACGTTGGAAGCGATTACCGTTCTTGTCGTCGGCCTGGCGTTGATGCTCTGGGCCGCATCGCGAATTCTGCGCGAATTGCTCAAACGGCCAGCCAACACCGCTCGGGAAGGCAATTAACCCATGGGCCAATGGCTGCTGATCGACTGGGTGCTGCTTACTGCTCTGGGCTGGCTGTTGATCGGCGTCGCCGGTGTCTTTTTCCCGCGCAACTTCACGCTGATCAGCCGTGTTCTGTTTCCTCTCGGCGCCGTCCTCGCGCTGATTCTTGCCATCCTGGCACTAGCCGGCATCGTTTCCGGTCCGCAAGTCCTGGTCATGCCGATCGGTCTGCCTGACCTTCCCTTCCATCTGCGCCTCGACGCGCTGTCGGCCTTTTTCCTCTTTCTACTTGGCGGCACCGCCGCCGGTATTTCGATCTACGCCGCCGGCTATATGCGCAAGAGCGAAGGCGCGGAGCATGGCCTGCAATGTCTTCTCTACCATGCCTTCCTGACCAGCATGGCCTTTGTCATGCTGGCCGATGATGGTTATGCCTTCATGGTGGCCTGGGAATCAATGGCGCTCAGCTCGTTCTTTCTGGTTACCGCAGAACATCGGCACGCCGAAATCAGGCGTGCCGGTTATCTCTACCTGCTGGTGGCGCACATCGGCGCGGTGGGCATACTCCTGGCCTTTGGCGTAATGGCCGGCAGCACAGGCGACTACACCTTTGACGCCATGCGCGACTTTTACCACGAGGGTTTCTGGCCAACCGTTGCCTTCCTGCTTGCGCTCTTTGGTTTTGGTGCCAAGGCCGGCCTATTGCCGCTGCATATCTGGCTACCCGAAGCGCACCCGGCTGCGCCTTCACCAGTCTCGGCGATGATGAGTGGTGTCATGCTCAAAACGGCCATCTACGGCCTGCTGCGTGTCAGCTTCGATTTGCTGCATGCCCAACTCTGGTGGTGGGGTGCATTGCTGTTGGTGCTCGGGTTGGCAACTGCGCTGTTCGGCGTCATCTTCTCGACCGTGCAAACAGATATGAAGCGCCTGCTCGCTTATTCCTCAATCGAGAACATCGGGCTGATTTTCGTCGGTTTCGGCCTAACCCTGATCTTCAAGTCATTCTCGCTGCCCAACCTCGCCGCGCTGGCGTTGACCGCAACGTTGTACCACTGCCTGAACCATGCTTTTTTCAAGAGCCTGCTCTTTCTGACCACAGGCTCGGTACTGCATGCCACGCGCGAACGCAACCTGGGCAAACTCGGCGGTCTTATTCACCGCATGCCGTGGGTCGCCTGGCTGGCGCTGGTCGGCGTTCTGGCCTCCGCTGGCTTGCCGCCGCTTAACGGCTTCGTCTCGGAATGGCTGCTGCTGCAAAGCTTCCTGTTTACTGCCGGACTGCCGCAGGGTTATCTCAATATGCTGCTGCCAGCCGTGGCCGGTGCCGTCGCGCTGATTGCTGCGCTCGCCGGTTTCGCCATGGTCAAGTTCTTTGGTGTCGTCTTTCTCGGTCAGCCGCGTGAAGAAAAACTAGCACAAGCCCATGATGCCAGCCGCCTTGAGCGCCTCGGCCTGCTCTGGCTGGCCGTCGGCTGCGTTTTGCTCGGCCTGTTCCCCAATGTCGTCATCGCATTGCTTGATCCAGTCACGCGCCTGCTCGTAGGCAGCGGGCTGGGCTTCACCGCCACCAGCCATGGCTGGTGGCTGCTGGCACCGATCAGCGAGGATCGAGCCAGTTACAGCCCGGCCATCTTCTTCGGCAGCCTGGCCATATTCATACCGCTCGTTTTCTGGGCGG
>JFJP01030282.1_pt1 | contig 10587 bp, 7 predicted proteins | sample 431651 | NCBI WGS metagenome assembly JFJP01 (sample SAMN02602958, study PRJNA72255) | Microbial mat metagenome, whole genome shotgun sequencing project. | biome: fresh water; feature: sink hole; material: water; isolation source: purple microbial (photo- and chemosynthetic) mats found in...
ATTTGCGGTGGCCTGAGCCAGCGGGAAATGTCCGAGCAAGTGCTGGACTCCATGGATCTCGAACGGGAGCGCGGCATCACCATCAAGGCGCAGAGCGTCTCGCTGCGCTATCCCGCCCGCGACGGCCAGACCTACCAGTTCAATTTCATCGACACGCCCGGCCACGTTGATTTCTCCTACGAGGTCTCCCGCTCGCTGTCTGCCTGCGAAGGCGCGTTATTAGTCGTGGACGCCGCGCAGGGCGTCGAGGCGCAGAGCGTCGCCAACTGCTACACCGCCATGGAGCAGGGGCTGGAAGTCTTACCGGTGCTCAACAAAATCGACCTGCCCTCCGCCGATCCGGAACGGGTGGCAACCGAGATTGGGGACATCATCGGTCTGGACGCCAGCGACGCCTTGCAGGTCAGCGCCAAATCCGGCCTCGGCATTGACGAGTTGCTGGAAGCGATTGTCACGCATATCCCGCCGCCTGAAGGTCAACCAGATGGGCCGCTGAAGGCGCTGATCATTGACTCCTGGTTCGATAACTTTGTCGGGGTGATTTCGCTGGTGCGGGTCGTCGATGGGTGCATCCTGCCCAAGCAGAAAATTCAGATCATGTCCACCGGTCGGGCCTTTCAGGTCGAATCGGTGGGCATCTTCACCCCCAAACGCACCGAACAGCCCAGCCTGAACGCTGGCGAAGTGGGTTACGTCATTGCCGGCATCAAGGAAATCGACGGGGCGCCGGTGGGCGATACGTTGACCGGGGCGGATCGACCCGCAACCGAATCGTTGCCCGGCTTTCAAAAGGTGCAACCCCGGGTGTTCGCCGGGCTGTTCCCGGTGGACTCGGACGATTTTGGCAATCTGCGCGAAGCCTTGCAAAAATTGCGGCTGAACGACGCCTCGATGTTCTTCGAGCCGGAAACCTCGCAGGCCATGGGCTTCGGGTTTCGTTGCGGCTTCCTCGGCCTGCTGCACATGGAGATCGTGCAGGAGCGACTGGAGCGGGAATATAACCTCAATCTGATCAGCACCGCGCCGACGGTGATCTACGAGGTGCTGACCACCGGGGACGAGATCATCAAGATCGACAATCCCGCTAAACTGCCGCCGGCGAATGAGATCGCTGAAATTCGCGAGCCGATCATCATCGCGCACATTCTCACGCCGCAGGATTATCTGGGATCCATCATCACTCTCTGTATTGAAAAGCGCGGTGTGCAACGGGGTCTACACTATGCGGGCGGGCAGGTGCAATTGAGCTTTGAATTGCCATTGAGCGAAGTGGTGCTGGATTTCTTTGACCGGCTCAAATCGGTCAGCCGGGGTTATGCGTCGTTCGAATACAGTTTTGAACGGTTTCAAGCCGCGCCGCTGGTCAAGCTGGATGTGCTGATCAATGGCGACAAGGTGGATTCACTGGCCGTGATTGTCCACCGTGATCAGGCGCAACGGCGCGGTCACGCCGCCGCGGTCAAGCTGAAGGAACTGATTCCCCGGCAGATGTTTGAGGTCGCGATTCAATCCGCGATTGGCAACCAGATCATCGCTCGTACTACGGTCAAAGCGTTGCGCAAGAACGTGCTGGCCAAATGCTACGGCGGCGACGTGAGCCGCAAGCGCAAACTGCTGGAGAAGCAGAAAGCCGGCAAGCGGCGCATGAAGCAGGTGGGCAAAGTGGAAATCCCGCAGGACGCTTTTCTGGCGGTGTTGCAGATGGATAAAAACTCATGAATATTGATTTTGCCGCGATTCTCGTCGTACTCACCGTCGTGACGGGCGGTATCTGGATGCTGGATGCCTGGGTGCTGGAGCCGCGTCGGATCCGGAACCACTCGACGCCGGAGATTCTGGCCAAACTGCCGTGGTATGTGGATCTGTCCAAGTCGTTCTTTCCGGTGATTCTGGCGGTGCTGGTGCTACGCTCGTTCGTGGTTGAACCGTTCCGCATTCCCTCGGAATCGATGTTGCCCACCCTGCTCAATGGCGACTTTATCCTGGTCAACAAGTTTTCCTATGGGCTGCGCCTGCCCGTTCTCAATACCAAGCTGATCGGCAACGGCCAGCCAGCACGCGGCGATGTCGTCGTGTTCCGCTATCCGCGTGAACCGGCGATTGCGTATATCAAGCGGGTCATTGGCCTGCCCGGCGACCGGTTGGAGTACCGGGGCAAACAACTGCTCATCAATGGCCAGCCCGCCGCATTAACTCCTTTACCCAATGACTCCGTTCAACCCGGTTATCAACAGTTTGATGAGCAGTTGAATGATGTGAACCATCAGATTCAGGTGCTAACTGATGGACACTGGGGATCTGCGGGATTATGGCCAGGTCTGCAACTGCGCCGCGAGCCTGATGGAACCATCGCCTGGGAATATCAAGTCCCGGCCGGACAGTATTTTATGATGGGCGATAACCGTGATAACAGCAGCGACAGTCGGGTCTGGGGGCCGCTGCCGGAAGAAAACCTGATTGGCAAAGCGTTTTTCATCTGGATGAATCTGGACTGTATTACTTTTAATGGCCAGTGTGGCCGAATTGGCAATGGCATTCATTAGGGGAATAGGGGGAAATAATGAGCAGGATTCAGCGAAACAGCGAACAGCGCGGCATGACCGTGATCGGCATGTTGCTCATGATCGTTGTGATTGGCTTCATGCTGTTAATCGCGATGAAGGTGATTCCGATGTACATTGAGTACTACACCATCAAGTCCACCGTTGAGGGCATCCGCAAGGAGCCGCAACTGGCGCAGATGAGTGCGACGGATATTCAAAACTCTCTCCAGAAGCGCTTTGACATTGGCTATGTCGAAAGACTGAAAGCCCGCGATCTCAAAATCAGGAACGATGCCGAGAGCCGGGGTCGGGTGATTGAACTGGTTTATGATGACGAACGGGAGCTGTTTTACAAACTCTTCGTCGTCCTGAGGATTGATGAGACCATTCCACTGACGCCGAATTGACGCAACGTGGTTCATCCGCCGCTGGCTCGACTGATTACCGCCCTTGGCTATTCTTTCCAGGCTCCGGAACGGCTGGTCGAGGCGCTGACGCATCGCAGCGCTTCGGCGCGTAATAATGAGCGGCTGGAATTTCTTGGCGATGCGTTATTAAACCTGATCATCGCTGAATACCTGTATCGGCAATACCCCAAAGCCAGTGAAGGCGAATTAAGCCGGTTGCGGGCCAGCCTGGTCAAGGGCGAGACTCTGGCCGAGTTGGCGCGTGAGTTGAAATTGGGCGACTGGCTGCGCATGGGGCCGGGCGAACTCAAGAGTGGCGGTTATCGGCGTGAATCCATTTTATCTGACGCCGTGGAAGCCATCATTGGCGCGGTTTATCTCGATGGTGGTTTCAGCGCGTGCAGTGAACTGGTGCTGCACCTCTATCGGAACTGGCTGATCCGCCTGCCCAGCGCCAATGAACTCAAAGACCCCAAAACCCGTTTGCAGGAATACTTGCAGGCGCGTCAGCGTCCCTTGCCGGTTTACAACGTGCTGGAAATGCGCGGTGAGCCGCATGAGCAAAGCTTTACGGTGGAATGCGTTGTCGAGGGGGGGCGCACTATTGCTATTGGCAACAGCCGCCGCAAGGCCGAGCAGGAAGCCGCCCGTCAATTTCTGGAGAAAATTGAATGACTGATACCCACGCCGGTTATGCCGCGCTGCTGGGCCGACCGAATGTCGGCAAATCCACGCTGCTGAACCGGCTCATCGGCCAGAAAATCAGCATCACCGCCCCTAAACCGCAAACCACCCGTCATGTCATTCTAGGCATTCAGACCTTGCCGGAAGCGCAGATTGTCTATGTGGACACGCCCGGCCTGCATCGTCAGGGTCGGCGGGCGATGAATCGTTATTTGAACCGATCCGCCGCCAGTGTGCTGGGTTATGTCGATGTCGTGGTGTTTCTCATCGAGGCGTTGCGCTGGACCGGGGAAGATGAAGATGTGTTGCAACGGCTGACGGAGTTTGCGGGACCGGTCGTGCTGGCGGTCAACAAGGTCGACCGGATTGGTGACAAACAACGCTTACTGCCGTTCCTGCAGGAAATAGCCGGGAAGCGCTCCTTTGTCGAAGTGGTGCCCATAGCGGCGATCAATGGTGATAACGTGGCAGAGCTGGAACAGGGGATTGTCGGCCTGTTGCCGCAACAGGACTTTCTGTTCCCGGAAGACCAGATCACCACCTCCAGCGAACGCTTTCTGGCCGCTGAACTGATTCGCGAGAAGCTGACTCGCCTGTTGCGCGAAGAACTTCCCTACGCCCTGACCGTGGAAATTGAACATTTTGTCGAAGAAGGTCGGCTGGTGCGCATTTACGCGGTCATCTGGGTCGAACGCGCCAGTCAGAAGGGTATTGTGATCGGTGATAAGGGCACAACCTTGCGGGAAGTCGGGCGTCAGGCTCGCCAGGATCTGGAGCGTCTGCTGGATCGCAAGGTCTATCTGGAAACTTGGGTCAAGGTGCGCGAAGGCTGGTCTGATGACGAACGGGCGTTGCAGAGTTTGGGCTACGGGGAATCGGGCGTTGGAAATCGGGCGTTGGGAATCGCAGACCGCTGACCCCTGCACTTGCTCCCGTGCGCATCCTGCTGCAACCGGCCTTCATCCTGCACCGTCGGCCCTATCGCGACAGCAGTCTGCTGCTGGAAGCCTTCAGCCGCGACTATGGCCGGTTGGGACTGATCGCCCGAGGTGCGGCGTCTGCCCGGTCCCGGTTGAAAGGTTTGTTGCAACCCTTCACGCCCCTGTTGTTGTCCTGGATCGGCGATGGCGATCTAGCGACTCTGCATGGCGGCGAGGAAGCCGGGCGACCGGTTTCGCTGTTGCAAAACCGGGCGCTGGCCGGACTTTATGTCAATGAGTTGCTGGTGCGCTTGTTGCCGCGCCGGGATGTGCAACCCGTTTTGTTCACGGTCTACGAAACCCTGCTGACCGAACTGGCGACCGCGCCGGATGAAGAACCGCCCTTGCGGCACTTTGAGAAGCGGTTGCTGGAGGAGTTGGGTTACGGACTCAGTCTCGACCGTGAAGTCGTCAGCGGTCAACCCATTGTCGCGGAAGCGCATTACCGCTATGTGCTGGACCGGGGACCCCTAGCTGCTGACCGTACCGGGGAAGGGGTGCCCATCTCCGGTCAGGGATTGCTTGCCCTGCGCGAGGGTCGGTTGACTGATCCGGCAGTGCTGAGAGAAGTCAAGCGACTGACCCGCGCTGCGCTGGCTGAACAGTTGCAGGGACGAGCGTTGAAAACACGCGAGTTGTATCGGCCTGGCAGATAGTCCTTACTTAACTTAGGCAACTCGCAAAAAATAGTCACATACCCTTCCGAACCTGGCCACGGAAAAACACGGAAAAACACGGAAGATGCTTTTTTTCCGTGCCTTCCGTGTCTTCCGTGTCTTCCGTGCCTTCCGTGTCTTTCCGTGGCTCGATCCTCATACGCGGTCAAAGCGATGACTTAAGCCGATCACTGGAGGATTTTTATCGCGAGTTGCCTTACACCCAACCGCTGGATCGTCCGGGGATAAAATTTTTCTCTATCGCGGCCTGACTGCGACGCCACCTGTCGCGATCGCCTTTTATGCTGGTCTCTAGTTGATCACTCAGTCTACTGGAGACCTCTCATGGCCGAACTCACTTCCTCCGCATCGCCCACAGTAAAGCCGGGCCTGCGCATCATTTCCTCGCTGTCCGCCATCGCCCGACCGCTCACTGAGCGTATTCGGGAGATCGGCAGTTACTCAGTAGAACGTTCCAGTCGGACCACCGACTGTTACGAGTTGCGGCTGCAACCCGGCATCCTGCCCAGCGATGTGCAGAACTTGCTCGACAGTCTCCGCCCCTTTCAGCCGCCGATTATCCCGGATGCTGATATTCCCGGCGAAGTGGTCGCCGAGCTCCATCTGGGTGACCGTCACCGGTTTCGGCACTGGGATCTGCAAATTCACAGCGACTCGCCGACCTTGACCGACGCCCTGTGCAACGGGTTAAAAAATCTACAGTTCGATACGAAAAACCTGACGGATCACTACGGTCCCCAGGACAGCAGCCAGATTGAATATGGCGGTGCGTCGGCCTTGGTCCGCCATGCGCTTCAATGGCTGGCTGAACCGTTGGGCGTCACTTTCACCGAGAATAAACCGTGGGAAGAACGGGACAATGACGTCTATATCTACATCAAGGATCCCTCGATCCAGCCGCTGATGCAGCGTTTCCGGGTGCTGATCCAGACCGACAACCTGGAGGCTACCCAGGAATTGGCGCAGCAACTGCGGGAAGATGGGTTCAACGACATCGCCATTGACCTCCTGACCCCGGAAGCAGCGCTCGAAGCCAGGTTGCTGCTCGAAACGGGACCCTTCGCCACCACCCCGTTTGCCAAGCGCTTAAAGGCACGGGCGCAACAGTTCATCGCTCAACGCGGCGTTGATCCCCTTCGCTATCCCCTCGATGTCAAAAAACACGGTACATCCAGCGCCCGCCAGGCCCAACTGACGTTACCACTGGCCGCGTGCATCGACCGCCGCCGTCCCGCGTACGACGGCCCCGACCTCGAACGTTTCGAAATCGCCATCCGCACTGACCAGGCCGACCATCCCGTCGTTCAGGAACTGGTTGCCGCCCTGCGCACCCTGGGCTTCAAAGCTGTGGACATTTCCAGCCCCGGCCTGGAATCGGACGACGAGGATCGGCCCGCCCTGGACGACGACGATCTGGATTTGGCCGACCTCCTACAGGACGACGAAGCGACCGACCAACTGATCGGATTCCGCATCATCCTCAATGCGGCGCAGTCCCACCCGGAGGTCGCTGACCAGATCCGCCCACTCCTACATCGGGCGATGACCACGCTCGACGCTGTGCCGCGTTATCCGTTGCGCGAAGAAGACGGGGACAACGATCGTGATTTGGTCAAAATCAAGATCGATTTTCCCATTGAGGGCATTGAAAGCGGCGACCGCCCCGAACCCTTGTGGTATCGCCTGCGTGTGGATACCCCGAACCCGGAGCGCCTCGCTCCGCTCATGGAGGAATTTCACACCTGGGGATTCCTCGGCTGTCGCATCATCCAGGAAGACCCATCCGATAGCCGCGAACCCACGATGACCTATGGCGGTGCCCCCCAGGAACTGATCGACCGCATCCGCGCCTGTGTGCGAGACCAGACCGGGGTTGACCCGGAACCCACCAAGGAATGGGGAAGTCACGACCGGGATATCTGGGTGCATCTGCCGGATCGGGCACAGCAACCGACTACTGACCGGAAAGCGGTGGCGGTCGCGATGGATCACTGGTTCCCGGAGCAGCCCCCGTTCCGCGACTTGATCGAGATGACTGCTAACACCGTCCGGGTGGGCGAAATCACGTTGGAGCGTCGGCCTGGTCCCCATCATGCGCTGGCTCCGTCATGGGAGGCTTTCGTTCACTACTGCCTGGATGGGAACACTGCGGAGACGTTGCTGCATATTGCCGCCAGTGTGGCCCTCGGCGAACCCTGCCTGCTGGAAGGCGAAACCAGCACCTCCAAAACCAGCGCCATCCTTTATCTGGCCGCGCTGCTCAATCAGCCGGTGATTCGCATCAATCTCAACGGCCAAACCGACACCGGCGAGCTGGTCGGGCGCTATGTGCCGCGGGCGCTGGAAAATGATCTGCCGATTCCCACCGAAGAATTGCGCGAACTCGACGAACTGTTGGAGCCGGAAACCCGGTTGATTCTTAACCGCGCCGCCGAGGAACAGCGCATCCTGACGCGCGCTGAGGTGCAGCAGGTCATGGCCAATGAACGGATGCGCAGTCATCCCTGGCGCTGGCAAGACGGCCCGGTGATTGAGGCCATCCGGCAAGGTTGGTGGGTGATCCTCGATGAGCTGAATCTGGCCGAACCACAGATTCTCGAGCGGTTGAATTCGCTGCTGGAGCGTGAGCCGACCCTGGTGCTGACGGAACACGACTACCGCGTTTACGGCAACGGCGGTGAGCCGATTCATGCCGGCTTCCGTATTTTCGCCACCATGAACCCGGCGGAATACGCGGGTCGTTCCACGCTCAGCCCGGCGTATCGCAACCGCTGGCAGGCGTTCCGGCAGGCGGCCAAACCCAGCGAGCAGGAGTACGGGCAAATGATGCGGTTCCTGGCCTCCGGCGCGCAACCGGCCACCAGCCTGTTCGGGCAGGGCTATCGGGGTGGTCAGGGGCACCCGTCGCATCCGGCACTCAATACCCCGGAATGGGCGACACAGCTCGCCTCTCTGGTGCGCTTCCATGTCGCCCTGGAACGCGCCAGCGGTCAGGGGGACGGGCCAACCCGACTGGGGGCGCGGCGGCGGGAACGCTACATCTTCACCCGGCGCGATTTGCTTAGCGTCCTCGACTACCTTGCCCGCGCCCCGGCGGTGGGTCAGACCGATCCTGAACTCGCCCTGCGCACCGCGATTCATCGTTACTACCTGAGCCGCGTCACGGCGGGAGAAGATCAGCAAACCGTGTGGCAACTCCTGGAAGCCAATGGCTTTACTCCCGCCGGACAGTCTGAGCGGCGGGTTTCTCGCCCCCGGCCCCGCATTCGGTAGCCACGACTGATTGAGGACGATCATCATGCCCACAATTTCCGAACAGATCCGGCAACTGAACGCGCTGGCCGCCGGGCTTTGCCATGATGCGCACATTCAGGTGGAAGCCGCCTCCGGCCATGAGTGGTGTTACGATCCGGTGCGCCGGGTGATTCAGGTCAGCGCTAAGGACTTGGGGCAACACGGCCCGGTGTATTGCGCGGGCATCCTCGCCCACGAAGCCGGCCATGCCCTGATCAGCCGCTATTCGCTGTTCACCCTGCCGGAACCGCCACGGGTCGCCGATCATGGCGATTTAACCCACCTGGCGTTGCACAACCTGCTCAATGCGATTGAAGACCCCCGGGTCGAATACTGGATGGCGCAGCGTTATCCCGGTTGTCGCGGCTGGTTTGCCGAAGTCGATCGCGCGACCGCCCTGAAACCGGAACCGCTGCCGGCGGGACTGCCGGACTTTCTGCGCTTTGGTGCGGAATGCGCCCGGGAATGGGTGCTGGACTGGCAGGCGGCACCTGAAGCCTTCGCGGTTCCGGCACGCATCGCCAAGGCGCTGGCCGCGACCCGTACCGCCCGCCGTTGCTATGCGGAGGAGATGCTGCCGCCGACCACGCTGGATGCCACTGACCTCGACCCCACGCTGTTTGCGACCTATCCGCAGCATATCTGGTCCCGGCTCAATGCGCCGGTGCGGATCCGCGCCTGGCCCAGTCGCTGGGAACAGGGCATTCAATATCACGCCTGGCAGGCGGTTGAACTGGCGCACACAGCCATCGTTCCGACCGGGTTGCGGTGGCTGGAGCGGGATGTGCAGCGGCTGGCCACTGGTCTACAGGCGGATCGCGCCGCTGGGCGACAGGCTCGGGTCATTCGGGATGAACGCGATTCATCTGCCGCGACCGTTCTGGTGATGACCATGCTGGCGGCGTATCCCGAACCGGGTGAAGCGCCACCGGCCGGACTGCGGTTGGCGGCGGAGGTGTTGTATCTGATGTTGGCGAAACAACCGAAGGCTGATGGCGGCTGGAAAATCACCCCACCGCCCCCGTCTGGAGGCGCGGTTGCAGAAGGTCCAAAAGGGCATTACACCGCCCCGCCGCCGCCAGCATCTGCCGATGCCTATGAGCAGGCGCACCAGCAGGTGGCTTCGCAAATTGATGCGTTAACCGAACAGGTGGAGCGGATTCTCCAGCCGTATCGCCGGTTGCATGACCGAGCGGGTTATCCCAGCGGTTATCGCCTGGACCTGCGCCGGGTGATGGGCTTTGAAGCCGATGCGCGTTGCTACCATCAACTGTGGCGACGCAAAAGCATTCCGGATCGGCATGACACGGCGGTATTCCTGCTGGTCGATCTATCCGGTTCGATGCACGGTCCCAAGAGTGAGGCGGCTTTGCTGGGGACGGTGTTGGTGGTCGAGACTCTGCATCGGTTGGGCGTCCCGCTGGCTGTCGCCGGCTTTCAGGATGAGCTGATTCCCTTGCTGGACTTTGCGGATGCCTTGGACGCAGAACGGCGAGCAATGCTGGCGTCGCTACCGCTGGAAGTCAGTGGAACCCGCCCGGGTGGACATAACCGCGAGCGGCATAATGATGACGGTCCCTGCCTGCTGGCGGCAGCGGAACGATTGCTGGCGCAGCCGGCCAGTGATCATATCCTGGTGGTGATTAGCGATGGGCGACCGGAGGGCCGTCGCTCGAATGCGCGTGATTTGCATGATGCGATTGCTCGGTTACGCGACGAACCGGGTTTAAGCCTGATTGGGGTCGGTCTGGGACCCAACACGGATCATGTGACTGAGTATTACCCGGACGCGGTGGCCGACGTACCGATTCCTGAGTTTGCCGAGCGCATTGGGGAACTGTTGGAGCGGGTGCTGGTGGGTGGAATGGCGGAGGCGGGTTAGGCAACATTTTCAAAGTCGAAAGGAGCAATGTTCTTATGGCGACTCATCCCCAGTTAATCTACAAGTACCGCATCGACACGGCCAGCATGACGGCGGAATATCCACCGCGCTGGCGGCATC
>JFJP01044582.1_pt1 | contig 10587 bp, 10 predicted proteins | sample 431651 | NCBI WGS metagenome assembly JFJP01 (sample SAMN02602958, study PRJNA72255) | Microbial mat metagenome, whole genome shotgun sequencing project. | biome: fresh water; feature: sink hole; material: water; isolation source: purple microbial (photo- and chemosynthetic) mats found in...
GTTATCTCTATCATCTTATCTCCTTCTTGTTTTGATAACTAATTATACTATATTCTTACTTAAAAGGAACTTAAAGTTCTTAAAAGAATATCTTTAATTTGTTTTATTTGCTCTTTTTTGTCTTAACTAAATACTTACTTTTGTCCTTTGATTAAAAAAAATCAAAAAACCAAAAAGCAAAAAAGAGCAAAAAAAAGTCCAAGTAACTAAAAAAATTAGTTACTTGGACTTTGTGTTTGGTTTCAGAATTCAGAATTCAGGGTTCAGGTTTTAGAATTTAACTAACATAATTCTAAATCAGTATCATCATCTAAGTTAATACTAAAAATATCATCATTAAGGTCGTTTATTTCTGTTATTTGAACCAAGTTCTTTTGTGATTTTTTTTCAAAAAAAGAACTATCATCAAATTGTTTTAAAACATAAATTACAATATTTTGTTTTTTATCTTTTGATGTGAGTGTTAATCTAAAAAAAGTATTATTTGTTTCGCCAATAGTTATAGTAGAATTATCTTGTATTTCATAATTCAAATATTTATTTTTTAATACTAAAAAATATTCATTTATAATATTTGATGTTTGAAAATCAACTCTATCAAAAACTTCGTTTAATTTCAGAAAATTTTCGCTTCCGTCATAATCATCTGTGTTGATTTTACAAACAAGAATTTTAAACCTTGATTTAAATTCCTTTGAATAAGATTTGGTTTCCATTATTTGACCTTTTGTTTTGATAACTAATTATACTATATTCTTACTTAAAAGGAACTTAAAAGACTTAAAAAACTTAAAAGACTTAAAAAACTTGATAATTTATTTTAGGAAGCAAGGAAGCAAGGATTAAAAATTCTTAAAACTAATTTTCTGTTTGTGGTTGTGTAATACAAGCTCTTTTAATACTATCATTAACTGGTAACGGATTGATAAACACTTTTTTGTTTTCTTTAACAGCAACTTTTAAAAGATCCCAAGAAAAAATGCATCTCCAATCTGACTGAATACTAGGTGAAAAATAAAAATCATCAATAAAAGTTTTGTTATTTACTAAATCATATGTTATTAAATCTTGTATTTCAGATTCAGCATATCCTGTATCAGTCTCGTGTATTCTAACACTTGAACAATAAACATTCTCTTCGTTATTTTTGAATTCAGTTATTGATAATATTTGTGTTATCAAATAATGTAACATTAAAGCAAAGCTTTCAGCACTAGGTGAAAAAGGGACAATAACATATCTATCAGAGTATTTTATCATATCATTAATAAAATTTTGGTCATCATTCTTCCATAAAGTTATACAATGGTCAAAACTATCAATAATATCTTGGATATAAGTTTTTAACAAACCAAAATCATAAACCATAAAACCATTATCTAGTTTGTTTGACTTCAAAAAAACTTCAACTTTATAACTATGCCCGTGAAGACTTAATGCACATTTTCTACTTGAACAGTTTCTTACTATATGAGAACCCTCGAATTTAAATAATTTTCTTATTATCATTTTTTGACCTTTCTTGTTTTCTTTTTTCTTTTTTCTAAAATGTTTTAGTATTAATATCAATGTATCAATGTATCAATGTATCAAATAATATTTATTAAGGAAGGAATTAATTTATTGATGTATTAATTTATTAATTAAAATTTTTGTATTTTAATTCATTAACTATTTTTAAAATTATTTGTGCTTGATGTTTTGTTAAAATAGTGTTTGAATTAAAAAACCTGTATTGAACTTCTTCTTGAAACAAAAAATTTTGTTTTTCACCGTTTTTTCCGTTTTTATCATTTTTGTATATTAAAAAATAATTATTTTTATCAATTACTAAAAATTGAACCCCAAGAACTTCTTTAAAAGACAATTTTTCTTTATTATCTAAACAGTATTGAATATTTTTATATATTTGTGTTTGAAACAAATCAAGATTTGTTTCTTGATTTGATAATGTTATTGAAAATGAAAAAAAATTTTTAAGGTCTTTTAATTTATTAATTTGGGTTAAAAACTGGTTTAAAAACTGGTTTAAATTTTGTTTTAAATTCTGTTTTAACTGTTTTAAATTAATCATTTACTTTAATGTTCTCCCATAATTTATTATAGAATTCTAATGAATCGGTTTTCAGTTTTTCATTTTCGTTTTGTTTGTGTTTTTTATAAAAAGTATCAAAAAACTTATCTAATACCTTAGTTTGTTTGTAATTCAATAAATAAGAATAATTATTATAACAAAATAAGTATCTTAAATGAAGTGGATTTTCATAATCACAAACAAAAGAAGTTTTTTGATTAATAAATATTTGTATTTTAGAAACACCTTTTTCAAGACCATCTTTATTTGTTTTTTGACTTATCTCGTATTCAAAATCAAAACCATTTTTATATTGAGTAACTAAGAAATTAATAAAATCATTAACACTTGTATTAAAAATGTATTCATAAAGTATATCTTGTTTATCTTCATAAGTTTTAGTTTTGAATTTTTTTAAAATTGTATTCCATACTTTTTTAAAAGTTTTCATAAAATTATAAAAAAATAATTTTTGTTTTTTATAATTGTATTTCATTTTATATTATCCTTTTTTCATTTATTCTTTTTTAGTTTCTTAGTTTCTTAGTTTCTTATATTCTATTTATATTAAAATCATTATCAATAATGAATTCCTTTCTTTTATCAGAGTATTCACTTAATAACCAATAATCAAGGTTAGTTTTGTGATTATCATCATCATTAAAAGTCTCCATCATATTTTGTATTCCATTCTCTTTTTCGATAATGAATTTTAAATCATTAGGCTCCCAAGTCCCGTATCCTTTATAATACTTTATATCGTAATGAATTTGTTTGTTTGTTTTATCAGAATCTGAATTAGTTTCAGAATTAGAATTAGAGTTAGAATTAAAAGTATTAAAAGAATTAAAATCATAAAACCATTTATCAATTTTTTTATTTTTCTTTAAAACTAATAAAGGAGTTTTTAATCTTTTAATTTTTTTATTTGTTAATAATTCAGGTAAATATTTTTTAAAAAAACCTAATAATAAAGCAGTTATATTACTACCATCAGCATCAGCATCGGTTGCAATCAGAATATTATCGTATTCTTCATTTTTTATTATTGAATACAATTCAGATAACTCTTGGTTATCAGTGAATTTCTTTTGCTCTGACCCATAAGCATTTAATGGTTTGCCTTTTAACTCATAATAACCAAATTCATTTCTACCAAGTGATGGTAATATACCACTAAAAGCAGATCGACCTTCACACAAAGCTAAATACTTTTTTGTTTTAATTGCTGGTGTGTATTTATCAGATATTATTTCTTTTTTTGTTTTATCAAGTTTTTTTAATTCTTGTCTTTTTTCAAACTCTTCCTTGATTTTATATATTTCAGTAATAAGAGAAATGATTTTTTGGTTCTTTAAAATTTTTTTAACAAAATTATCAAAATCAATTTCTCCTAAATAATCCTTAATTTGTTTTGAGCTATTAGTTACTAATTCTTTTGTTTGGGAATCAAATTGAAGATTATTGAATTCTCTAAAAACACAAATTATTCTTAATTTGTTTTTGATATCACCTGTTTTAATACTTTTGTATTTTTTTGATAAAGCATCTTTAAGTCTTGAAACTGTATTTGACATAATATAATCAATATGTGTTCCACCTCTTGAAATATTTAAACCATTAACATAAGAAAATTGTTTGAAGTCATCATCTGGGTTAGAAAAAATAGCAAAAAAATAATTATCTTCTTGTATCATTTCAAAATCATTAAACTCTTTATTGTCTTTTGTGTCCTTTGTGTCCTTTGTGTCCTGATTTAAAGTATCAGATTTTTCAGAGAACATTTCAAGGAATTTTTTTGGTGGTAAATTTTTAATCAATTCAGGAGATGATTTTGATCTTGATGGACTTGGACCTGAATTATCATCTTGAAAAACAAATTTTAATAAAGGGAAACTTTGTGATAATAAAAAACATCTATTCATTAATAACTTAATATAAATATCGCTAATAGTATCTGTTTTAGTATTAGTAGTATTAGTATTAAGATTAAATTTTTCAAGATCTGGGAAGAATTCAACACTAGTTCCTGAACCAGTGCCTAAACCAGTTCCTGAACCAGTGCCTGTTCCAGTTCCAAAAATTGATTGAACTTTTTTATTTTTTGAATCTGTTATTTCATAAGTAAAGTTCTCTGCATTATTTGATGATTTAAGTATTAAAGCATTTTTACCATCCGTTGTGATGACTTCAAAATATTTACTATAAACATTAGTAAGAAACGATCCTATACCATTCATACCTATTCCGTTGGCTTTGTGTTTATCATCAAAATTACCACCTGCACGAGCTTCTGTGAAGGCTAAAACTGCCATTGGTGTATCATTTATTAATGTTAATGGAACTCCTCGTCCGTTGTCTATAATTTGGAAACTTAGACTAGGGTTCGTGTTCGTGGTTGTGTTCGTGTTAGTGGTAGGGATTGATTTTCTTTTAATAATAATTTTTATTAAATTAGAGAACTCAAATGATGTTCTTATTCCTTCATCAACGGAGTTATCAATTATCTCATCTATAATTTTTAAAAACCCAGGAATGTATTCAACTTCTGACAAAACAAATTTATTTTGGGTGTTTTGAAGTTTGGTTGGACTTAAATCAGTTTTTTTGTCTTCTAATAAATAACACTCTTTTTTTATAGGTGTTATTCCACCAATATACATAGAGCTTCTTTTAAGAATATGTTCTCTGTCTGTTAATTGAATAATCTTATTCTCTTTCATTACTATTCCCTTTAATTCCTTTTTACCTAATGCTTTATACTTTTTACTTTATACTTTATACTTTTTTGTGGATCTTAACATTCTTAATAATCTTAAAACATTCTTAAATCTTGGAACTTTGACTTTAAATATCGTCCCATCTTGATAAAACCTCAGGAGATTTATAAGTTGTGCTTGTTCCTTCAAAATTATTTACACGGTTTGATGTTTCATCATCAATAGCAGCAATTTTTTCTAAGTGTTTATAAGGATTTTTATTTTTTGGAAAAATTTCTTGGAGTGAAATTTCTTTTAATAAACCATTCGCTAAGTAATAAGTATAGTCTTCAATACTTTTTTCTGAAATTCCTAAAATCTTATTACCAATAGTATTATTACTGTATTTTATCTCCCAATCAACTGCTTTTTTAAAAATACTATAAATTTCTTGTTTTAAAGAGTTAAACAAATCAGAATTTTCTTTTGCTAATAAATTCAAAACACAAACAAATGCTGTTTTATGAACTAACTCGTCTCTTTGAATATATTTTATTTGTGTTTGCTGTCCAATCATCAAACCTCTGTTTGCTAATGTATGGAATAATTGAAATGTGTTATAAAAATAAAGACCTTCTAATAACAAATTATAAACACATACTAAAACAAAACCTTTTTGTGTTGGTGTTTCAATAAAAGACTGAAAATTTTCAGAAATGAATTTAATCCTTTCTAATAACAAATCATTATTCTTCCATTTATAAACTAATTCTTTTGCTTTATCTTTATCCATTAATGAGTTAAAAGTCCAACCATAACTTTTGCTATGAATTGCCTCATCGTATTGATGTCTTGCTAACCAATAAGTTAAATGAGGATTAGTGCTAAATGAAGCGATATTTGGAATATTGTTTGTTTGGATACTATCAAGAAATACTAAAAATGATAATGATGTATCAATTGCATTCTTCTCGTCTGGTGTGATTTTATGATTATAATCATAAACATCTGCACCCATTGATACTTTATGAGGTAACCAGTTATTACTATAAGCAGTATCAAGTAATTTATGAAAAACTTCATAATCTTTTGGTATATCAGATAAATCTAAAATATTAGTAGTATCTCCACCAATCATCATAATTTTTTCAGTTGCAAAAGGATTAAACAATAATTTTCTTTTTGTGTCTGTTGTTTCTGTGTGGTCTGTTTGGTCTGTTTGGTCTGTGTGGTCTGTTTGGTCTGTGTGGTTTTGGTTTGTTTTAAGATCTTCCATTTCTATTCCTTTTTTCCTTTTTTCTTTTATGTTTCAGGGTCTAATTAGCACAATCAGAACAACTCTCATTTTTTAATTTATCTATTGTTAATGAATAATAAACACCTTTTAATTCCTTTGATTGAAACCCACTTAATATAGTATCAGATATTTTTTTGATATCAGTTATTTCAGGATTAATATTTATCTCCATACTTATACCAGTATCAATCCATCTTTGCAATCTTGTTGTGAATTTAATAATATCCTCAGGTTTGTATTGAAACTTTGTTTTATAAAACCAAAATCTATCTTTTATGAATTTTGGTAAAACAGGGACAATAATATCTCCTATTGTTTGTGTTGAATCTTTTGAATAAACTGGTAAGTAACTTGGTGTAACTCCTTGTGCTGCCGCTGTTGATGTATTAGGTGCAAAAGATAATAAATAAAAATTTCTTATTCCAAATTCTTTTATCTCATTTGCTAATTGAACCCAATCAAAATTATTCCTTGATAACTGGTTTAATTCTTGTGGTTTTTTACCAAATAATGTATCGTAATTTGCTTGATTAAACCAAGGATAAGATCCTTTTTCTTTTGCTAATTCAATACTTGATTTATAACAATAATAAGAAATTTTTTCTATCAAACACTCTGCTTGATTTATTCCTTCTTCTGTGTCATACATTAATTTATTAAAAGCCATCCAATCAGCTAAACCAACAACACCAATTCCAATATTTCTTAACCCTTTTGCACTTATCTCTGCTTCCTTGACTGGCATAGTTCCTAAATCAATACTAGCATCTAACATTCTTACACTAGTTTCACAAGCTTGTTTTAATAACTCCGTGTTATTTAAAATATTTGCTAAATTAATACTAACTAATGAACAAGAATGGAATATCCCATCAGTATCTATTGTTTTGATACCATTTTCGTCTCCTTGTGTTTTCCAATTACTGGCTACTTTTGTTAGACTAAATGACTCCACACAATTATGGACTAAAATATTGTTTGCGAAAAAATTTGGTTCGGTTGGTTTGAAAATTTTTATTTCTTTAATACCAACAAAATTTGGTTTGTTTGTGTTGTCTGTTTTGTCTGTGTTATCTGTGTTATCTGTTTTCATTAACCTTCTCCTTTCTGTTTTCTGACTTTACCTACTCTGAACTTTAAAAACAATATCATTTAATCATACACAATCAAATTGTGTCTTAAATTATATTTCAGATGAGTAATTCATCAACTAGTTAAAAACCTTTGTTTAAACTGGTTTAAACTGGTTTAAACTGGTTTAAACTGGTTTAAAACGGTCTTACAACCGTTAAACCAGTTTAACCTAATCTTACACTTTGTGAATAACTTCCGCTTATTTTAAGACTTTTATTAACAGCATTAATAAGAGACTTCTGAATGTCCTAACTCTAATGTATAACTGAACCAGTCTTCTAAAAGTTCTGCCATTGTTCCTGTAACTATTTTTTGTCTATTTGTGTAGTCAAAAATTATAGTATAAACTTTAACTTCTGTTTTTCTTGTTTGTCTTGTTCTTGATATCTCTTTCATCTTATCCCCTTCTTTGTTTTGATAATGTATTATACAATATCTTTACTTAAAAGTAACTTAAAATTAGGATAAAGGAATAAAAAAAGTAAAAAAATAAAAAATTTAAAAAAATAAAAAGATTTAAAACTTTTTAAAAATCAAAACTCAAAACTCAAAAATCAATAAAAAATTTTTTAAAATCGTATTCAATCAAACAATCTTCACATATATGTATATGTCTATTGTTTAACGAACTAAAATGTGATATCAAGGAAGGATCTAGCATTTTTTTGCATTTATCACATTGTAAAGAAAAACTAGTTTTTTGGTTTTGGTTGTTTTGGTGTTGGTTAAAAATACCTTGACTATTTGAGCAAAGACCATTTTTACAAACTTTGTTTTTTGAAACTGTTTTAAGTGGTTTAAGTGGTTTAATTGTTTTAAGTGGTGTTATCGTGTTATCTGTCATAACTTATCCTTTCTGTTTTCTTTTTTGTTTCTGTTTTCTGTTTTCTGTTTTCTAAAACTAAAAATCTGAATTCTAATCTTAATTCTAATCTTAATTTTATGAATTTAAAATTTACTTGACATTACCCATAATTAAATCATACAAATAAGTTGATACTACAATAAATATTAGTATCCCAGCAAGTAATAAAAATATTTTAGCAACAGTTAATGATAAAATTAACATAACAACTACAACTGTAATAAGACTAATGATTGATAATATTTTAACTAACAATTAAATCCTTTTGATTTAAATCCTTTGCTTGAATAAAACCTCTTTGTGTAAAAATTTTATGGTTTGGTGTGCATATTAAAACATTATTATTATTATCTGTTATTTGAATTAAAGTATCACTTACACCTGAATCTATAACTTCTGTAATATCTTTGTATTCAATTTTATTTGTTTCAGTATTAAATGATTTTACTTTTAAACTTTTTTCTTGAATACTCTCTTGGTATTCAGGCAAAAACAAATCTTTTAATAAAATATTTTTGTTTTCAAAAACAGACTTATAACCATTAAGTTTTTTACTAATACTTATTGATGTATCAGGACTTAAACAAAGGTTAGCACATTTAGCAATACCAATACTATTTTTTAGATAATTCGATGTATTCAAGTTATCTTTATGAGTAATATAAAAATCTCCGTATTCAATCCACGACCATAAAAACTTCTTCCATAAAGTAGTTGCCTTAATTTTTTTGAAACTTTTTAATTTATCATCATTTATTAATTCTTCTACTTTTTTATGGGCTTGAATTAAACTATCATCTATTAATTCAGTAATATCTATTTGTGTTAATTTTTTTAATTCAAATTGATTAAACAAATAAACATCTTCGTTATTTATTACTTTATTTATAAAATAAGTATCTACCACAACCTGAGGGAAAATATCAAAACACTTATCTCTTAAATCTCCATTAAGTTCTGACTTTATTTCACAAAAATCTATAATATCTAAATGCCACCAAGGTAAGGCAGGAGTAATTGCTCCTTTTCTTATTCCTCTTTGATTAACTGCAAGTATCAAATCATTAACAATTTTTAACCATTTATTAATACTATTTGCTCGTGGAATATTACCTGAAAATGTTCCGCCGGGTCTTATTTTACTAAAATCCCAACCAATTCCACCACCTTCTTTTGATATTAATCCAATATCAGAATAAGATTTAAGAATTTGAGCCAACGAGTCTCCCATTTCACCAATAAAACAACTTCCTGTGTTACCATTTGGTATTCTTAAATTACTCTTAAATGGTGTTGCTATACTAATAATACATTTTGATATCATATCATAATAATTTTTTATTATTTGTAGTCTGTTATTGTTTTCATTTTTTGCAAGTATTATTGCATTGCTCATATCTGCTGTTCCTGGGTATTCTATAATACCTTTTTTGTTTTTTCTTAAATACTTTGATGATAAGATTAAAATTTGAGATAAAATCAAATCATAATCTCTTTTTTTGTTTTGACTTAAATATTCTTTTAACTCAATTAGTTCTTCATTTGATACCATACTTTTAAAGTCTTGTCTGTAATAATTATTCCTAATCAAATAATCAATGTGTTTAATATAATCTTCAAAATCAATCTTGATATTCTTCCAAATTTTTCTATACAAATCATACGAAGCTAACCTTCCAGCAACAATATCCCAATCAGGAGTAGATACTGAAATTTTAGACTTAGCACAAAGAATAAGTTTTTCTTGAATATCAGAAGTTTTTAAATTATGATTTAAATCTAATTGAATAGAAGACTCTAATTCAAGTGGATCTATATTGGTTCCTTCACACGCTGGTAAAATCTGTTTTCTGATTTTGGATATATCAAAATCAACTCTTGTTCCATCTCTCTTAATTATTTGATTCCTCATTTTTACCTTTCTGTCTGTTTTCATTTTTGTAATTTGTAATAAAATTATGAATTTTGATTTATGAATTTTGATTTATGAATTATGTTAAAACTTCCTTAAATTTGTTAAACAACATTTCTCGTTCGTTTAAACCAATATTACCACCATTTACTAATTTTGTTACTTTTTTGATATCACTTGCTACATCATTAATTTTTCTTTTATCCCAAAACCAACAAGCACTCTCGAATGCACCTTCAAAGGTCATCAAATAATTTATTGTTTCATCAATACTTTTATTTAAAGAGTTTGATAATTCTTTATAATTATCCTTGCCAGTTAATTGAATAAAACCTCTTCCTCTAAATTTGTAACCATCGCCAGATTCTTCATTACCATTACCCATTCTGTTACTATAAACTCTGTTTGCTATTTTTTGTGGGTTTTTTTCAAAACTTTTTGCTTCGTGTAAATTCTTAAAATATTTTGGAAAAATTACTAATAACCTTTCGGCAGAGTATTTAAGATTTTCTTCAAAAATATTAAAACCACCAGACTCGTGATAAACTTGTGAAAAAAATGCTGCAATTTTTTCAGGTGTATTGATACCGTATTTTTCCAAAACAC
>JFJP01032913.1_pt1 | contig 10586 bp, 7 predicted proteins | sample 431651 | NCBI WGS metagenome assembly JFJP01 (sample SAMN02602958, study PRJNA72255) | Microbial mat metagenome, whole genome shotgun sequencing project. | biome: fresh water; feature: sink hole; material: water; isolation source: purple microbial (photo- and chemosynthetic) mats found in...
AGAGAAGAATTTGTGTTAGAACGTAATAATCAAGGCTTATATCTTCCTCCAATGACTTGGGGTATTCAATATCATTATTCATCAGATGCAGTTCTTTTAGTTTTTGCTTCTGAATACTATGATGGAAGTGATTACATTCGTGATTATTCTGAATTTATGAAACTTATCTCAAAATGATTAATAATCTTAAAATAAAACAATGGATAAGATTTCTGGTTGGTGGTGGAATAAATACTGCTTTTACATATGGAATCTATCTCATTTTAATGTTGTTTGTACATTATCAAATTGCTTATTTAATCGCTTATATTGTAGGCGTTGTTTTTGCGTATTGGTTTAATGCTGTTATTGTTTTCAAAGTTCCTTTATCATGGAAAGGTTTATTTTCTTATCCGATTATATACATTATTCAATATACAATTTCAGCATTTTTATTAGATATATTTGTAGAAACTTTACAAATAGATAAAACTTTTGCACCTTTAATGATTATTATCATAATAATCCCACTGACTTATGTATTAAATAAGTACGTTTTACTGATTTCTTCACCCACTAACAAAAGATAGAATTTATGCAATATAAATGGCAAGAAAAATTGAGTTGGATATTTATTGCTTTTCCTATAATAGGATTGGCAATTAGTGTGTTGTCATGGCTTCATTTTGGTGTTGATTTGCCTTATTTAGATGATTGGAGAGCCTATCGAGAAGGTATGGTCGGTTCTCTTGATTTAAAATATCTTTTTACCAGTGCAAATGATACCTTATCTCCCATTGGAAAAATGCTTGATTCTCTCGCGTATCGTTTTCTCAATGGAAATTCTATTGCATACCAGTTTATTTCAATGATAGGAATTTTAGGATCATTGTTATTTTTGCAATGGAAATTATTATCGTTAGTTTTAAAAGAAAAGCTATTAATTGCATCAGCATTTAGTCTTACAATATTAATGATTCAACCTAATACTTATTGGGGATTAATTGATTTAGCATATCATCAAGCAATTCCCTTAGTTGCAAGTCTTTTAGTAATATATCTTATTTTGAAAGGAACTTGGCGTAATTGGTATATCCCAATTATCCTTATATTAGGTTTTATTGCGGGTTTTTCTTATATTAGTGGCGCGTTTGGTGTTTTAACATTAAGTGTTATTTTAATCATATTTAGCTTTTTTGTAGAAATATCAGAACGAAAACCTGTTTTAATGGGTGGAATATCGCTATTAATTCCTGCAATTATTACAACATTTGCTCAAGCATGGGTGATTGCAGTTGTTCAAAAAGGAACTCACCGACCTGATGCGCCGTTAGCATTACCTATTGAAAGCGATTTTTGGTTGTTTATGTTAGGAAAAATCGCCCGTTCTTTAATGCTACCTTCTAATCAACCCGTCTTATCTTTCATCATAACTTGCCTTGTTTTAGCATTAATTATTACATTAATATTTGTTCTGCTAAAAAATGTGATTAAAGATAAGAAACAATCTTTAGAAACTATCTCTCCAACACTTATTTTTATAGGTATTTTTGGAATAATATTTGTGTATTTGATATTAATTTCTGCGGGTAGAACAAATCTACGTCCAGAGAATATTAAAACGTCTCTTGAAGTTTTTTCTTTTGGGTTTCAGAGATTTCATTTTTTTTGGGTAACAATTTTTTGGTCTTGGGTGGTTGCAATATTGTTTCTTTTGATAAGAAAACATTCTAATGATCTGTTAAATAAAGTTGCTTTAATTATTCCTTTGATTATGATTCCATTCACATTATATTCTGGTGCATTTGATCACGCCCCCTATTTTAAACATGGTGCAGAAGTTAAAATTAATGGATTTAATTGTATTATTAAAGAATTACAAAAGGGAACTACAGTTAATTGCCCACAACTTTATCCTGCGCCTTTAAAGGCAGGTATTTCCAATGCGAAAGAAACAGGTGCTTCTTTTACTCGACTAATTTCATCTTTAATTCCAACTACGCCTATTTTTCGAATATCAGAAGATTCATTGAATGAACCTTCATCAGTTGAATTGAAAAATGTCGTTGTTAGTGAACATAAAAATGGTGTTGTCATATTGCAATCAGAAGATACTGATCCAATGATTATTTTTAATACTGGAAACGTATCTGAATCTTCACTTGCTCAACTTTTCTTTATGTCGCCTAATCAAACTGATTATCAAGAAAGTGCAGCGGCGACGCAAATGGTTCATGCGGATGGACATTTCAAAAATATTATTTTTACTGTTCACAGTCCAAATGGATTTATTGATAAACTAAGGTTTGATCCCGTAACCATGCCGCAGCAATTTGATATTAAAGAACTTGAGGTTCGATGTCGGATGTAAATATGAACAAAAACTTATTAATTTTTATTTTCTTTACAGGGCTTGCACAAGCAGAGGAAAATAAAAACAGTTGTATTGAAATACCTGAGAGTGATTTGTGGTTTGATCAAACGCAAGCGTACATTTCTGAAAGTGTTTGTAGTTCAGCGGTATGGTTTGATCATTTCTTTGCAAATGAACGCGATGAATCTGAAAACGTTAATCGTTATATTCGTTTAACAACGACGGCGGGTTATCGTAAGGTTGAAGGATTTGATTCAAATGTAAGATTGAGTGGACGAATTGAGTTTCCTAATGTTAAGAAAAAATTGCATTTGCTATTAGAAAGTGAACAAGATAAAGATGCAATGGATGTATTAAGTCAAGGAAATCAAGTAACCCATCTATTGAATAAAAATAATACTAATAAATCAAATTCTGTAGGTTTGCGTTGGGATGTTTCTCAACAGGCTAATTCTGCGTTTTCAATGAATGTAGGATTGCGTTTCAATAAAACGATTAATTTGCGTTTGCAAGGTCGTTATCGTTACACTTATCCTTTAGAGGAAGATTCATTAATACGTTTAACGCAAAGTGTGTTTTGGGAAGGGAATGAAGGCGTGGGAGAAAATACCCGCGTTGATGTAGAGAAACTTTTAGCTTCACAAACCCTTTTACGTTTTAGCCAAAATTTAGGCGTTTCTGAAGTCAGCAAAGGCAAAGAATGGCTTTCTGAAGTGGCATTATTTCATCATTTTACGAAAGAAAAAGCGGGCGCGTTGACATTTTGGTTAAGTGGAGCAACTAAACCTACAGATAACATTAGTGGCTTAGAAGAAACGGGGTTTAGCGTGCGTTATCGACAAAATTTCTATCGCCCTTGGTTGTTCTTTGAAATTGAACCGCATTATCGATGGGTAAGAAAAGAATTTACTCGTGATTATCAACCTTCACCTGGGATTATTGCTCGTGTAGAAATCCAATTTGGTTACAAACACGATCAATAAAAAAGGGAACTTTGCATTTGTGAAGTGCTTTTCTGTTTTGAACAAATAAAAAATTATGACTATTGAACCTTTTCATCAAATTTGTAATAACTATTGCAAACAAGTTCTTTCAATCCATTCTCAAATTAATGCAACGCCAGAATTATCCTATCGCACGGATTTAGATAATTTATTAAGAAAGGCAGCAGAATTAAACGGCATGGGAGCAATTCCTTTATTAGAAGGAAAAAAACTTCTTATAGAACGCCCACATCCAGAAACGGGAAAGCCTGAACAAATATCGGTAGGAAGACCCGATTTTATCTTTACAAATCAACAAAGTAGCGCGCCATTAGGTTATTTAGAAGCAGAAGGCTTTGGAGTTAATTTAAACAAATTAACAGGTCATGCAAAACACCAAAATGATATTTTTAAAGATTGTTTGGATAATTTTATTATAACGAATCATATTGAGTTTCAACTGTATGTAAATCGCGTAAAACAAGACAGTGTAAATTTGTTTGATTTTCCACAAGAAACTACTGTTAAACTAGATAAAGCAACTGCATTATTTAAGCTATTTGAAAATTTCTTTAAACGCCAATCTTATGATGCTTTTACAACTCAAATTCATTCGCCGCATGATTTAGCAGAATTATTAGCCCGCCGCACTCGCCAAATGCGCAATGAATTATTAAATAGTTTGCTCTCCAAAAATCCTCAATTATCCGATTTGTACAATTCATTTAAAACCGCGTTATTACCCGATTTGAAACCAGAAGAATTTGCGGATATTTATGCGCAAACGATTACATATGGATTATTTACTGCGCGTTCTGCATTAGTGGGAGGACAAAAATTTACTCGCCATAGTGCAACTGCGCTTATTTCAGAAAGCAATCCATTTCTATTTGCACTCTTTGAGCATATTGCTGGCGACAAACTAGACCCCAATTTAGTGTGGATTGCAGATGACATTGCGAACTTGTTATGTGGCGATTACATGGAAACGGTTTTAATGGCATTTGGAAAGCGCAAACATCAAGAAGATATAGTTGTTCATTTTTATGAAACCTTTTTAGCGAAATACGATAAAGAAAAACGTAAAGCAAGAGGTGTTTATTATACGCCAGAATCGGTGGTTTCTTATATTGTCAAATCGGTTGATCAAGTATTAAAGCAACATTTCGATAAAAAATTGGGTTTAGCCGATAAAGAAACTTTGATTTTAGACCCTGCCACTGGAACAGGAAGTTTTTTATTTAATGTGATTAATCATATCTATGATACCGTTAAAGAAAATCCCAAAGAATTAGGTAAATGGCAGCATTATGTTGAAAATACTCAATTATTACAACGTTTGTTTGGATTTGAAATATTGCTTGCGCCGTATGTTGTGGCACATTTGAAATTAACTATGTTATTGAATGAAAAGGGATTTTTAGCATCAACGTCTAAACAACAACGATTTGAAATTTATTTAACCAATGCGTTAGAAGAACCTACAAATAAGAAATCTTCTTTGATTCCAAATTTCATTTCTCAAGAAGCCGATCAAGCCGCCGATATTAAAAATGAAAAACCGATTTTAGTAATCTTAGGAAATCCGCCTTATTCTAATTATGGAATGATGAACAAAAACAAATGGATTTTAAATTTATTAGATACTTACAAAATTCGAGATAAAGTGAAATTATCAAGTGAAGAAAAGAAGTTAAATTTAAATGATGATTTTATTAAATTTATTCGGTTTGGACAATGGCGAATTGATAAAACGGGTTCAGGGATTTTAGCGTTTATTTGTAATAATACTTTTATTGATGGTTTAACGCATCGTTTTATGCGTCAATCTTTATTAGAAAGTTTTGATGAAATTTACATTTTAGATTTGCACGGAAGCAGTAAGAAAAAAGAAACTTGTCCCGATGGTTCAAAAGATGAAAATGTCTTTGATATTCAACAAGGTGTGTGCATTGTTATTTTTATTAAAAAACCGCCTTCTCTTTTTGAAGAACAATCTCAAGCAACGGTATTTCATGCAGAAATGTTTGGATTGAGAGAAACAAAATATCAAGAACTCGATGCAAATGATATTTCAACGACTCATTGGACAACCTTGAAACCACTCGCCCCCGATTTCTTTTTTGTTCCCAAAACAATTATTGAAGAAAACGACCCTTATCAGCATTTCTGGGGATTAAAAGATGTTTTTACAATTTCTGGATCAGGAGTGAAAACAGAACGTGATAAACTTTCCATTCATCTTACCCGCGAAGGATTAGAAAATGTTGTAGATGATTTTAGAAAACTAAATGAATCTCAGTTAAGAATTAAATATGATCTTGAAAAAGACAGCCGTGATTGGAAAGTGTTAAATGCTAAAAAAGATGTATTAGAAAATTTAGAGGAACGTTGTTTTCAAAAAATTCTTTATCGTCCTTTTGATTATCGTCATATTTGGTACAGTGGAAAAACCAGAGGTTTTATTGGAACTCCAGCTTATCCAACTATGCAACATTTATTGAATCAAGAAAATTTAGTTTTAATTGCAAAAAGGCAATGTAAACTTGATCCATTTTCTTATATGTTTTGTTCAAATTCTATAATAGAATCTTGTATTTTTGAAAGTGCATACGCAAATGCTATTGCATTCCCTCTTTATCTTTATCAAACGGATAATTTAAAGGGAGAAACGTTAAAGATACCGAATTTCAAAAAAGAGTTTTTAGAAGCGTTTGCGAAAGCGTTGAACTTAAAGCAAGTTGAACCGTTTAATTTACCCGAAAATATAAGTGCAGAAATGATTTTACACTATATGTATGCGGTATTTCACGCGCCCAGCTATCGTGAAAAATATGCGGAACGTTTAAAAACCGATTTTCCCCGTTTGCCATTACCTCAAAATATTCAACAATTTCAATCACTTATTAAGATTGGTGAACAATTAATTGGATTGCATTTATTAGACAATATTGCGATTGAAGATGAACAACAACGTCCCTTATTTCCATTTGCGAAAACGATTCCAGAATTGGTTGAAAATATGACCATTCAAAAACCCGATTACATTGAGAATCAACAACGAATTTATGTGAATAAAACGCATTATTTTGGAAAGGTTGAAAAAGGTTTGTGGGAATTTAGAATTGGAGGTTATCAAGTGTGTGAAAAATGGTTAAAAGATCGCAAAGATCGTATTTTAACCGCAGAGGAAATTACTCATTATCAACGTATTTTAGTCGCATTATCCAAAACCCAGCAACTCATGAAAGAAATAGATACCTATCTGGATAGAAATCCATAAGGTGCAATTACATTGCACTGAAATAAATGCCATTAAGTTAAAGCATAAAAAAAGACTGGCAGTCCTTAAAGGAATACCAGTCTTAATTGTTTGAATTAATTAGAAATTATGCGCTGGAAGTTTGAGGACGTAAGTTGTGCCTTTACCTGGTTCAACTTCAATATCAAAACGACCGTGCATCATTTGCCAGAAATGCGAACTAATTGCTAATCCTAAACGTACCGATTGTTCTCCGCCACTTGCATGAGGATCGGCTTTCGCAAGGGCTTTTAACAACCATTCACGCCGTTCTGTGGGCATTCCGCCGCTAGTATCTCGCACCGAGAAACGAATCCATTCTTTGCCCGCTTCTAATTCACGAGAAACATCCAACGTAATTTGACCGTTTTCAGTGGCTTCGGAAGCGTTGTTAATTAAATTGAACAACACTTGATGCAAGCGGGTTAAATCGGTTTGCATTGTGCCGATGTCAGATGGGCAATTGACCACCAACGTATTGCCATTTTGACGCGACAGAACGGTTGCAATGCTTTCGACTTCTTCGACCAAGTGCATGATTTTACAGGTTTCTGAATGGAGTTCGATTTTGCCCGTTTTGATCTTCGACAAATCCAAAATTCCATCACTCATTGAGAGCAAATATTTCGCAGAAATGTAAATTCTATCGACATCCGATGCAATCGCTAAATTTGGCGTGTCTTCGACTTCTTCACGCACCAATTCGCTATAACCAATAATCGCATTTAACGGCGTGCGTAATTGGTGGCTCATGTTCGCTAAGAAACGAGATTGCGCTAAATTCGCGGATTCGGCAGCTTCCGCCATCAAATAGGCGTGACGCATCGAGTTGTGGAAATAAAGGGCTAATAACAGCGTGATAAATAAGCCAGAAATAAGAACTGTCGTTGCCTGCCAACGATACCCTGCCAATAAATGATAACCGGGTGCGGAACTACAAACGACCGTTAAAGTTCTTCCGCCAATAGTTAATTTGCGTTCGATTTTTAATTTAACGCTTTCAAAGTCTTGGTTGAGTTCTTTTTCGGAAAGACCATCTAAGATGCTTTCGTCGACTTGCCCGGGTAAGAAATGTAAAAAGCGCGCATCTTCTTCAATGTCTTCAGAATTATCGAAGACCCGAATATCAATCGGACGTGGTTCGAGGGTTTTCATCGCAATATCAAGCACATCGCCCACTAAATACACCGCCATCACAAAACCCGCAAAAGCGTCACGACGTTGTGCCATTGTTTGGATGGGCGCGTTGGGTTTGTAAATGGGCAAGAAAATCACCGAACCCGATTGATTTGCGGTATCTGGTACTAACGTGACGTGAGAAATTGCCACAGGTTCGCCGCTATCTCGAGAAGCCAACAGCAACGCCCGCCGATGTTTATCCGCAGAAATATCTAAACCAATAGAAACTTCATTCCCTTCAATGGGTTGCACATAAAACAACGGCAAATAACTATCGCGTTGGGCTGCGGGGATAATTTTACCGTCGATGTTTAACTCATTGAATTGAAAGTTCGGATAAATTTTCTGTGCATCTGCCAAAAATTCAGCACGTTTGTCAGCGCTGACAAAAGGAATCCATTCAACCGCTTTGATCGAATTATCCTTACTAATCAAAGGCATGACGTAGTTTTTAAACATTTCAGGGCTAACACCCGTTCCGACCGCTTGGAAAAAAGCGCTCATGCTGGACGTGACTAAATCGATTTTATGTTTTAACGCCCGTTCAATAGCGATGGCGCGGTCTTCAGCAGCCACCTGAAAAGTGTTGCGTGTGCGTTCCTCTTCCCACATATGCACAAAAATATACAAGCCAATCGACACCAAAATCCCCACCGTCAAACTTAAAACAATGGGCAAATAGAGTCTGCCGCCGTCGGAAGAATTTACCCGCGAAGGGTTTGTTTGAGTAGTGTGTTTATCCACAATTCCTCTCCTTGAAATGTGACTTAAAGTAAAAAATTAACCGTACCATCTAAGCAGATGTTATGCCGTAATCCCCTCATTTTGCCTGTTAAGTACCCCTTATCGCAAGCTATTTTTCAAAAACCCCTTAACCTATTATTTTTAATGGCATATTTGACAGTTTAATTAACCTGTTCATTTTGTGCCAGATCGTCCTTTTCAGGATTAAACAAAGGAACATTTCTCAAAGGGAGAACAAGCGAATGAGTTGCGAGGTGTAAAGCAGCTCATTCGATATTAAAAAGATAATAAAATCAAGGGCGTAAATAGGCATAGCCTTGTTCTTGTAGTTCGACGATTCTCACTACACCAGCGGGAACAACTTTCACGCCTTCTTCTAATTTTGGAACAACGCCGTTATTTTGAGCAGCCACGCGGTCAAGGGTATTTTTACACATTGAAAAGCTGATGTTTTGCATCACTAAATTGGGGATGCGTTTAGATTCTGGACTCTCGCCCGCCATCAAACTTAACCCTTTGTTAAACGCAACAATTTCAATATCGACATCATCCATGCCCCATGCTTTTTGCATATTAAGTGCATTTCCTAACGCCATTTGATGTAATGCAGGATCGTCCGAATTAACTTGAATCACAACTCTATGTTTTTTCAAGTTATTTTGTTCCGCAACGACGATATTTTGCACTAACATCAACCCTAAAATTATTCCATACATCAAACGCATATCCTTTCTCCTTTGGTCAAAAAAGTGATCATAACATTAATTGTTTTGTTTGTTCAATTTGCAGCGTGTTTTCCTTAATATAGAAATATTATATCATATATAGATTAATTAGAGAAAAGGCAGAGCCAAGTTTTCTCAAAGTGGTGGTGGTGCATTTGGTGAATGATAGTCTTTATATTTCAAGGAATTAAAACAATATTTGACTCTATAGTGCACCACTACCAAAGCGTTTAAATAATCCTCAAAAAACTTGAGTTCGGGATAACTTAATTTTAATTTCTATTTAATTTAAAACTTAGGTTATTTTAATTTATAAAAAAAGAGCGGGAATATTTTCTCGCTCTCTTTTTATTTTAAGTGTTTTGTGGATCAACGATTTATTTGAAAATTCTCGAGGGGTTGAACGCTCTCAAGGTTAAGATCAAAGGTAAATGCGGTAGGTTTTTGTTGTTTCAAGTCAACATTGTAATTGGAGGTGGTTTGTTCACCAGAGGAAGATACCACTCGAACGTTTAAACAAGGAATCTTTAAATCACCCGCTTCACCCGCCATTGTAACATAATTTGCAATACAGTGATTTGGGGCAGCATAAGTAATTGTTTTACTACTAGTGTCATCCAGTGAGCAATCATCTTTAACTATCAGTACTTTTCTAATTCCCACGAGAGCATTGGCGTATGCTTGATAACCTATCATTAAATCTACCCATTGAGATGTTTGTGTTGGGCATTTTTCTTTATATGAAAGGGTATCAAATACTAATACTTTTCCAGTTGCTGTTAGTTTGGCGTGATCAACTGTACCATAAACACATTTTTCTCCGTTGATTGCAACGTTTCCAAGTGCCGTAATCACTGCTGCGGGATAAAAGCACATTCCTTCAAAAGTATTATCAGGTTTTTGAGTAATAGCGACTTGAATGCCCGCCGATAAATTCCACATACCCGTTAAATCTAATGCCGCCGCTGGTTGAGCAACTGATGCACTAATCACTGCCGATAACAAGAGTTTTTTCATAAAATGTTTCCTAAAAAGTTAATTAAAAAAGAGATAGATAAATAGAGCGAGAAAATGTTCCCGCTCTTTGGTTTTTTTAAGATGCTATCCCATTGATTTATGGGAACTTCACAAAGGGATTAGAGTAACCAGTACAGCCTGCACCATACCAACGGCGGGGGCCATTAACGCTGCCGCCATAACACTCCTCCTGTGATATTGTGGTGTCACTTCCCATACATCTACCACCCGTATCATTAGGTCTACCCGCTTTGTCGGTATGGGGGATGAACGAGTGACCACTT
>JFJP01040843.1_pt1 | contig 10586 bp, 7 predicted proteins | sample 431651 | NCBI WGS metagenome assembly JFJP01 (sample SAMN02602958, study PRJNA72255) | Microbial mat metagenome, whole genome shotgun sequencing project. | biome: fresh water; feature: sink hole; material: water; isolation source: purple microbial (photo- and chemosynthetic) mats found in...
GTTCCCTAAAAATCCTTACACAAGGCACTATTAAATTTACTATTGCCACAAAATTCAGTTGGATTTGCCCTGCTCTAAGCCCTTGGTGAACAGCTGAGCCACTTGCTGTGGCAGAGTTGGGTTGTTGATGAGTGCGCGAAATCCCGGCAGTATTTGATCGGTTTCTGACTGCGATTCGGCTGCAGCGTTTGCGATCAAGGACTGGCCTAGTTCTGCGAATAGCTCTACAAGGTTTTCTTTACCGTCAAGAAGGATCTCCATATATGCCGGGTTGTCCAGGTTCTTGACCAGCGGGGTATCGGCAAGCATTGTTTGCAGCACCCGGTGCATGGAGTTGTTCCCGGTTTTGCGGCGGTGCCCCCTGCGAACACCTCGAAAGAACTGCTCGAGGATATTGTTGGTGCGCTGGGGATAGATGGAGGTTTTCCCTTGAGGAGTCATCACTTCGATGGGATCGGCGAAGAGTTTATCTCCGTATTTATCTATCTGTTTGGCCATTTTTTTGCTCAGCCGATCCGCTGCTAATTTGGGATCCTTTTCGAGCTTTTCCCGGAACCGAGCAACACCTTGACGGATGCTGTCCATAACCTCCGGGGTGCCGTCATCGTTGAGACCGTTGCCGCCACCAGGCAAGGCGATGCGCATGGCCTGGCGGAGTTGATCGAAGATCTGGGAGCGCCAGCGCAGCTCCTCCACCGCCTGGCAAAGACCGATGTCCTTTCTGGCGCGGGAAGCTATCCTGGCCAGACTGAAGAGAGGCTGATTGTCCTGTCGTGCCTCGGTAGGCGAAAGATAAACCACCTTCGACAATAAAGCACTCACCTCGATCAGACGCTCGGCGAACACAAGAAGCGGACGATCGAAAGGAAAACCGTAGCCATCACCACAGTGCTTGCCCTGAAGAACCCAGAGGGCCAGCGAGTAGGTGGCGGCAAGGGGCATGAGCCTTATGTCTTGGGCTGCCCCGGCAGTTTTGAGAGCCTCGGCCAGAAACGCGGCTGGCACAGATTCTCCATGCCCTTCATCGATACGGACGCGCACATTCCGGACCAGGGCGCGAAGCCGCGAGGACATGGCGTGGCTGCGTAGGCGATGTCTCAGCTCGTCGTATGCAGGTTCGAGGAAGTCCTTGCCGATGTCGCGCAGGAAATGAAAATGGCAGATAAGATCCCTTGTGCCGGGAAATACCTGGGCCACCGCCTTGCTGATGCCGGTTCCCATGTCATGCACACATACTTTCGGGGTCCCATAGTCAGTCTGCACCTGTCGCAAGAAGGGAACAATGTGGTCGGCGTGCTCGCTGGGCAGCTTGACATTGGCGAGAACGATCTTGCTCAGGCTATCCATACCGGTCATCAGCGCCGGAGCATCCCCTTCGTGGGTGGCGTCCAGATGAAGGACATAACCACCGGAGAGCTTCATCGTCCGGCGGATCTTCGGGGTAGCCCGGTGATGCCCGGCGGCCAGGAAAGTGATGAACTTGCGCCCCAGATAAGCGATCTCGGAGTTGGAGATATGTACGTTTCGGGCAATAAGCTGAGTGCGGATCTCCTCGGTGGTCTGGTGGTTACGGAACAAGGCCTCTCCCACGAAAACCAGGATATCATAACCCACATTGCAGCGACTGGGAGCAAGCCGGAGAAGTTCCTCGGAGTGGGAGACGCGGGAGCAGATGCAGCATTCATATACCGTCTCGTGGGCAATGAACGGCCCGTTCATGCTCAGAACCGACTTTCGCCGCGTCTTCTGGACAACAAGTTTCCTGCCACAGCCGCAGACCTCTTGTTTGGGGAAGAACCGGATAACCGGAGGCTGGGGGAACAACGAGGCTGGCGATGACTCCAGTGCCAACCGGGCAAGACTGCTTTTTAAGGCTCGCCAGGCGGTACCACCCGAGTTTGCGTCGTTTTTTTTATACCGTGCTGATCGAAAAGCCGTTGGATCTGTCTGGCATCGATGGCAACACGCGATTTGCGTGATATCACTCTTTTGAGATCTTCGAAACTTGCTTCGGGATGCTGGATAAACTCCACCAGGATCAGAACCGCGATTTCGGCAGGAAGCTGAGCCAGCAGACTCCGGCTGGCCATGGCCCGGCGCTGGACGGTGGCCATGGCCGGATCGACGGAGAAATAGACATGGGACCGCGCCAATTTCTGGCGCTGCAGCTTGCCGTTGCGGCACAGTTGAACCAAGACAGAATGACACCTTACCCGAAGTTTTGCGCCCAGTGTTTCCGCAGTCATGCCCGCCGGGCTCCGTGCTGCAAGATCGATCAAGGTACCGGTGAGACTCCCGGACCTCGAGAAGCCGATATCGCGGAAAAACCACAGGCCGTCCCCGTCGAAAAGAGGGATCGAATGAAGCGTATACCAGCTCCCATTGTGGGTGAAGCTGCTGAAATATCCGACCTCGGCGAGAAAGCGACGAATCGACGGAATCGAATACTTCATCGCAGCGGCAAGGGGTTCGATCATCCAACAGGATTGCTCCTGGAAGAGAGCGATAAGGCTTTGGCGTGGCTGTTCCCGGGTAGACATAACCGCCTCCTGATAACGTATTGCATATTGACGAATAAAGCAGGCCATATTGCAATACTTTATCAGAAAATCCGAGCCATGGCAAGGGTTGTTGAAGCATCACTAAATCGGTGCAATTTTGGTATTTATTCTGTATATTCAAACCCATACTCATGAAAATAGTGATAACACCAGTGGCGTGCTCGCCAGAGGATACTTCAGGAAATCGTTGGTAAGTATGGCACAATCTATCGCCTAACTTACTGATATTTATAGATCCAACTGAAAATTGGAATCATAGCAATTTTGCAATCCCACTGATGGTAATGGAGGCATATGACGTTTTCTGGTTGCCAATAATTTTTATTTACACTGGATTTTTTATGGTTCCGAACCGTTAAAAGTGAAAATGTCGCCTGTATAAACCCTAAAGCGGGCTGAAGCCCGCAACCCAAGGGCCATAATCCCCTCCCACAGCAGAGGGGATAAGTACCTTCACAAAATTCATTCATAAAAAACAAGAAATGAATTTCTAAGGTACTAAAATGTATTCTTATCGGTCAAAAACCTTTTGCAGGGTCGGAAGCATATCGTTTTCAAGCTCCTGCAGGTAGGCATCCCATTTCTCGCCAAAGCGGTAAAAGGCCATTGAGGCCATCTTCTTGGTAAGAATAGCGTCACGGTAGGGTTGGAGGTTTTGCCCGTCCAGGATAGCCATTATCGGCCCTTCTCCGAGTTTTTCCTGCAGTACCGAAGGAATGTAGTATTGCATAATCCTCCAAACCAGGCCCGGTGCTGCCAGAATCTCAGCAAGACGTCCTTCGAGATAATCCTGCAGGGCAAAAATCTTCTCACTGCTGGTTTCCGAGAGAACAAACAACGGAATTTTTCCCTCGGCATCGTGCAGTCGGAGCAGTAACCCGGTTTCAAGGCGGGCATAACGGTCAACCAGACTGAGAATATCCTTGATCAGCGCCCAGCGGGTGACAGGATCATTCTGCAGCTGCTCTTCGTAGCCGTCCTGAAGTAAAAAGGCTGTCAGCACCTCGGCTATCGAACTGGAGAAAACACCACCCTTGTTGGCGGTGGTGTCCTTGATCTGCTTGATGTCGGTATGGGTGGCAATATGACGACGCGAACCGTCATCGAAAAAGACATTGGCCCCCTCGACGATAAATTGCAATTCCTGAAAAAGCTCGAGAAACTGCTTGACGTTACCGTGGTGAATGGTGTCTTTGAAACCGCCGCAGGGAATAAAGGCGCGAATATCCGCCCGGCTGATATATTTACGATTGGCCGGGTCGGTGAGAAAATTACGGTGGAACAAAGCCCCATCCTGCACCTTGGTACCGTCGGGTAGGGTTATGTTGCCGGACTCAATCGGCACCCTGAAACCCTGCTTGCTCAATTTCGCCGTCGGAAATCCGAGGGAATTGACCCGCGGATTTGAATTGCGCATAAAGGCCAGCTTCATCAAGTCCTCTTTATCAAGACCCTGGGGATCGAAAAGAACCGAACCGCCATCAATAATGAGGCAGATTTTACCTTTATAACTCTGGATCTGGTTGGCTCCGAGATCACCATCCGGACCACCGGTAATCATCAGGTTTAATGCTTCTTCCCGAGCCTGATAGTGGTCGATAAGGGTTCTGAAACAGCCCATGATGGAGGTGGTGGTCATGCCGGAGATTTCAATCTTCCCACCAATTTCTCTGTATATTTCCGACATATCGGTGGTTGTAAGGCAATTTTCACCTTCAATCTGCAACAGAACGCCTAGGTCTTGCCGATCATAGAGGCCAAAGGTCCGTCCGTCTGACAAAAGGCCGTAAGTGTCGTGGGGAATACCGAAGCTTTTTCCCGTGGTCAGGGTCCGCCAGTAAGGGTACCCCCTTTCCCTGGCGTGATAGGCGACATCATCCATGAGCGGCGCGGTACCTTCATCCGGGCCGAAAAAGACCATCTCCGGTTTGCCGTAGTAGTCAATGATCGACCCATCCGGCAGGATCAAATCCATGATCCCTTCGGTATAATCACTCAGGGCCTCTTTACGGTATCCGGCGTATTCCGGTCGTGGAACGACCACTCCCTTTGAACCGCTTTCACAAATATCCTTATGTTTCAGCCGTTGTGCCTTGGGACCGAGGGCATAATTGAGCAAAACGGCGTTATCGAGTTCCGTATCATAATTGGCCCGGGATACACGAATTAACCGCAAGCCGCCGCGAGCAATATCGGCAGCCCGAAGGTGCGTGCCGCAGGAATAATGGCCGTTGACGAAAAAGATGCCGAAAACAAAGCGGGTAAAGACCAAAGGATCAAGAATACCGTTGTCGAAACGGAAAGAAAATGAGCGCTTATCGGCTTTGTAAAAATTGGTTTTCAAGGTGCAATCAACCATCTTGCACATGAATTTAAAGATTTCATAGCCGAGAGGAAAATCGAGAAATCGACTGGCGATGATCTTTTCAAACTCCTGCCATTGCTGTTTGATTTCTTCGATGCTGATATGCTTACCGACCGATGGAGAAAATCGTTTTTCAAAAACGTCGTATAAGAATTTGATAAGATCGGGATTCTTCGAGACAGTATCGTGGATGAGCCTTGCCGTATACGTTGATTTGTTGGAACTCTGGACGCGTTTGGCAAAGGCCTCGCGCTGATCCTTGCTGGCAAGATTCTCAAGAATTTCCCGATCGGCAATATTTTCGCTTTCCTTGAAAATGAACAAATGCGCAAAATCTATGGCATTCCCGGCAAAGAGCATTTCTTTGAAGGTGATTTGTCCCTGCAGATACAAACGACTGATCGGCCCTACGGCAAAAGAGAGGAAGGCGCGGAGGTCGGTCACCACACCATCTTCCTGTTTTCTTGTTAATTCTCCGCCGACATACAAGGTGCAGATGGACGACGCCACGGTTGTCTGGCCGACATAGGGTTCCCAATAAGCACGCTGTAAGGTTAAACCGTGGTCTTCAAGAATCCTTCGGAGTACCGGCAGTTGCGGTGAGGCAAAATCGGAGTTGAACATCAATCGTGTCTCTCCGCTTTCCGGCAGGTTAAAGACGGCAATCAGCGGTGTCTGCGATTGTTCGCTTTCCTTGAGGAATTTCTCATAGCGCCTCCGTGTCGGCTCCGGGGTAACATGGTAATCGCCGGCAACGGAAAAGAGAAAACGGGATGGGGCAAAAATTTCACGACCATAGTCACCAATGGTTTCCGGTCGGATGATATAGGTGGAGTATTTACTTTCCGGGCTATAATAATATTCACGACGATGGCCGGAAATCAAGTGTTCGAGCACCGCCTCCATGGTATCTCTCGTGTCTTCGCTGGCAATACGCACCCACTGCACGGTTCCCGATAAGGTCGTATCAACATCTATCTGCGCGACACTGCCGCATAAAACCACGCGACCATCGACAACCTTGATGGAAGCGGCAATGGACTGCAAAAGATTGGCAAGGGCTGCTCTATGAATATTTTGAAAGAAGTATCTGGGTAAGCCAAGATCCTGCAAGAAAATTCCGGCAGCCAGATTCAGACAATTGGCGGTCAACAGTCCTTCCGAGGACAAATCGATGACCGCTTCATAAAGGACTCTCGGATCAAGTCCGACGCTCTCGGCCTTGGTAATAATCGCCGCACCCCGGGTCGAGGAAGAACTGTAGGGAGGAAATTGTTCCATGAAAGCTCCTTCTGAAAAACTGCAGAAGCACCCTTTGCCCTGATTTTTCAGTAAGGGTTGAAAAATCAGGGCAGGTCGGGGGCCAGGCTAATGAACGTCGGGCAACAGCTGCTACCGACGGAATTGGGCTCCCAGCACCAGACCGAGATCGAAGGCTCGGTTGTTCATGGTCAGGAAATCTTTGGGGACACGATCGGCAACAGCCGCCATTACCGATTGCGGCTGCAAAATTTCCGTGATGCCAAGGAGTGCGCCCAGCACACAGATATTGAAAACCACCGGTTTGCCGATCTTTTCCATAACCGTTTCATACATCGGCAGTTCTATCTGTTTGGCATCGACCTTACGGGTTGTCTGCACAAAACGCTTGTCAGTCAGTAGGGTTCCACCAGGCCGGATAATCGAGGAGTAGGTATTGTAGGCCTCCTGGGTTAAACACACCAAGATGTTCGGCTGGGTGACCTCCGGGAAATTAATTTCCTTATCGGAAATGATGATGTCGCTGCGCGTTGCCCCACCCCGGGCCGCAGCTCCATAGCTTTGGGCCTGGGTAGCATTCAGACCCTCGTAAATAACAGCCGCCTCGGCGAGAATAATCGCGGCGGTTATAACTCCTTGGCCGCCGGAACCCGAGAATACCAAGCGTATCCTGTTCATGATACCTTCTCCTTCATTGCTGCAGCGATAACTTTGTCATACTCTTCGCAGTATTCCGGTCGCTCTTTCTCAACAAAAATACCCCGGGGAATGAGATTCGGTTTTTCCTCCAGGGCCTTCGAGCCAAGTTTTGCCGTGTTATCTCGGTAAAGGGCCAGCATATTGGCTGCGTCTCCCTCCTTATTTTTCCGGCCGAAATGTGTTGGACATTGCGACATGATCTCAACGACGGAAAAACCTTTGTGAACAATGGCCTTGCTGAGCATCTCGGTGCACTCCTTCACATGAAAGGCAGTGGACCTGGCAACAAAAGTAGCCCCGGCGGCTTTAGCCAGTTCAACAACATCAAAATTGCTGTCGATGGTTCGATACGGCGCAGTGGTGGCTTTCACTCCTGGACCGGAGAGAGGAGAAAACTGGCCGCCGGTCATACCGTAAATGCGATTATTCATAACAATGGCGGTGATGTCGATATTTCGACGTGCCGCATGAATAAAATGATTACCGCCGATCGCCAGGGCGTCGCCGTCTCCCATCGGTACGATAACCTTGAGGTTCGGTCGACTCAGCTTGACACCGGTGGCAAAGGTCAAAGCCCTGCCATGTATCGTGTGCAGCGAGTGAAAATCGACATAACCGGAGATACGCGCTGAACAGCCGATACCGGAAACCATGACAATCTCGTTTTTGTTCAGCTTCAACCCTTCAATCGCATGAATAAGGGCGTTGAGAATGGTCCCGTGACCGCAGCCCGGGCACCACATATGCGGGAAGAATCGTTCCCGTAAATAGTCTTTTACCGCCATATTATACTCCCCTCCCCTGGATGACCCGAAGGAGTTGTTTGATGTCTGAAGGAGTGATCAATTTTCCGTCAATCCGGTTGGCCAGGAAAACCCGATCGGGATTTTTCACCGCCGCCTTTACCTGGGTAAGGACCTGTCCCATATTCATCTCCACCACAAGGACCGCTTTAGCATCCGAGCACTTCTCCTTCACCAGCTCAACAGGAAACGGCCAGATGGATTGTAATTCCAGCACCCCGATTTTTTCCCCTTTGTTCCTTCTGTTTTGCGCCAGATGAATAGCCGACCTGGCGGATGACCCGTAGGAAACAAGGATGTACTCAGCCCCCTCCAGACAATGCTCCTTATAGCGGGTAATGGCTCGAACATTGTTCTCAATCTTGTCGATGAGATGGCGCAGTAACTCGTTGACGATCTTTGGATTGTTTGAAGGAAATCCCCACATATCATGAAACAGGCCGGTGACGTTGTAGCGATGTTCCGCGCCAAAATCCGACATCGGCAAACGACCGTCTTCCCTCGGCAGGTATGGATGATAGTCGACATCCTTGGCAACGGAAGTGCGTAAACGGTCAACGATTTCCAATTCCCCCTTCTCGGGAATAATGAGCTTTTCCCGCATATGACCAACAACTTCATCAAACAGGAGGACCACAGGGGTGCGATAGGTTTCCGCCATATTAAAGGCATCGACCGTCATCTTGAAAACATCTTGATGATTGGAAGCAGTCAAGGCAATAATCGAATGGTCGCCATGGGTACCCCAGCGAGCTTGATTGATATCGCCCTGGCTCACATGGGTCGGGTTGCCGGTCGACGGCCCACCTCGCTGAACATTGGCTATAACGCAGGGAATTTCCGCCATACAGGCATAGCCGATCGCCTCCTGCTTGAGAGAAAAGCCCGGTCCGCTGGTCGCGGTCATAACCTTCTTGCCGGTCAGCGATGCACCAATAATAGCGCACATGGAGGCGATTTCATCCTCCATCTGAATAAATTTTCCGCCGTTTTCCGGGAGTCGCTCCGAGAGGTGTTCAGCAATTTCCGTTGAAGGAGTTATGGGATACCCGGCAAAAAAATCAAGCCCGGCATAAAGGGCACCTTCCACGCAGGCCTCATTCCCCTGAACAAATCGAATATTCTTATGCATTCTCCTCCCCCTCTTCCGTCTGTACCTCAATGGCGAGATCCGGACACCGGAGTTCACACATCCGGCAGCAGATACAATCCTCCGGCCTCTGTGCTACAGCCTTATCAGTTCCATCCAATTCCAGAACCTTTTTCGGACAAAATTGGACACAAATACCGCAGCCCTTACACCAGTCCCGATTAATGACAATTGCCTTAAGCTTTTGCTTGGCCATACTCCCCTCTTATCAATTGATTGTCGGCAATCAAAAATTTTATGTCTGTTCCCACTGTTATTCTTCCATCATGAAAGGATACGAGAAATCCACCGGCGGCACAAATGTTTCTTTGACCGTCCTGGTGGAAACCCAGCGCATAAGGTTGGCCATTGAGCCGGCCTTATCGTTGGTACCGGAAGCACGACCGCCGCCAAAGGGCTGCTGGCCGACAACGGCACCAGTCGGTTTATCGTTGATGTAAAAATTACCAGCCGCATGTTCGAGGCGCGCCACAGCAACATTCACCGCCATACGATCCCGCGCAAAGATCGCACCGGTCAGGGCATACGCCGAAGAAGTGTTGCAGAGATCGAGGGTCTCGGTAAATTGATTATCGTCATAGACATAAATTGTTAAAACCGGTCCAAAGATCTCTTCCACCATGGTTTTAAATTGTGGATCTGTCGCCAGAATGATCGTCGGTTCGACAAAATAACCGACACTCTTGTCGCATTTCCCACCGATAAGGATGTCGCCACCGGGATTATTTCGCACATATTCAATATAGCCGGCAATGGTATCAAAAGCTCCTTCATCGATAACAGCACCGACAAAATTCCGGAAATCAGTGGGCGGCCCCATAGCGATGCGACCCATTTCCGCTCTGAGACCCGCCTCCACCGCCGACCACAGGGAGCGAGGGATATATGCCCGACTGGCGGCTGAACATTTTTGTCCCTGGTATTCAAAAGCTCCCCGAACCATTGCCGTTACCAGCGGCTGCACATCGGCAGTGGCATGGGCAAAGATAAAATCCTTGCCTCCGGTTTCACCGACAAGACGCGGGTACGATTTATATTTATCAATATTCTTACCGATTGTTTGCCACATACGGTGGAAAACCCTGGTCGATCCGGTGAAGTGAACCCCGGCAAGATTTTCATCTGCCAGGCAGATATCGCCGACAACAGAACCGGATCCGGGAACAAAGTTGATTACCCCCGGCGGTAATCCGGCTTCCTCAAGAATTTGCATGATAAGATACGGCGTATAGACTAAGGACGATGCCGGTTTCCATACGACGGTATTGCCCATAATCGCCGGCGCCGTCGGCAAATTACCGGCGATGGCGGTGAAATTAAAGGGAGTAACAGCAAAAACAAACCCTTCAAGCGGCCTATGCTGCGCATAATTCCAAACGCCCGGTGAGGACTCCGGTTGTTTTTCATACAACTCCTGGGCATAACGAACATTAAAGCGTAGAAAATCGATCAGTTCACAGGCTGCATCAATTTCCGCTTGGAAGGCATTTTTCCCACCTGCCAGCATCGCACCGGCGTTTATCAGGGCCCGATATTTTCCGGAAAGAAGTTCGGCAGCTTTAAGAAAAATTGCACATCGTTCTTCCCAGCGAAACGATTGCCAAAGCGCTTGAGTTGCAACAGCCGTATCAATTGCCAGTTTAATCTCTTCCGGACCTGCTTGATGATACACGGCGAGAACGTGATGATGATTATGCGGCATGACAACTTGAGCCAATCGACCGGTCTTAATTTCCTTTCCACCTATA
>JFJP01049567.1_pt1 | contig 10586 bp, 12 predicted proteins | sample 431651 | NCBI WGS metagenome assembly JFJP01 (sample SAMN02602958, study PRJNA72255) | Microbial mat metagenome, whole genome shotgun sequencing project. | biome: fresh water; feature: sink hole; material: water; isolation source: purple microbial (photo- and chemosynthetic) mats found in...
AGTAACGAAAATGGTTTTGGCAAATAATCATCGGCGCCAAGGTCGAATCCTTTTATTTTATCCTGCAGTTCGCCTCTTGCCGTAATTACAATAAAGTAGGCTTCTGATTGTATTTTTTTTGCTTCTTTTATTAAATCAAGTCCATTATAATCAGGTAATCCGATATCGAGTAGAATAAAATCATAAGGATTAACAGCAACCATCTCTGATGCTTCGTTACCAGTAAAAGCCAGATCGCAATTAAACTGTTCTTTTTCGAGAAATTGTTTTATTTCACGAGCAAGTCCTTTTTCGTCTTCTACTATCAGTATTCTCATCTTTAGCTTATTTAAAATTTAATGTATACGAAAGTGAAACCATAAAACCTGATTGTTCTGTCCAACCTATGACCTTGAATTTATCAGAAGGAATGTAATACATCCAGGCAAACATTAACGAAAGATCGCCAATTCCATAACTCACCGGTAGCATAATATCAATACCCTGGTATTCGAATGTTTCTGTTTCAAACCCCCTGCTTTTTAAGAAAATAAATACAGCCCTTTTTATATAGGGCCCCATGTTTTCATATAACCAGTAATCCGTTCCGTATGAGGCAGAAAATGTAGGTTGTAATAAAATATAATCGTTCTTTGTAAAAATCTCATCAAATTGTTCAATAGCAGAAATGCCAAAATCAAGAAAATAATTATCGGTTTTTCCTGAATAAAAATATCCATCAGCAAAAAAATACAATGATTTTAATGTTAAACCCAATGATAAACCACCAGAATGGGTATATACAATGCCCTGATATAATGTATCACCTTTAAAACCATGATAATCATAATAAAGATTTATGTCAAAATATTTTAAAAAGTCTTTTTGGAATCCCAACATAAAATCATAATCGTAGGTTTGAATGGATGCTTCGGAATAATTAATTGTTGAAATATCAGCATATAAACCAATTTTATGATTAAATGAAATTCCACCAAGAAAACCTGGGACATGCTTTGTTTCCTGACGTCTGGAGTTTATTTTATTGTTGGTATAGGTTAAGTCAAAATTCAAGTAGTTATAATCTAACTCGTTTTCTGAGGAGTCGGATTCTTCAGTATCAGGAATTGTATCTGAATTATTTTCCTGCCCATAAGTAGAACTTTCTATAGCAAGAATTAAAACTATGTACAATGCCAATTTCCTAAGAAAAGGAAGATAATTTTTATTTATGTTTAGAGTCATAAAAACAGATATCAACCATTTTTCTTTCTGCGGATAGCTTTTGCTTTTCTTGCTACCTGCTTAGTTTTCTTTTTTTGCGTTTGTGCTTTCTTTCATCGATTTTTTTGGTTACATCAGTTTGCCCATAAGTAAATATGGCAATAAACATAAATAGTAATAATACAACTACACGCTTCATAACAACCTCCTGCTTAATAATACTGTTGAAATTTAAAAAAATTATTGGACAATGTAAAACTCCTTTTTACTATTAATATATTCATTCAAATTAATTATACTTGATTTAGCCCGTAATCCATTTGCTTTATAGCTTAAATTAAGTTGTTCGGAAAACTTTTTGGCCTCATTTATAAAGTAAAATTGTACAATAATATTGCCATCTTTCCGAATAACTGCATATTTTTTATTTATGTCAAGTGTTTGTTGAGCAATTTGTTTATAAATGGTATAATGCTTTTTCCTGAATAAATTTAAATAAAACGTTCTTAATTTTTTTTGAATAAGTTCCATAGTGTTAAAGTTTTTTTGAACATAATCCTGGAAAGAATAATTACTTTCCAGGAAAATTAAACACCAACCTTAAAAATTAATCTGTTTATTTATATTAAACGTTTAAAAAGCTGCCCACTTAAGGGCAGCCGACTCTAAACACATTACCTGTTTCGACGACGATTCAACTCAATGGTTTTTGTTACGCCATCTTTGGTAATTTCAGCAAGATTATCGCAGGTTCCATCACCATAATCGATAATTATTAATGTAGTTTCGTTTATTGTTATTTCTCTTACACCTGAAACAGGCCATCTGAAACAACCAGCTTGGTTTGTTTTTACTAAAGGTGTTGTAATTTCGGCTGCAAATGTTGATCCATCGGCCATTGTACCGTTTGATGAACCGGTAATTTCAATTACATCATCGTACTTTTCTCTTGTATCCGATCCGGCAGTTACAATTCTTGTATGTTCTGCATCCCAGCTAATTGTTCCGGCGCCATCCGCAAGAATTATTTCTCCATTTACAATAATATCACTCTGGCGATACTGATTTTCATTTCTGTAACGATGTACATTTCTTATTCCGGTTAATTGGTTATCATCAACGAAATAATTGTCGAATGAGTACTCAATTTCAACATCACCATCCCAATAATAACCATAATGATTTATATAGATTTTTCCACGACGCTCACGACCATCATTACACAGGCAATTTGTATCACCAAAATCAATAGTAATTTTTATAGTATCATTTAAGATTACACTAGTTATTGTTGCACAAGGACTTAATCTGTAGTAGTTGTACAATTGTATTTTAGAATCAGTTGTTAATGTTTTAGCTTCGTTTTCCTCAGTATAACTCATGGCTTCATCACCAATATCTTCGAGCTCATCATATACATCTGCTGAATACGATTCGTCTACTACTGTATCAAATGATTCTTCTGGTGTGTTTGTTTCTTCATCACACGATGTGAAAAAAACATTCATACTTAATACCATTGCTGCAATTAGCATGCTTTTTAAAAGATTTGTTTTCATAGTTTTTGTTTTTAGTGTTATTAATTAAATATTAGTTCCTGATCAGTTTGAATAACCCTTCTATTATTATTCTGATACAAATCTACTTTGTCAAGATGAAGTGAAAATGAAGAAATGAAAAATGAGTTTTTTTTTAAATTAATTTTTAGTAGAATTTTGTAAGTAAGCTATAAATGAGGCTTATACTATCTTTTTTTGTATATTTTATTTATAAATTTTAGTATCAGAAAATGATAAATTAAAATAAAAAAGGTTTTTGTATGAAACAAAAACTGATCAAGTTGAAAAGTTGAGGAGGAAAAAACGATTTTTCTTTTGTGATAAATACTTCTAAGAAAATTTCTTTGCTTAGATAATTATTACCTGGTTTAGTTCCAAATTCAGGCAATTCGGAAAAAAAACGGAATCATCTGTTTTTAATTGATCTATTTTAGTCTTTTAATCAGGAAATAATTAACTCCAGAATTTATTGTTCTTTTTTGTCAGCCACACAAAAAAGAACCAAAAAAAGTCACCGCCACTGATAAATTTGTTAAAATCATAGTAAAACCTGCTATCATGCGCAACACAAGTCGTCTCGATGGTAATAATATATTAATAAATAAGGTTTGTATTTCGAGACTGAGTGTTGCTTAGCGGACCTACCCGCACATGTTTTACCTGATTTTTAACACAAATTTATCAGATGCGGATTATTGAGCGCTGGCATGACAAAACGACGAGCCATGAGGTAGCGTGAATGCGATAAGCATTAGAATTCCGACAAAGGAGCTTGCTTACTTTGTCAGGAATTGTTTGCTTATCACAAAGAACGTGGAAGTATCGTTTTGTCTTGATCTTTTTTGATACTTTTTTGGATCAAGCCAAAAAAGTTGTAAAAACATAAAATTTAATATTTTAAGCTTTTAAAGATTCTTCAAGAGACGTGAGAAATGTTGTTTTTTCTTTCACAGATTTGCTAAAATTTATGCCTAATGAATCAAATCCTCAATCTTTCGTCTTGATCCACAAAAACCTCAGTGTAGGAATGATATAATTTAAATTCAGGATAATTCAGATGAAGAATAAATCTAGATTATTTCTTATTTGATTTTTTATCAAAATTTAAGAAATAGGTTAAAGAAAACATAAAACTAGATTGGTTTTCCCAAAAATAATCATACTTGTTACTTGGTATTTTATACATCCATGAGGCAGTTAAATATATATTCTTAATGCCATAGGTTACGGGTATATAAAAATTGAATCCTTCGTATGAAAAGTTTTGGTATGAATAACCCAGACTTTCTAAGTCTGAAAATGTTGATTGCTTTTCTGAAGTTGTCATATTCTCGTATAACCAATAATCAGTTCCAAACGATATGGCTATACTAGGATTAATCATTATGATATCTTGATTTGATAAAATATTTTGTATTTCAATAAACCTTGATAAACTTAATTCAGCGAAAAAATTATTAGTTTTTCCTATTTTATAGGAACCATCTGCTGAAATATAGAATTTACTAATTTCATATCCCATTAGAGCATCAATAGAATGATCAAAGTCTATGCCTTCGAGAAGTGAGTCGCCTTTATATGAATGCCAGCTATAGCTCAAATCAATATCAAAGCCATTGCTAAAATATTTTTGATATCCTGCTTGCAAGCTATATTCATTACAATCTATTGTATCACCAAACGATTTCGAATAATCAATACCTGTATATATTCCCCATTTATTAAAGTAGGTAATGTTCGCAAAAATCGTTGGTAGGTTTTCTGTTGTTCCCGATAGATACTCAAGGTTATTATTTGTATAGCTCATATTTAGCATTAATGAGCTTGTATTTTCTTCTAGGGTGTCAATTACATTATTATCTTTATTATTTTGGCTATATAGGTGTGTTGAGATAAGCTGAATTACTGCCAGCATTATTAAAATACTTTTTGTTTTCATGGTTGGATGGGTAATGCGTTTAAGTTTTTTATTTGAATATTGATTTTTTAAATTACCTATCTGTCACCTCTGTTTCTCCTTTTTGTTACTGCGCCCTGGTTGCGCTTTGACATTTGCTTTGAATTTTGTTTTTGTACTTTAGATTGTTCTTTTTGAGCTTTTTTAACCTGTTTTTGGTTCTGTTTGTTTTCAGGACCAGTCTTTGTAGCTTGTTGAGTTTGCTTTTCAGTGTGTAATTGATCTCTGTTTTGTGTTCTAACTTGATCTCCTGTACCATCTTCTTTACGAACCTGTTCTCGTGCCTGAGTTTGGTTTTGTTCCTTTACCTCAGTATTGGTTTTTACCTGCTCTTTATTTTGTTCCTTTAACTGAGTTTGCGTTTGCTGTTGTGTTTGTTCCTTTTTTTCTTCCTGTGCAAAAACAGAATGAGATAGTAATAAAACTGCAACAATTAGAATTGATCGTTTCATGGTTAAATCCTCCGTTTAATTATTTATATAATTTCATGCTACAAAGTTATGACCCAAAAATGAAGCGAAGATGAAGAAAAGGTTTATTTCAGTAAAAATAAAAAAATCCCTACATATTTTTATGTAGGGATTAAAAAAATTTGCTTAGTATTATTTTCCTGAGCCCTTTTTATTAGTTCCTTTATTTTGTTTTTTCATTTGTTTTGAGTTCGATTTTTGCTCTTTTTTCATTTGCTTTTGATTTTTTACTTGGTCACCAGTACCATCTTCTTTACGAACTTGTTCTCTGGTTTGGGTTTTAGCTTGGTCACCAGTACCGTTGGGTCTGTTCTTTTACCTGAGTTTCAGTTTTTACCTGCTCCTGATTTTGAGCTTTAGTTTGTTCCTTAACTTGGGTTTTTGTTTGTTCTTGTTTTTGCTCTTTTACTTCTTCTTGAGCAAATCCTGCAAAGCTAATTGCAAAGATTAATACAATTGTTAAAAACGTTTTCATGATCTTATCCTCCATTTTAGTTAAACTTAAAAATCTATTATGACTTTCTGAGGACAAATCTAAAGTGGTATGATGAAGCGAAAATGAAGATATAAAATATTTAGTATTTTTATTTTTTAGAAAAGAAATTAAAACAAAGAAATACCGTTTAACAATTTAATTAACCCATAAAAATTAAAAAATGCTTAAAAATTACTTTTGTATTCTGATTATTGTAATAACAACTAATGTTGTTTTCTCTCAAAACCTTCAGAACGATCTTCAGTATTATTTAATTACCAGTCAATATGAAAAGGCGTTGAAAGTAAGTGAAGAACTTATTAAAAGTGATTCTAATGATGCTAATTTGCATTACCAGCGATCAATTATTTACAAACAATTATATAAATATTCTGAATCACTTAATAGCATTCAAAAAGCAATCGCAATTGATAAGGATAATAATAGCTATCTTTCAGAATATGCTGTTATTTTAATGAAGCGTGACAAAGATGCAGAGGCAATTATAATATGGGAAAAGGTTCTCGAGCGAGATTCTTTAAATATAAATGCAGGTATTGCAGTTGCAAATCAATATATTAAAGATAAAAAGTTCGATAAAGCATATCGTATTTACCAAAACCTTTATGAAAGTGACACATTGAATGGTTTCTTTGCTAGAAATCTGGGCTTTTGCAGTATTAAATTAAGAGATAGTAAAAGTTCAATTAAATGGTTAACTCAAGCAATTAAACTCGATAGTTTGGACATTAAAGCATATGAATACTTAACCTTAGTTTATACATCTTTGGAAAAATTTGATCTTGCAATTGAAACAATAGAAAATGCCATTCGATTTGATCCTGAAAATATCAATTTATATATTAAGAAAGGCGAAACTCATGTTATGCAGAATCATAATTATCAGGCTATTCCAGTATTTGAAAAAGCTTTTAAATTGAGTCCGGAAAACGAATATGTTGTTAAAAGTCTTGGAGAATGCCATTTTTTTATTGATGAATATGTTGAAGCAAAATACTATCTCCGCTTAGCCGAATTGCTTTTAAATGATGTTCAGGTTTTTCAACATTTAGGCGATATATATTCAAAACTTGGTCCAATTGATTCAAGTATTATTTATTATAATAAAGCACTCGAGCTCGTTAAACCAGACTATATTTCTTTATTTCTGCTTAATGAGAAAAAGGGAAGGAGTTATTATGCATTAAATGATTTTCAGAAATCTATCGAAGCATTTAATTTGGCTATTGATTTAGAAGTTCAGGATATATTATGGATTCGTTTTCAGCAGGATAAACTAATAATCGATATAGCCTCGATTTATGCCGATAGATTGAATGATAAAAAAACTGCAATCGATTATTACAAAAAAGTTAAAAAGGCGAAAGTAATTGTAAATAAAGACTATTATCAATATGCCCAGGATCAAATAACAAAATTGAACGAAGAGCTGTTTTTTGAAGGGAAACTTTAAAGAAAGAGGTTGTCTCAAAACAGTAATTTTGGTCATTGCGAACCAGCCTGCCGGTTTACCTGCCGATAAGGCATGGCTGGCAGGCGAAGTGAAGCAATCTAAAGTTGCTGAATATCTATAGATTGTTTCGTTCTCCCGATAGCAATCGGGATCACTCGCAATGACCTTTTAAGTCGTTTTGAGTGTAACGTTTCTATTTTTTAGTTAGTCTATCAGACTCTTGGCATAATTAATACCTCCCTGAATAAATTCTTTCGTAATTTTTCCGGTTGGATCAGTAGTCTGATAAATGCGCTCAGGAATATCAAGTTTTTCAAATCTGAATCCTTCGCGCATTTTAAACTTATATTTGTTCAAATGAATTTTCTTACCCATTTCCATAAGATCATTATCTGTTAAATCAAAACCAAGTAATTTAACAGCATCACTTACAAGTTTTAAATCATAAATTCCACGTGCAAAGAAACATACTGCAATACTCGATAAAATTTGGCGAATAGCTTCTTCTTCGAGCAATTTATCAACCACTTGTTGCGGTGTTAAGTCGATCTTTATTAATTCTTTCTGATCAATTGAATATCCAGCATTATCTAAATGACTATGACGAGCTCCTAAAATAAATCCGAGATAACCTGCAGGTCCGGTATGATAACCGGGCATTTCATTTTTTCCAAATCGCATTGCAAATTCTTTTCCTCCATAATGCACGGCAGCATAATCAACACCTTTTCCACAAGCTTTAAGAAATTCAGTAGTTGGATGAACTATTTTCTTAACAATCTCTATAAATGCATCTGCATCGCCCCATTTTAATTCAATGCCATCAAGATCATTAACAGAAATCATTTTTCGTTCAAACATTTCAGTCATCCAAGCTAAAATAACACCCATACTCATGGCGTCAACACCGGTTTGCTCAACAATATCAATAAGCTTTAATAGATTTGTTGGATCATTAATACCAACCATTGTTCCGAGTGAATAAATCAACTCAAAATCGTAACAAACAGGTGATGTTTTATAAAAATATGGATCATCATCATATGGCTCGCGCAAAAATGCAAGATGTATACATGCAACAGGACAGTGTGCGCATGCTAACCGACGAGCAAGGTGATGCTGTGCAATGGATTCGCCTGATATATTTTCGATAGATTCGGACGAGCTTTGCTGCAGGTTTTTAACTGGTAATGCATGAATTGAATTCAGTACTTTTATATTTATTGCTGTACCTACATCATGATATTTTTTCATTACTGGTGATTCGGTAGCTGCTTTATAAATCTGATCATATAAACCTCTATAGGCTTTTTTATCATTTACTTCAATTGCCTTTTTACCAGATATTACTATTCCTTTAAGTTTTTTACTTCCAAATACAGCACCTAGTCCTAAACGTCCAAAATGACGGTATGTTTCTGTGGTTACATTTGAATAGGTAACCAGGTTTTCTCCAGCAGTTCCAATTCGGAAAATAGCACGCAATCCTTCGGCTTTTTCCTGCTGTCTCATAACTCGAGCAGGAATTGAGCCATCTTTCATTCCCCAAAGTGTAGTTGCGTTTTTAAAATGAATCTTATTTCCATGAATAGTTAAATAGATAGGTATTTCGCTGGCACCTTTAATTACAATAGCTCCATAACCTGCCATGCGAATTGCTATTGCACTGCGGCCACCAGCATGGCTTTCGCCTAAATCGCCTGTATGCGGTGATTTAAACATGGCACATGTTTTTGAGGCTAATGGAAATACTCCTGTTAACGGACCAACGGCAAAAATAATGGGTGCTTCAGGCGAAAGAGGATCCATTCCTTCGTGACATTCTTCGAGTAATAATTGCGTGGCAACACCTGTACCTCCAAGATATTTTTCAAATAAATCTTGTCGGTCTTTTGTTTCGAATTTCTTTAATGTAAGATCGATATATAAAACCTTCGATAAACTATCATTGGGCATCATGTGTAACTCCTTTCTTGTCTTTTTTAAGTTCGAGCACTTCGTAAGGGCAATAATCAACGCAATATCCACATTGAACGCAAATAACCGGTTTGTTTTGTTCTTCGTTCCAAAATACTGCTTCAATTACACATGCATCTTTACACAATCCGCATCCGATACATTTTGATGAGTTTAACCGAACACCACCTCCTTCTTTTGGCACAAGTGCATTGGTTGGACAAACTGCTGCACATGGAGGATTTTCGCATGAACGGCATACAATTACAGTATAACCGCGCGAAATACCTCCGGTTGATTTAATTCCAATACTACTATTCGATAATCCCGCATTTCCGCTTCGTCGAGAGCAGGCAAACATACAGCTCTGACACCCTACACATCGCATTACATCTCTTACAGATAGTTTCATTGATTTATTTTAAGATTTGGTTTATTTGGCTCACTAAATAATGAATAAATTTTTAATAAATCACAATAATAATCAAGGATTTAATAACAGATATGTGATCAAATCAGGGAAAAAAATAACAGGTGTATTATTTAAAACGTTTGCAGAAAAAATAAAAAAATCTTACAAATTGCCTTTTAGTTCACTATTTTGTACTTTTAACTAAAATTAAGTTGAGATGGATTTAAAATTATATGAGCAATTTTTACTTTTTTCGCTTGATAAAATAAAAGGTAAGTTTTTAGTTGATTCATTAGCTCTTAATTATGGCCTTGCCGGAGCTATTTTGTTTCAGCTTTCGGAGTCCGAAGTAATAAGATTTGAGAATAAAAAACTTATTTATGATTTTAAAAAAGTAACTGAAGATAAAATCCTTGAAGACGCCATAGAATTATTTAAAAAATCTAAGAAACTCAGAAGTGTTAAATACTGGGTTAATAAATTAGGTTCAAAATCAAGTTTCTATAAAAAACAGATTCTTAATGATTTAATTAACAGAAAGATAATTGCAATTCAGAAAAAGAAATTTCTTTGGATTTTTACATTTACCTATTATCCGATCGTTGATTATACCGATATGGCTCAATTAAAAACAAAACTTGTTGATATAGTTATAAACTTTAAGAAAGCTGACCTTGAAAGTGTTCTTTTACTGAGTTTAATACATAGTTGTAAACTTACCCGAATTTTATTTCCTGATAAGAAAGATCACAAAAAAGCAAACGAAAGACTAAAAGTTTTAACAAAAGATTTGGAAATCGGTGAAGCAGTAAGTCAAACAATTAAGGAAATACAAGCTGCGGTAATTATTGCTTCTACATCGGCAGTTGTTGCAGCAACTGCAGCAAGTACTTCAAACTAAACAGAGATTTTATTTAATTGATTATTACCTTTCTTTAATTGCATTGTTAAAGTTAATAATGCAAGCACAAGAAAAAGTAATCCCGAGATCAGAAGTGCTGATTGTAAACTGAATTTATCGTTGTACCAACCCACAAATGGTCCAATAATCGCGAAAAATATACGAATCATAAAATTCCT
>JFJP01024067.1_pt1 | contig 10585 bp, 10 predicted proteins | sample 431651 | NCBI WGS metagenome assembly JFJP01 (sample SAMN02602958, study PRJNA72255) | Microbial mat metagenome, whole genome shotgun sequencing project. | biome: fresh water; feature: sink hole; material: water; isolation source: purple microbial (photo- and chemosynthetic) mats found in...
GCGGCTTCTTCTGCAGCGATTCTTGCTGCTTCTTCTGCTGCAAGTCTCTCAGCTTCTGCGGCGGCTGCGGCTGCGGCTTCCACTTGTATAGTATTTGTTGTTTGATCTGTTATATCTGTTACTATCAACACAACACTTTGCGTCTGTGTTGTCTCTAGAGGTATTTGCTCATCTGAGGAAGTGAGCATGTCGGGTGCTGGTGGAGGGGTTTGGTCTCCTTGATTTTGCCCATTTGCCAGGGTTTCCTCTGGAGGGGTTTGACCTTCTTGATTGGCTGCTGCTGCGAAGCTCTCACTTACAGCTTGATTCAGCTCTTGCGGAGTAAATTTTACAGGTTCGCTTTTGGTTCCATCAGGTGCTACTCTTATTTGAAATCCTTGCGTTACAATAGTAGGTTCCCCGTTTATACTCACACTAATCGCTCCAAAGGTACAAAAAACGATACTGCTTCCATCAGGTTGGGCTACAATCGTAAAGTTTGTTCCTCGGATACCGATGGTTGCAGTTTTGGTTTGAACATTAAATTTATCAGGTGCTATTTTGCCTATCTTGCCCGTTATAGTTCTCATCGCCCCTTGAACAAGTCCAAATTTTGCAACAGGTGCCTTATTTTCTTCATAAAGATACTCATGAATTGAAAAGTTACTGTTTTTACCGATGGTGATGACTGTTTCATCATTAAAGACGACCTGAACTTTACTTGCATCTTTTGTTTTGATATTATCTTTTTCTTGAACTTTCGCACCAAGAGCGGCTTGTATCTCTTTGGCATCACGCACAATAAAAGCATTTCCCTGCAATGCGGTAATCGTTCCAACACTTCCAGCAAATAGAGCAGAATTGATCACCACTACAAGCAGAATAATTTGAGTTGCTATTTTCATGACAAACATCCTAAAAAGTTTTTATCACGCCGAGTGATAGCGTATATTTTTCATAGCTAAACACATTTTGATTTGAATCGACTCGCTCGTAAGCGGTTTTGAGTTTCAAACGCAAAGTATCCATGAGTTTTGCATTGAGACCCACGCCCAAATTTAGACCATTGTCACCCCTTGTTGAAGCAAAAAGTGTGCTCTCATCCTCATAAACTCTTTTTCTCCATTGGGCGTAAAACTCACCGCCATAGATTGGTGTAAACTGATTTGCATAGGTTGCATCCAATTTATACTCATCATAGTTTACATATATCTCTTCGCCACGCACTTTTTTCTCTTGGATGGCTGTTGCGTTTACTTGAACGTACGAGCGAGGAGAGAGGATATTTTGGAGTCCATATGAGAGTTCATAATGGTTTGCATCTAAATGAGACTGGGCTGATTGTTGAAATTTTTTTGTTTGGTATTTAAAAAAAGCACTGCTTCGCAAAGTATTGGTGTGTGCAAACTCAACTCTTGGCAAGAGAGAGAGTGTTTGGAGATAGTTTTTATTTGCCAACGTCGTTGTATCGACACTCACTCCCATCTCAGCTGTATATTTGGTATATTTATAAAGAAGACTTGGTGTGTAGGAGAGGTATTTTATATCGTATGCACTCTGTTTTTGGTACGTGTTTGAGTAAAATGAAGCTCTGTTTTTTATGGCAAAACCATTTGCTTCTCCTACGTCATAAATGTTAACAAGATCTGCTAAAAATGTAAGGGCAATATCTGACTTTTTGTCAGGTGTTGCGTACTTGGTATTTGCGATAGTATAGGTCTCATCCATAGGACCTGAGTTTATATTTGAGTCATAAAAGGTATCGAGCGCAAGAGTAAGGTAGGTGAAAGATTTTTCTTGAACTTTTGTTACTTTTGAGAGATATAGCTCAATGTTTTTACGTACATTTTGAGGAATCAGAGGATTTGCCAAAACTTCTTTAAAGGCGAGTTCAGCATCTTCATACATCTCAAGCATAAAATAGGTTCTTGCTTTTTCGAGCTTATTTCTAAGATTTGTCTCATCAAGCATCTCTACCCTCTCAAAAGCAGCAAGCGCCATCTCATAGCGACCTGTTTCATAGGCGCAGACACCGAGATTAAAGTTGAGATTGACATCTGAGAGTTTTGTCATGTAGAGCTCTGAGAAAAGCTCATAAGCGGTGTTAAAATCTCTTGCCTTGTACGCATCCATCGCTTTCGTATAGGTCACTTGCATATCTAGGGCAAAAAGAGGCAAAGAAAACGCCAACAAAAAAATCAAGAAAAATTTTTTCACTTAAACACTTCCCCTATCTCGTACCACATTATTGCTAAGATAATACAAATAGTACAAGCCATAAATTTTCCATAATCTTAACATTATATTATGAAAAAATTACTTCAGAAGAAGTTTCTACAAAAAAAGATTGTGCAAATGAGTCAAATGGGAATAAGACAAAAAAATTTACATCTTATACAAACGGCACTGCTCTTGTATATTTTTTGCATTCCAGATATCGCTGATAAGGGCTAGCATGTCGGGGTTGTACTGCATCACTTCTTCTAAGTTTTCACTGTTTAAACCGCCTATGGCACAGATGGGTATTTTGAGTCTGTTTTTTGCGATGCGAAGGGTACTTAAAGGGACGATGCCTGAGTCTGGTTTGGTCGGTGAGCCAAAAAATGAGCCAAAGGCAACATAATCGGCTCCTAAACTCTCCATCTCTTTTGCAAGTTCAACATCTCCATAACATGAAACACCGAGGACTCCATGAAAATTTTCACGTATCTCTTTGACTCTGTGATGATCGCTCTTTCCTATATGCAAACCGCCCAAACCTAGCTCTATGGCAAGTTCTACTTTGTCGTTGAGGACAAAAAGTGCGTTGTAGGTTTTACAAAGTTCATGAAGTGCAAGAGCTGTTTTTTTTATCTCAAAGATAGAGCTTTTTTTGTCACGAAGCTGAACGATTTTTGCCCCGCCTTTAAGAGACTCTTCTACTTGAGCCAAAATAGTGTGTGAAGGGGTCAAAACATCATCCGTAATGACATAAAGACCTTTCAAAATATTTGTTTTTACCATGCAAAACCTTTTTATAAATTTATAAATATTTTATAAAATTTGCTTTGTTTTTTGTAGCGTTATTTTGTCACTTAAATAGAAAATTTTTCTCTAAAAGCTTTAGCTCCATCTTTACTTGATTCTATGGTGTCGGAGATGTTTCTAAAACTAAAACGGAGTTTGCTTTGTTCTATAGTTTGTATCTCTTTTATCTCATCTATATTTATGAGGTATGAGCGGTGAATTCTTACAAAACTGTACGCTTCAAGCTTCTTTTGTAAGTCAGAAATCTTTTGTGCATAGTACGAAAAACCCTTTGCACTTCGTATCATGACCTCTGAGAGATCAGCTTTGACGTAGAAAATCTCTTGGGGTTTTAAGAGGAGGTAATTATCCCCATTTTTGGAGAGTATCCGCAAATCTGACTCTTGTATTGTTTGAGTTTTTACTCGCTCTAAGGAGTTCTTCACCTGCTCAAGAGAGTACGGCTTTACAAGGTAACCAACAGCCCCGATATCAAATGCTTTAAGAGCATGTTCTTCATAAGCAGTTTGAAAAATAATGGCTATATTTTCATCAAGATATTTGAGCTCATACCCTAGCTCAAGTCCACTTGTTTGTGGCATGTTGATATCTAAAAAAACAAGATCATATTTCTCTTTTTTAACCGCTTCAATCGCTTCATTTGCATTTGTTGCCTCGTCAATATCCTCAAAATCAAGCGTTTTTAACATCCTCAGCAACCTTGCTCTTGCAAGTTCCTCATCATCAACAATCAAAATTTTCATGACATTCTCCTAGATAAATATAAAACGTGGGCTCTTTTGTCTCATGTACTTCTATCCTGCCGCCACATAAAAGTTCTACTCTTTGGTTGAGATTGGAAAGACCTACCCCAAATTTTAGCGACTTCATACTGTTTCCATCATTTTTTAGGACGATTCTTTTTTCATTCTCATCAAAAGAGAGCCATATATTGAGCGTTTTGTTGTGAATATTAAACCCATGCTTGATGGCGTTTTCCACAAGAAGTTGGATAGAAAACTTAGGCACACACCATCTTGGAACCACACTTGGCATAAAAAGATGAATCTTGCCTGAGAAACGGATGTTTTCAAGCTCTACATAATCACGCACATTTTTCATCTCATTTGGCAAAGAGAGCAACGCTTTTTCGTTCATGGTATTTCTCAAAAAAGAGGAAACTTTCAAAACAGCTGCTTCGGCTTTATCCTTATCATGATGGACAAGCTCTGCAATTGAGTTGAGTGCATTGAACAAAAAGTGAGGATTGAGTTGCGTCTCAAGGGAACGCAAACGGCTTTGGACATATTGATGGTCTATAAAATCTTTTTGGTTACGCATCTTGACAAATCTATACAACAAAGCCCCTACTATATAAGTCAAGACTCCTACCAAGAGAGCAATGATTAAGATTTGATTTTCAAAGGCATCAATGAGTTCAAGATGCGCTGCTTTTGCTAACGTAGTCCCTAAAATCGTCCCTAAAAAACCTGACAAAAACGAAAAAAGGATGGAGAGGGGAAGCCAATAGACCTCTTTTAATTTTGGCAAGATATTTTTGTTCATGTAAGAGATAAAAACTAAAGAAAAAAGGGTGATGCTAAATCCCACTATAATCCCAAAAATGGCTCCATCTACAAGTGACTTTTCTAAAAGTATGTAGCCCAAAGAGGACAAAAACATCCCAAACAAAATCCCTATGAGTAAAATATATACCCAATCCCTGGACTTGATATGCAAGGCAATGTTATACATGAAGCAATCTTTGTAAGTTTTTGACACCAAGCATCACACCCGGCCACCCTTGTGCGGCATAAACTGTATCTCCTACATTGTAGAGATTTTTTATAGGTGTATCATTTCCTGGTAAAAAGGGGAGAAAGTTTTTGATGGTGATGGCATTGCCACCGAGTTGCGTTCTGTTTATATAGTGCTTGAAAGTTTTTGACGTAGCGCTAAAAGAGGCTACCACTTCATCCTCATCGATTTGAAGTTTAGATAAAATCAGACTTTGCAACGTATCATGAAGCTCTTTTTTTTGTCTTTGATAACTGAGTGGATTTTGCCAAAATCTGCTATCCGTATGAACTGATGCGGTGATGCTGTAGTGCCCCTCTGGTGCTATTTTTGTGTCGCTTGCATCTGAGAAAGAGACAAAAAGAGCTCTTGAGAGAGCATGGGCAAATGGCTCTTTTTCAATGATTTGGTAGTGAGAATGAAATTTTTTGCTACTTTTTATCGTCATGTAGAGCATAAATGAGCTTTGATGGTTGTCAAGTTTTTCATACTTTTTATAGTAGTTTTGGATTTGTTCATCGCTAAAGAGTTTACCACTCTCATAAACAGTAGCGTTTAAAATCACTTTTTTTGCTCGAAATATCTCTTGATGTGTATGGAGTTCAAAATGGTCTTTTTGTTGAAGTATCTTTATAATTTCAGTTTTTTTGTAGACATCTTTTATATGTTTTGTCATATCTTCAAAAACCTGACTAAAACCCCCTAAAGCGTAGTGATTTTTGTTAAATGTATACCCCAAAGCCAAAGCTGCAGTAAAAAAGTTTATATCTTTACTTGGAGCTTGCGCGACAATAAGGATTTGAGACTCCAAAAATTCAAAATACTCAAGCGCGATGCCGCCATAAAAATCATCCATAAATGTAAATGCATTGACTCTGAAATACTTTTGAAATCTCATAAAAAGAGGCAAAAAACTCAGCAGTGATTTTATTTTTGAAAAAATGTTTGCATTGGCATAGTAGTGACCGCTATACTTGTAAAATTCTCTATTTATCTCAAAAACCATCTCCCAAAATTTCCTATTTTTGGCATGAGGATAATTCTCTTGAACGCTCTCATAAAAAAGTTCAAAATCTCTAAAACGTGGGGTAATTTTTCCTTCTTGTATCACAACGATAGAGGGGTCAGTCGGGATAACTTTGGGTGTAAATCCTATGGCATCAAATACCTCTTTGACGATAAAACCCTCTTCATAACCTGCGAGGGTTGTAGCACCCGTGTTGTACATATATCCTTTGTGAAAAAAAGAGGAACTGCATCCTCCTAGATGGGAATCTTTTTCAAACAAAGCAACATCAAATCCCTTTGCACTGAGCAAAGCAGCTATCGAGCTCCCCCCTATTCCTGACCCCACGACCGCGAAATCCTTCATACGCCGTCTCTCATGAGAGTTTCATATTTTCATATATTTTTGTCAGACACTTTACAAATTCAGGATGAGAATTCGGTGCTTTTGCCACGCGATAAACTTCAAATCCAAAGATTTCAGCTTTTTCACGGTACTCGATTTCAAGCTCAAACTCTGTCTCAGAATTATCAAGAGTAAAAGCAATGGGAAAAATGATGACTTTTTTCTTTTCAAGTGCCTTGAGTTTATCGTCCAAATAAGGGCGAATCCACTCAAGCGGTCCAAGGCGTGACTGGTAGGCAAGATGCGTGTTGAAGAAATGGACTCCCTCGCTCATGAGTGCTTTGCGGGCATGATAAACATTGCGGCGGATATGTTTTTGGTATTTATCCCCTTTTTCTATAATACGTTTTGGTAAGCCATGTGCTGAAAATATAAGCTCATACTCTGATGGGTCTTCTCCCTGCAAACTCTCTTTTATACGCTCTACAATCGAGTTAATATAGTGTGCATCGTTGTAATATTCATCGATGACTTTTACTTTTGCTTTGATGTTGAGTTTGTCCAAAGTCTCATACAAATCATCATAACTTGAGAGTGTTGTTGTAGAAGAGTGGTGTGGATATAAAGGGATAGCATAAAACTCATCTACATCTCGAAGATGCTGCAAAACATCGGTTGCAAAGGGAGGTGTGTAACGCATAACCATGTGGACAGAAGCATCTTTTATGATTTCACTCATATTTTGGATAAGCTCTTTTGTGTGCGCTACAAGAGGAGATTTTCCCCCTAAATGGGCATAGTTTTTTTTGGCTTCATTTTTTCTTTTGTAGGTGATAAATTTTGCTATCATTGCTCGTATTGGCTTTGGTGCACCAATAATACGTTTATCATTAAACATATTATTTAAAAATACCTCTACTTCATCAAGATTATTCGGACCACCCATATTCATCAGTAATATTGCACGTTTCATGATTAAGACCTTAATTTTTATTTTATATTATATAAAAATTATAGCTTGATTCGTAGGAGTTATTTGTCAGTTTGAATGCTTAAGACAACTTTATTTCGTCCACTATTTTTTGCTTTATAGAGTGCATCATCGGCTCTTTTTACCAATGTTTTGATACTCTCATCTGCTATGCCTAGAGTCATACCAAAACTGACCCTAAACTTCTTTCATAACCCACATTGAGTTGCTCGCAAAGACCGTCATGTGCCAAGGAGGAACGACGAAGCAATCTTTGGTTTATAAAAAGCCTATTAAAGTTTAGCGAAAATATGTTCAAGTGAAGATTGGATATCAGGATAATCAAATGTAAATCCACTCTCTAAAATAGCTTTTGGGTAAATCTCTTTTGAGCCAGTAAGCACCGTTGCACCCTCACCAAAAAGTAACTCCAACACAAACTCTGGAAGAGGAAAAATGGTAGGACGATTTAAAACTTTGCCGAGTGTTTTTGTAAACTTACGGTTACTCACGGGATGAGGCGCTGTAGCATTAAAGAGCCCCGTGAGTTTATTTGCCAAAATGTGCTCATATATCCGCACCAAATCATCCACATCAATCCAGCTCGTCATCATGGTTCCATTACCTATGATACCACCGAGTCCAAATTTAAAAGGGGGCAACATTTGTGCAAGAGCACCGCCATCACGACCCAAGATAACTCCAAAACGGACAATAGCCGTAGGCTTATTGCACTTTTTTGCCTCAACTTCCCACATCTGCGTCAAAGAGGCCAAAAAATCATTTCCATACCCTTTGAAACTTTCATCAAAAGGGGCATTATCAGGGTAAGCGCCTATGGCTGAAGTGGAGATAAAATGCTTCACGTTGCTCTTATTGATGGCACTGACAAGCACTCTCGTCGTCTCCACACGACTAGAAACCAAAACATCTTTATATGCCTCACTCCATCGTTTGACAATAGGAGCACCAGCAAGGTTAAAAACAACATCAACCCCTTGAAGCTTTGACAAAATTTCTTCTTGAGTCTCGTTCCTTTTTATGACCACAAAATCGCTAAATTTACGCATCAGATGTGAACTCACAAACCCACTCGCTCCAGTTATGGCTACTTTCATGTTTGACCTTTTTTTTTAATTGTATCTTTTATTATAGGGAATTTGTATAGCTATTTTGTCGCTTAAGACCAATAAGAGCAGCTTCTCTTTTTTTAAATCGCACTGCAGTGCTTTTTGCACTTTTTACATGTTCTAGCTGATACGCTACCATTTTTTCAAAGGGTCTTAAAAAGAGTGCTAAATCTTCACTTTTTACACTTTCTATATGCCACTTATCCAATAATTCTAAAACACAAAGAGTTGACTCTATAGTTGAGAGGCAAAACTCTGCGGGTTGTTCTTTGATTTTAAATTCTGAGAGTTTAGCACTTGTAAAACTGAGATGCTTTAGGGCTTGGAGATTTTTGCTCTCTCGTATCATTTTTAGCGAACATGCCCAAGTTGAGTCTATGACGAAGATTGCAATATTTTTTGGATTTGTGTAGATGAGACTTGGATTTGTAGTGCTTAGGTTGATGGCCTCTTTGGACGGGTAGAGGACGAAACTCTCATGTGTTGCGATAATCTCGTTTATTTTTAGATGGTTTGTAAAATCTACGCCGATAAAGAGCTCTGAGTTTTGCAGTGCCAAATGGGTGAAATGCCCCGTTTTATTTTTGACTTTTTTAAACTCTTTTGGGTGCATAAGAATGATGAATTTTGTGTTTGTAAAAAAACTGTGAACGTATTCGCACATGCAAGAACTTTTGGGTCTGTAGCAGTTATAACACGTCTCTCTGTCACCATAATATGTTTTCATAAAGGCAATTGTACTACAATTGCGGCATGAAAAAGAGATACGATCTTATCGTTATTGGCTCAGGAGCAGCGGGAATCATGGCGGCTATTATCGCTGCACGCAAAGGTAAAAGTGTCCTTCTCTTAGAGAAGCTCTCCAAAATCGCTTCCAAACTTAAAGCAACGGGCGGCGGTCGCTGCAACCTTACAAATACGCTCTCAAACGAAGAGTTTATGGCTCGTTTTGGAAAAGACGGCAGATTTATGCAAGACGCTCTGGGTGCTTTTGATCATAAGGCTCTGAGAGACTTTTTTTTAGGCATCGGGGTTGAGACCCATGCACCTGATGGCTACCGCATATTTCCAACTTCTCATAGTTCATCCACCATCATTGCGGCACTTCAAGAGGAGATGCATAGGGTCAACATAGAACTTCTCTGCTCGCAAAAAGTAGAAGAAATTTTGATGGAAAATGGGCATATCACGGGGGTAAAAACGGCTTCGGAGATTTTTTATGCACCTAATGTCATCGTCGCAACAGGCGGACTTGGCTACCCTATTTTGGGAGCTGAAGGTGACGGCTACACGCTCGCGCAAAAACTTGGACATTCGACAACAGAGATTCACCCCGCCATGATGCCTCTAAAAACAAAAGAGACTTGGGTGAAAAATTGCCGTGCGGACACCATCGCCAAGGTGCAACTCAGAGTCGATTTGCCAAAGGCAAAAAAACTTAGAGCCGTAGGAGATTTGATTTTTACAAACAACGGCATAAGAGGTCCCGTGGTTTTGGACTTTGCAAGAGAGATAACTCCGCTTTTGAAAAAACATGGCGAAGTGCCGTTGCTTTTAAACCTCACGAAGGGCCTAAACGAAGAGCAAATTTCGCAACACCTCAAAGAAAAAGTCCTCTTAAATCCACATGCCAAGATAGGTGAGCATGTGAGCACCCTGCTTCCTTTTGCCATTTCACAAGAGTTATGTTTGTTAGCGGGAATAAATCCTGAGGAAGTTCACAACAAAATCTCTGGTGCTGCAAGGGCAAAACTCGTACAGCTTTTGGCATGGACACCTTTAAGCGTAGTCGGGCATGAGGGCTTTAAAATGGCGATGATAACCAGAGGCGGCATACAACTCAAAGAGATTGACCCAAAAACTATGCAGAGTAAAATTGTCAGCGGGCTTTATTTTTGCGGTGAAGTGATGAACCTAGACGGTCCATGCGGTGGCTACAATCTGCAATGGTCATTTTCAAGCGGCGCTTTAGCAGGAGAGCTAAATAAATAGGCGTTAATGTACAAGCTCTTGCATCGTCATTGCGAAGTTGCGAGTTGCATCGTCATTGCGAAGTTGCATCGTCATTGCGAAGTTGCATCGTCATTGCAAAGTTGCATCGTCATTGCGAGGAACGAAGCAATCTATTGTAGTCGGTAGATTGCTTCGTTCCTCGCAATGACTGGCATGAGAGGGCGAAAATAATGTGAATGGGTTCACGGCATTTTGGACTATAAACTTACGGATTGTAAAAAATTCTGTTGCATTTTGGTGAGACTCGTGTGAACTATGCATTGCAAAGCATAGTTTAAAAGTCACACACCCGTGGAAACATCTTTTTGTGTTCTTTATAAATAATAAAAGTGGAGATTG
>JFJP01050776.1_pt1 | contig 10585 bp, 6 predicted proteins | sample 431651 | NCBI WGS metagenome assembly JFJP01 (sample SAMN02602958, study PRJNA72255) | Microbial mat metagenome, whole genome shotgun sequencing project. | biome: fresh water; feature: sink hole; material: water; isolation source: purple microbial (photo- and chemosynthetic) mats found in...
CATTCTGGTCTATATTTCTTATTACCGATAAACCCCTGAATGATATTGAAGATGCACTGATTTTTGTAATGGACTTTTGCAAAATTCAGCTAATAGCCGAATTCGATATTTTTAGCGAAGAAGAATTTAACTCACGCACCCGGCAACTCGAAGCGGTGGATGATTTTATGCCTTCGGAACCGCACATCCGGGAAAATTTCAAAATAAATGTTGCCGACATTAAAACTTCTAAAATTGAAAAGCATACAACAAACCGTATTCATGTTGATGCTGCAAAACTCGATACGCTCATGTTTTTGGTGAGCGAGTTGGTTACCACCAAATCGGAATTGGTGTTGGCAATGGCAATAAAAGACGAAGACCGAATGAGCGAATCGGTACAAAAAGTCGATAAACTTTCGAAACTTTTTCGCGACAATGCCTTGGATATTAGACTTATTTCGATGCAAGAATTAATAACAAAATTTAATAGATTAATTCGCGATTTATCGGGTTCATTGGGCAAAAAAATAGAGTTCGAAACCATAGGTACCGATGTAGAACTGGACAAAACCATTATCGACAGCATTTCGGAACCTATTATGCACCTTATTCGTAACTGTATCGATCACGGAATTGAAACCCCCGAAGACCGTGCAGAAGCCAACAAACCGGAGGTTGGAATGATAAAACTTTTTGCCTACAAATCGGGTAATTTTGTTTTTATTCAAATTTCCGACGATGGAAAAGGTATTGACAAACAAAAAATTACCAAAAAAGCGATTGAAAAAGGAATTATTACCGAAAATGCACAGCTTACCGATAAAGAAATTTACGATTTAATGTTTTTACCCGGTTTTTCAACCGCCGAAAGTTTAACTCAGGTTTCGGGACGTGGAGTAGGTATGGACATAGTACGCAAAAGAATTCAGGAAATAAGAGGCGAAATAACCATCGATTCAGAATCCGGATTGGGCACTTCGTTTACCTTAAAGCTTCAACAAACCATTTCAATTATCGATACCTTGCTTTTGCGTACGCATAATTCAAAATTTGCCATTCCGCTTGAAGAAGTTGAAAGTTGCGAACTAATTGAAACCGCAGAACTCGATTTAAAGCAAAATAAACAAATGATTTATAAAGAAGGTATCATTCCTTTTGTTTCGCTTAAAGAATCGTTCAAATATTTTTATCAAATAAACGAAATTCAGCGAGTTATTGTGGTTAATAAGCAAGGAAAACGATTTGCTATTATTGTCGATGAAATTATTGGCGAATACCAAGCCGTAGTAAAACCTTTGGGCAGTGCATTTTCCGATGTCGAATTTTTGTCGGGCGCAAGCCTTTTGGGCGACGGAAGCATTGCTTTGTTGCTTGATACCGATAAACTGAAAAAACAACTTATAAACTAATACCTATGAATACTTATTTAGTGTTTTCCATAGAACGCCAAAAGTTTGCCGTATCGGTAACAATGGTGTTGGAAGTACTTCAAAAACAGCTAATAACCCATATTCCTGCAGCTCCTGCACATTTGCTTGGAATTATAAATTTCCGTGGCGAAATTTTGCCCGTGTACAATACACGCCAAAAGTTCAATTATTCTGTATCAACCAACGAAAATTCGGGTTTTATTATCGTGTTCGACTTTATTAAAAACGACGAAAAATTTACGGTAGCGGCAGAAGTTGATACGGTAAGCGATGTAATTGAAATTGCCGACCAACAAATTATTGAAGTGCCCGATTTGGGCTTAAGCTTCGAAAGTAATTTTATTAAAGGGGCACTCAAGCAAAACAACGATATAAAAATTTAGGATAAAACCAAAACAAATAAAACCAATGAAAACTACATCGTTCAAATTTCGAATTATTATTTGGTCCGGCTTAGTATTTACCTTCAGCATTGCAGTAATTATATCGTACAACGCCGTTTCGCGACTGCAGGCAGAAACCGAATATGCAATTAAAGACTCCGAATTGCTTACCGACCATTTAACCAATGCCATAATAAGCTCGATCGCAGTACGGTGAACAACATACTGGGCGAAACCTTAAAAGCAAATGCCGAATTTTTAGGAACCTATACCCTTTGGGAGCCTAATGCCTTCGATAAATTGGATAGGCAATTTACTAATAAACCCGGGCATGACCAAACCGGCCGGTTTATACCTTATTGGACCCGTAAATCGGATACAGAACTCCTTCTAGAACCTTTAATGAGTTACGAAATAGTGGGCGATGGCGATTACTACCAAAAACCAAAGCAAACAAAGGTGGATTGTATTATAGACCCTTATTGGTACGAAATTGCAGGAAAAAAGACCTTACTCATGTCGGCAGTTTCTCCTATTATAATTGAAGGCAATTTTAACGGAATTGTAGGTGTCGATTTTGGTATCGATTTTATTCAAAAGGAAGCTCAAATACTTAAAGGTGAAGTATTCAACGGTTTGTCCGAAATTGAAATAATCTCGAACAGCGGCCTATTGGTTGCAAGTACCATAGCGCCCGATTCGTTGGGTAAAAGCATTGTAGAACTTGAGCGTGCCGATGCCGAAGCGCAAATTAAAAAAATTCAGAAAGGAAAATCGGAAACCAAAATTGAAAACGATAAATTGATTATCACTAAATCGTTTATTTTTGGTAATACAACTACTCCATGGCAAATAAGGTTTATTGTGCCTACCTCCGAAATAACCAAAAACAGCCGTGCTGTAGTTATCAATTCGGTTTTGGTTGGGCTTGCATTACTCACTATCGGACTCTTGTTTATATACCTATTAATTAGCTACTTAATGAAGCCTCTCTATCAACTGATTGTTCAAACAAAAAAATTGGCACAAGGCGATATTTCAAGTCAAATAGTTATAAAGCGTAACGACGAAATAGGACAGCTTGCCATGGTATACTCGACAATGATAACAAAATTAAATGAAATTGTAGGTTCAATACGCAAAAGTACAGTAAACATTGTTAGCGGCACTACCCAATTATCGGCTGCTTCGCAGGTTATGGCAGAAGGCGCTAATGAGCAAGCCGCTTCAACGGAACAAATTTCGTCGTCAATTGAAGAAATGTATTCTACCATAGCGCAAAACTCCGACAATGCGACCCTTACCGAAAAAATTTCGGCTTCGGCAGCACAAGGCATAAGCAATGTAAACGATGCGGCAAGCAAAAGTTTAGAGGCAATACGCCGAATAAGCGAAAAAATTAAAATCGTAAACTCGATAGCTGAAAAAACCGATTTGCTTGCCATTAATGCCGCTATTGAAGCTGCGCGTGCAGGCGAACACGGAAAAGGTTTTGCAGTTGTGGCTGCAGAAATAAGAAAATTGGCAGAAACAAGCCAAAAAGCAGCCGTAGAAATTAACGAGCTTTCGGCGTCAAGTTTAAAAGCTACCGAAGAGTCCGGTAAGTTAATGCAAACTATTATACCCGATATTCAACGAACGGCTATGCTTATTCAGGAAATATCGGCAGCAAGTTCCGAACAAACGTCCGGCGCACACCAAATTTCGCAGGCAATAGAACAGTTTTCCAATGTTACCCAACAAAACTCGGCAAGTGCCGAAGAGCTTAGTGCTACTGCCGAAGAATTGGCTGGTCAGGCAAGTGCTTTAAACGAAATTATTGGGTTCTTTAAAATAAACGAAGACTCCGAAAATGAGGAAATAATCAAATCGTTTCACCCAAATAAAGTAAAAGCTAAAAAAGCTAAAGCGTACATTAATTTGGACAATGAAGCGCACACCGACAAGGATTTTGATACGTTTTAAATTTTTTGATTGTTTAAAACACTTATCAATTTTATTAAAGGGGCACTTAAGCAAAATAACGATACGATTCTGTTGTTAAATATCGAATTTTTTTTTTGAAAACAGAACTTATCAATACCAACAATTTGTTGGAAACACAAACAATTTAGTATAAAATTTTAAAAAAATAACACCATGAAAACTACATCATTCAAATTTCGAATTATTATTTGGTCGGGTTTAGTATTTTTAGTAAGCATTGGTATAATTGTATCGTACAATGTTATTTCGCGCATAGAAAGCGAAACGAATATGGCTATTGAGAATTCTCAACTAACGGTCGATAATTTATCGCGCGATATCCGATTGAAAATTGACTATACATTCGATGTTTTGCGCATTTTAAACGAAAATATAGTGGTTGCCAAAAATAAGCTCGATAGAAATACAGTAAATAATATGCTTACTTCAATTTTGAAAAGCAATCCTGATTTTTTAGATATTTGGGCTCTTTGGGAACCGAATGCTTTTGATAATATGGATAAAAAATTTATTAATAGCAAAGGAAGTGACGAAACCGGTCGGTTTATTCCAATCTGGATGCGCAAAGGTGCAGATGAGTTTATTGTAGAGGTTCCTAAGGATTATGAAGTTGAAGGAATCGGAGATTATTATGTAGTGCCTAAAAAAACAAAAAAAGAGTGCATATTGGATCCCTATTTTTACGAATATGAGTCTTTAGGAAAAACCTTAATTGTTTCGATAATTTCACCGGTTATAATAAACAATGAATTTAAAGGAGTAAACGGAATAGATTACTCGGCAAATTTTATGCAACAAATGGCTGTTGATTTGAAATCAAAAGTTTTTAACGGAAAATCGCAAATAGAAATTTATTCAAACAATGGCTTAATAGCCGCCAGTACAATTTCACCCGATTCTATAGGTCAGAGCATTATTGACCTCGAATACCCGGATGCAGAATTAATTGTAAAGAAAATACAAAAAGGAAAATCGGAAACAACCAGAATTGGCGACAATTTAGTGATTACTGAATCCTTCGTATTCGGAAGAACTGAAACGCCTTGGCAAATACGATTTACGTTGCCTTATGCTGAAATTACTAAAAAGAGTAATGAAGTTTTGCTTAATTCAATAGTAGTCGGATTAGGTCTTTTATTTATCGGATTGGTTATCATATATTTATTAATTAGTTATTTAATGAAACCGCTTTATCAACTGATTTTGCAAACTAAAAAGTTGGCACAAGGCGATATTTCAAGTCTGATAATTATTAAGCGGAATGACGAAATAGGACAACTTGCCTTGGTGTATTCGGCAATGATTACAAAATTAAATGAAATTGTGGGTTCAATACGCAAAAGTACCGCAAATATTGTAAACGGCAGTGCCCAATTATCGGCTGCTTCGCAAGTTATGGCAGAGGGCGCCAACGAGCAAGCTGCTTCTACCGAACAAATTTCGTCGTCAATTGAAGAAATGTATTCTACCATAGCGCAAAACTCCGACAATGCAACCCTTACCGAAAAAATTTCGGCGTCGGCAGCACAAGGCATAAGCAATGTAAACGATGCGGCAAGCAAAAGTTTAGAGGCAATACGCCGAATAAGCGAAAAAATTAAAATTGTAAACTCAATAGCTGAAAAAACCGATTTGCTTGCCATTAATGCCGCTATTGAAGCTGCGCGTGCCGGCGAACACGGTAAAGGTTTTGCAGTAGTAGCTGCCGAAATTAGAAAACTGGCAGAAACCAGCCAAAAAGCGGCCGTAGAAATTAACGAGCTTTCGGCTTCGAGTTTAAAAGCTACCGAAGAGTCCGGTAAGCTAATGCAAACTATTATACCCGATATTCAACGAACGGCTATGCTTATTCAAGAAATATCGGCAGCAAGCTCTGAACAAACTGCGGGTGCGCACCAGATTTCGCAAGCTATAGAGCAACTTTCGAATGTTACCCAACAAAACTCGGCAAGTGCCGAAGAGCTTAGTGCTACTGCCGAAGAATTGGCTGGTCAGGCAGGTGCTTTAAATGAAATTATCGGTTTCTTTAAAATAAACGAAGGCTCCGAAAATGAGGAAATAATCAAATCGTTTAACCCAAGCAAAGTAAAAGCTAAAAAAGCCAAAGCATACATTAATTTGGACGATGAAACGCACACCGACAAGGATTTTGATACTTTTTAATTTTTTGAGAAATTAACCTGTATTATGTATAAAACCACTTAGTGCATTGAGAAAAAACAGTAACATTTTTTTTCTTTGTTCTAAGTGGTAAATCAGACGTTCGTTATTTTTATGAATTTACCGACAATTGGAGTCGCATTGCACACACAACTAACGTAATATAAATTAATTAAATGCAATAGAACAACTGTCGCAAGTTACCCGGCATAATGCAGCAGCCGAAGAATTGAGCAGCAGCGAAGAACTGTCGAGCCAAGCGAAAGTATTGCGCGATATTATTGGGTACTTCAAAATTGAAAGAACCGGTTTTTCGTGAGCACTTTCTCAACATTCAATTAAGCAAACAAAAAAAGCAGGCAAAGTAACGTCTTCAACCGGTGTTAATTTAGATTTGTCGAAGGAACACTCGAAAGATGACGATTTTGATACCTTTTAACAGGTAAACCTAATTTAAAAATTACGGGCGATTTGGTTTTTGAAACAGTATTTATTCCTTAATCCATTGTTTTCAAATTCCATTTCGCCCAATATTTTTAGTGTTACTTTTCCAATATTCATTATAGAACCAAAAAAACCCACTAAATCGAGTGCAGCAATAAGTAAAATAACCAATAAAATATACCGAATTACTTTTGGCCCAACATTGGCTGCAAACCTTGTAGCCATGTATGCACCTGCCATGCTGCCTGCGGCAAGCACCAACCCGAGCACATAATTTACTTGTTGGTTGTACATAAAAACTGCCAAGGCAAAAGGCGTATAAAGCAGTACAATAAGCACTTTAATGGCGTTGGCTTTAACCAAATCGTAACCTGAACTTAGCACCAAACCCGCCAACAAAAAGAAGCCTACTCCGGCTTGAATAAAACCACCGTAAACGCCAATAGCAAAGAATATTACTACTTGCAAAAAGCTTGGTTTTGCCGATATTTTACCGGCTTGTCCTTTAATCCAAGCTTCGGGTTTAAGCAGAATTACAAAAAACATAATAATTAGCAGTGCACCAATGGCTTGCTTCAGTATTTTTTCGTCTAAATCTACGGCTAAAAAAGCGCCTATTAGCGAGCCAACCGTGGTAGGAATGGCAATTAGCAACCCTTCGCGCACATTAAACACTTTTTGCTGCTTAAATCCGGCTACTCCAACTAAACTTTGCAAAAAAATGGCTATTCGGTTGGTGCCGTTTGCCATACCTGCAGGCAAGCCCAAGTACATAAGCATAGGTAACGAAACCAACGAACCGCTTCCGGCAACCGTATTAATAAAGCCGCTTATAAAACCTGCAACTACCACTGCTGCATACAGATACCATTCCATAGTTTATTTTTTACGAATCATCATTATTCCGTCGCGAATAGGTAAAATGAGGTTTTCCACGCGCACATCGTTTTGCACCAACTTGTTAAATGCTTTTATGCCGTCGGTGTAGGCATCATCTTTTTCGAGCAATACTTTACCGTCCCAAAGCACATTATCGGCCCAAATAAAACCGCCCGGTTTTAATTTTTGCATGGCAGCCTCGTAATACGCGGCATATTGCCGTTTATCGCCATCAATAAAAATTAAATCGAAAGTTTCGGTTAGGGTGGGCATAAGTTGCAACGCATCGCCTATTAAGTATTCAATTTTTGCTGCATATTCCGATTTATCGAAAAACGAACGAGTGAAAGATTCCAACTCGTCGTTTATATCGATTGTGGTAATTTTTGCACCCGTGCCGAGTGCTTCGGCTATGCACAAAGCCGAATAGCCGGTGTAGGTGCCAATTTCGAGCACACGCTTTGGGTTGAGCATTGCCGTAAGCATTTTCAAAATTCGTCCTTGCAAATGCCCCGAAAGCATGCGTGGAAGCAATATTTTCACATGCGTTTGCCTGCCAAGTTCTTGCAAAAAATCGGGTTCGGCATCGGTATGTGCCAAAATATAGTTTTCGAGTTCTTTCTTCAAAACAAAAAATTATAAAAAATTAAGTGCGCAAAGATAAAAATTTTACCGGTGCGCACTTATAATATGGATTCTTTATGCAATAAAAAAGTAGATTATTCAATCACAAGTTTTTGCACTTTATTAAAGTTTTTGGTTGAAATATGCAGAAAATAAATGCCTTTTTCCATATTTCCGGTGGTTAAAACAAAATTACCTGTCAAATTATTTTCAGTGGTAGTTTGTACGGTTTTTCCTGAAACGCTTATCAATTTAAATACATAATTATTGGGTGTTTCAGGTAATTGGCAAGTTACAAAGCCTTTTGCCGGGTTCGGATAAATTGTAATTTCCGGCACTTCCGGTTGGTTCTATAATCGCCCACATCGAGTCCGTTGAAAATTTTAACGGTTTCCCACTTTTGCCAGCCGCCGGTGTTAGGTACATTTACAGTTTGTATGGTAGTTTCAATATTATCTTTAACCTTTATAACATCAAACGAACTGTTGGTAAAAGTTGTTGCTACCCTAAATTCGAACATAAGTTGTTGCGCTTGTGTAACTTGTATTCTGTAATCCAAATAATCGCCCGCATTGGTGTAAGCTGCATTTTTACCTCCGCCCACATCGGTACAAATTTCAAACGAAAAACCATTATTAAAGCTAAAATCTTCAGCCTCAATAGTTCCGGGAATTCTAAAAGCTTTTGGCAAATTATTTCTAACCGTATTACATCGCCATATCGAAAATTTGCCGGAGGAGATAAGGTTATTGCAAACTCCGATTCGGTGCTGTATTCGGCACTTTGAACAGCTATTTCGGTATTATTTACTTTAATTTTGAAATCGCTTGCCGAAATTGTTTTATCCTTCCATAATTTTTTATTGAAGAAAAGCTGCATTTTAGTTCCTTCGGCATTGGTTGCACCCTCAATTACTTTGCCCTGAATGTTGCCGATGGTTACCGGATTATAAATTTTGAAATAGTTCAGGTTTACACCGCTGCTCAAAATTTTAATTTTTAACTGCTGAACTCCTTTATAAAAAATCAAGTTATTGATGGTTAGGGTTTGGTACGTGTTGTAGGAACCGGTACTTGGCAGCACAATTTCACCCGTTACCGGACTGTTATTGCTGAATAGCTGAATTTTAGCTCCGGCTGAAGCCGCTGCATATCGAATATCGGCACTAAATCCGCCCGATTGTGTAATATCAACGGTATAAGTCATAAATTCATCTACTTCGGTAAATCCGACTGCAAAACCGTTGGTATTCGGCACATCGGCGCAAGGTTCAATATCCACTCCGTCGTTGCGGTACGCCCAACCACGGTTCCATGCGGTATAGGTGCCGGTTGAAACCTGATAGGTAGCTATATCGCGGTCGAAATACGCAATTCCATTCTTGCCCATGTCGAAGTCGGTTGCGTAAATTATGGACGAAATTGTATGTTTTTTGAAAGGTTTGGTTTCGTCGGAATTTACTTGCCTAAACATGGCATCGAGCACATCGTTGCGAATTACACAGTTTTTAATCAATAAATTATCTGTCAGTTCTTTAAGTGCGTTAACCGCTTCGGTTTTTGTGGGTTTTGTGGTCGAATTTCCTTTCCAATAATCGAGCATTTTTTGGTATCCGACCGGTTTCTTAACCGAAAGTGTTCCGGCAATGGCATCAATTTTTTTCCAAGGCCACCAAGCCCAACCAATTTTATTATCTTCCATTAATTTAATGGCTTCGGCAAACCATGCGTTCGAGTTTTCGCCGCTCTCACCCAACCAAATCGGTACATTATATTTGTCGCGCAAGTCGGTAGCAAATTTAATACTGCCGGCATCGTTATAACTCCAATATTTATGAAAACTGTATGCCATATTCGTATCGAAAGGAGGAGTAAGCCCGGTAAAATCGTTGGCGAACCAATTTCCTTCAATGAAAATTAAGTGGTTTTTATCAACTGTTCTAATAGCCTGAACAATACGAGTGTACAAGTTTTTAAGGTCGGAATTATTTGGCAATGTCCAATTAGGCTCGTTTATAAGGTCGTAGCCACCAATGTATTCTTCGTTTTTGTAACGGTCGGCAAGTTTTTGCCACAGCGCTACGGTTTTAGCCTTATTCGCTTCGCTTTCCCAGAGCGAAGGTTTAGTGGCATCGTAATCGCTAATGGCTGCATCTTTTCCTTGCCCACCCGGCGTAGCGTGCAAATCGAGAATGAGGTAAATTTTTCGTTGTTTGCATTGTGCCAATAAATTATCGACCATCGTAAAGCCGGTTTCCAACCAAGTAATTTGCCCCGGTACCGGTTCTTTTTCAATAGGCGGAGTAAATAAATCGTAGTGCAGCGGCAAACGAATACTGTTAAAACCCCATTTTGCAAGCGAATCTAAATCGGAAACTGTAAAATGATTTGTATGCTGTGGGCCTGCAAAATCAGCCGTTTGCAACATATAACCTTCTTGCAACATCCAACCGCCCAAGCCCATTCCGCGCAACAATATTTCGTTGCCGTTTTGGTCGGTTATGTATTTTCCGTTGGCTTTTAAAAAATTAGTTTGTGAATAACCCGGGTATGAAATACATGAGTATATCACAATAAACAAACATGCAAGCAATAACTGCCGCATTCGAGTACATAAATTTCTCATAATTAAAATATTTAAAACATTCGCGCTTCAAAAGTAAAAATAAATAAAAGTGCAAGCGCAAACGTTTGAAAT
>JFJP01024738.1_pt1 | contig 10583 bp, 17 predicted proteins | sample 431651 | NCBI WGS metagenome assembly JFJP01 (sample SAMN02602958, study PRJNA72255) | Microbial mat metagenome, whole genome shotgun sequencing project. | biome: fresh water; feature: sink hole; material: water; isolation source: purple microbial (photo- and chemosynthetic) mats found in...
CTTTAGCATATCTTGAGTATTGGCAAGTAAATAATAGGATTGAAGTTATCGCGTTTATGGTTAATGGGAATGGAAGCCGCCGAACGGGTTTCCTTGGCCACGGCCAGATCTTCTGCCTCCTCCAGCGGAACCGGTGAACATGTTCATGAATGGGTTCCCTCCACCCATGCCGCCCATCTGGAACAGCAGGTCGCTGATGTCGACGCCTCCACCGAAGCCATGCATGTGCGAGCTGAAGTCTGCGCCGCCTCCTCCGTTGGGGTCGTAGGCGCCCATGTCGTACTGCTGCTTCTTCTTGGGGTCGGTCAGCACGGTGTAGGCTTCGTTGACTTCTTTGAACTTGAGCTCTGCCTCGGCCTTGTCTTCCTCGCTCTTGTCCGCATGTCTGTCTGGGTGGAACTCGAGGGTCTTCTTCTTGAAGGCTTTCTTTATGTCGTTCTCGGTGGCCTCTCGTTCGACTCTGCCGTCAGCGGTGGCTACCCCAAGACCTTGTAGTAGTCTTTCTTCGACTGCTTCTTCGCCTTCGCTGCGAGCTGTTTTATGTCTCCTTCGAGATTGAGGGTCGAATCGTTCGTCTGAGCCTGTCTCAGGTCCTGCTCAGCTGCGACATAGCTGATTGATAGGGGATTACTTTTCGAGTTTTTCTTGGCAGTTTGAGCGCTTGAGGTAGGCTTTGGCGTAGGCGTGATTGAACTCGATTGACCTGTTGAGCTCTTTGATCGCTTCTTTGTATTTGTTTTGCTTCATGAGGCAGGTGCCGATGTTCATCAGGACGATCGCGTTGAAGTTTCGGTTGTACTGGTCTACTTCAGCTGCTTGGCGATACTTCTCGAGCGCATCGTCGTACTTGCCTGCCTTGAAGAGCTCCGTTCCTTCGTCCTTCAGGTTGTTCGCAGTTTTCCACCGCTTCACGCTGTCCCTGAAGAGCGGGAAGTCCTGGTCGTTCGTGTTTCCTTCTTTCCAGATGTTGATGCCGTGATCGCTGAGTCAGTCACTGCGTACGTGCTTCCTCTGTACAGGTAGACCAGTCCCTGCACCCAAGTGAAGTCTGAGAAGCTGCTGTACTCCTGCTGGTACTTTTTCACCAGCGTGAGCGCGTCTTCGATCTTGCCGAGATACGCGGTGAATTCTATCTTCTTAACTATAATATCGCGGTAGTTCTGGCACTTGTCCAACAGGCACTCGATCTTGCGCAGGCAGGTTTCGAAGTCGTTCTTCTCGAGCGCTTTGTCGTAGTCTGCCTTGTAGCTCTGAAGCACCTTGATGTCCTGCAGCTTGTTCTTGATGTCGTTGTCTTGCGGCTTGATCTCCAGCGCATTTATGATGGTTTCGAAGGCTTTTTCCAGATCTCCTAGAGATATATAGGCATCAGCCTTTCTGAAGTAAGCCTTTGCATAGTCAGGGTCTAGTCTAAGCGCTTCCTCGCAGTCGCTGATGGACTTTTTGAATTTCTTGAGCTGGTAGAAGCAGTTCGCTCTGTTGGTAAAGAAGATCTTGTCTTTCCTCTTCTCAATCGCCTTGGTGTAGAATTCTATGGCTTCCATATAGTTGCCAGCTTTGAACTCTTTATTGCCTTGCTCTTTGTAGGTGTTCGCCAAATTCTCTTCTTCCATTTCGGTATAATTATTGCCAGTTCCAGATCTCACTCAATTTATTCTCTTTACGATCAAGGTCTAGAAAAATCTAGACTCAAGAGATCTAGGCTTTGGCGCTGCTGGGGTAAATTAAAGTCGCCAGAAGATAAAGAGCTGGCAAGAGAAAATAATTTAGTTCAATTACAAGGCGGCAACTTGATGGAAAATTTCATGCAGAGCGACTCAAGCTGGAGAAAGCAGCGACGCAGCTCTTCAGACCCCAACAGAGACCTGTTCCAGTCTGCAGCGGAGCTCAACAGGACGAACTACGACTGCGTGCAGACCGAGAACTTCTCCAAGTTCGTGTCCAGCCAGTTCGAGTCGATCACTTCGCTCGTTTTGGCCAGTCTCGACTTTTCTCTAGCCGCGAGGAAACACAAACAGCTGGCTGCCAATCGAGAGCTGTTTGACGACCCGGACTTCGAGGCCGGAAGTGTCCAGACGCGAGGAGCTGCTCAGTCGGCGGAGATAGATGAGGTCTGGCCCAGCATCGAGTGGGCCCGCGTGAGTGACATCATGGGCAACGACGACTTCCTGGTGTTCAACTACATCTCTCCCAACGAGATCAGACAGGGCGTCCTGTCCAGCAGCTACCTGCTCTGCGCCTTCAGCATCCTGGCAGAGCAGCGCGAGCTGATAAGCCGTTTGTTCTCATCTTCGGAGCCCAACGAGTTCGGTGTCTACTCGATCTGGCTGTTCATCAACGGAGCTTGGCAAGAAACCCTAATCGACGACTACCTGCCAATCATCAATTACCCGGAAGGCATCGAGCTTGGATGTTCTCGAGCAAGCCAAGATGAGATATGGGTTAGTCTGCTCGAAAAAGCTTATGCCAAAGCTTACGGCGGCTACAGCAACATCCAAGAAGGAAATACCATCAGCTCTTTGAGAGACTTGACAGGTGCTCCGATGATTCGCATCGACTGCTCTGCACCGCTGGACTCACTGTGGGAGCAGTTGGGGGAGCACTTCGAGAAAGGCTTCGTCATGTGCGGCACAGTCTCTGCCGGCGTAAACTTCTCGGGCGTCTATGAAGGCTTGACGTACTCGTTGATTGGATGGGGGGTGGTGCAGGACCAGCAGGGCCAGCAGGTGCGACTGCTGAAGATCCGCATTCCTTGGGGTGGCGAGTGGACAGGCAGGTGGAAAGCGAAGGACCCTAACTGGACGCTCGACAACTATGAAGCGATGGACTACTACCCTGCCAAAGACGGCTGCTGCTGCGTGATGCTCGAAGACTACGTCGAGATGTTCGACGCTGTCTACTGCTTCGCTGTTGATAAGTCTACTGTTCCTGGCAGCTTGCAGATTGCTAGAGCTGCCTCAGAAAAGCAGAAAACGTCGCTTATCATCGAAGCTGCTTCAGAACAAGACTGCTTCCTGACTATGGATCAAATAGACCAGCGATTCTGCCAGCAGAAGACCAGCTACTCGCCCTGCAGAGTTATGGTCCTCCGAGTGCTCGGCCAAGCCTTCTCTCTTGAAGCAGTCCTCACAGATGCGACTCGAAACCTCTGTCTCTTCACCAAGCTGCGGGCAGGCAGGTACATCTGCCTGATCGAGACCTACTGGGCCAATCCTGAACACCAGAGCTTCGTCTGCGGCTGCTACTCCTTCGACAGCCTGTCCATATCCAAGAGCAACTTCGAAGCTGAAGAATTTGACATGATCCAGCAGAAAGCCATCAGGTCTATGGCAGTTTCGAACCTCAGGTTTTTCCAGCAGATATCCTCACATCCTCTCAAACAGAAAGATTTTGGAGCCGTCATTTCACAGTACATCGCTCGTGATGATAAAAACGGTATCGTTGTTTTGGCTTTAAAAAACGACAAAGGCAATGCAGACTTTGTTTGGCAGTTTAGGCTGTTGAACATCGCAGGTCTCGAAGTTCTCGCAGGAAAAGTTTCAAGAGACCAGTGCAGAGTCACCGTTTTGAAGAACACGACTGAGATCCTGATTTTGAAGTTCGACCCGAGAGGCATCAATGTAAACAGCAACATCGAACAACAAATAGCCAATCTGCAGATCACAAACCTCAAAGACAGCATAAGTGACTTCGACGCCTTCGCAAACACAGACAAGACTCAGAAAACCCAGGCGTGGCAGAAATCCTCCAGGAGAGCTGCTCCTCAAGATACGGAGCGAGAGACTGATTGCAGTGCCTGCACTTTGATCTAACCAGGCTCACTTCAATATACTTCTTAGAGATCCATCACCTTGACTTTTTTTACTTCTCTTAATAATTCTTCAGATAACTCTACCTCGTCAGCCAGCTCTCTTTCTTCAACTCGAAGAAACTGGACAAGGATTCTTTTAAACATCTACTCAAAGAAAAGTTAAAGGCTTGAGACCTTAGTCTGGAGCCTCTGGAATACTTCTCGAATGCTATTTTCCGCATCTGTGCTGATCGAGTAGGCTTTCTGGAAATCTAACTCAGTTGTGGCCTTGACTTTTTCTTCAAAGTTTTCCATAGCAAAGGCCATCACGATATCTTTGAGAGTGACTCCGCCAGCTGTATGAGTGCTCAAGGTGACATCGACTCGATTGTACACGTTGAACCACTCTGGGTGGTGGTCAGTGAGGTCAGCGAGGGCAGCATTCCACCTCATGAAGAGAAAAGCTTGTTTGAAGTCTGCGAACTTGAATTCTCTTCTGATCATTTCCCTTTTTTCGTCCTTCTGAGTTTCCCATTGCTTCAATTTCAGTCCATTAACATACCTGCTGAGGTCTTGTACAGACAGCTTTGGGTATTCTGTCGCTGCGATCTGTTCGAGGCTCGTCAATTCCTTTAGAGTGCGGCCTGCTGAAAATCCTCTTGGTAATTTAAATCTCGAAAGCATTATAATATGGACCAATCGGAAGTCTTCAACCCGGACCTGTTCACCGAAGAAGAATACAACCTGTTCTATGGCAAGTCCTTAGAACAGTCACAAGTCAAGAAAACGAAAACTCTCAACGCGCGATTGAAAAACGGCACAGATAAAGACTTGAAAGTACCATCAAGTAACCCAGTCATCCATAGTGGTCGAAGAAGAAAGGCCCAAATCGAGATGGGAGAGAATGGTAATTCTGCCGAAGAACAAGTACAAGCGATACTTTGATAACTTTGTGCTGATGCTGGTCATCTACTCGACGATAACCACTGCGTACTACGTCGGTTTCGATGACGACGCTGAAGGATTGTAACTTTATATCAAGGCAGCTGGAAGTATTTCGACTTCGTTGTAGAAGGCTTCTTCTACTTGGACATCATCCTCAAGTTCTTCACAGCGTACATTTCCGACGAGACTGGAAATACGATCACAGAGAAGAAAAAGATAGCCAAAAACTACTTCTTCTCCAAGTCTTTCCTGAGCGATTTCATCTCCACCTTCCCGCTGTATTTGATGTTCAAGAACGGAGAATTCACCAGGATCCTGAGACTGTTCCGCTGGCCCAAAGCCTTCAAGCTGTTCGACAGCTCGAAGTTCGAATCGCTCATCGAGTGCATCATGAAGATCAAGCTGGGCAAAGACGGCTCTAACCACCACCACGAACTGATGAGGACCAAGTACATCTCTCGCTACATCTACAAAATCATCCGGCTTATAGCCTTCGCACTGCTACTGACATACTTCTCGGGATGCGTCTGGCACTACTTCTGCAACCTCAACCCATTCAAGTACGCAGAGACCTTCGTGAACAATGAGAATGTGGCATCGAAGAAAGGCATCAGTCGACTGATCGTTTGCTGCTACTTTGCGCTGACTACACTGGCGACTGTCGGCTACGGTGACATCGTGCCGAAGAACAACTTTGAAAAGGTTTTTGGCATCCTGCTGATGATCTTCGGCATTGCATTCTTTTCATACATCATGAGCAACTTCAACGACATTCTCATCAACTACGACAAGAAGATGGGCATCGTCGACCAAGGCAGCGACTTGCAGGTGTGGCTGACTTCTCTTTCTAAGTTCACTTCACAGAAGCCTCTGCCTCGCAAGCTCGTCAAGAAGATCGACCAGCACTTCCGCTTCTACTGGAAGAACGACCGACTCTCGTCCATCACCAAAGACGACACCTTCTTGAAGCTGCTGCCGAAAGACATCCGCTTCGACGTAGCCTCGCATGAGCCAGCTCATCAAGCACCTCTTCGACGACGTGTACCAGATGTTCCGCGGCTTCTTCTTGATGAAGGAGTTCGACAAGTCGCCGTTCTTCTACGACGTCGCCTTCTACCTGCTGCCGCGCAAGGCCGAGACCGGCGAGAAGATCCTGGAGCAGGGCGACGACGTGAACGAGATCTACTTCATCCTCGACGGCGAGGTCAAGCTGAGCTTCCAGACACCCGACGGCGAGGTGGCGCGCTACTTCGGCAAAGACTACTACTTCGGCGACTACTACGTGTTCTTCGAGAAGCCGGCCGAGTTCAGCTACGTGAGCACCACGCCCGTCAACATGCTCGTGCTGCCCAAGTCGAAGTAGCCGCTGCTCACCAGGATGCTCGAGCTGGCCGCGACCTACAAAAGCATCTACGACAAGATGCTCTCGAACTCGATCAAGAACTCCATGTACACCGCCAAAGCCATGGTACCTGCCGCTCACCCAGCAAGCCTCGCTCTGCAGCCTGCTCGAGAAGAAAGACTCGCCGCTGAACGCGCGCAAGATCCCGCCCGAAGAGATCGCCGAGAAGTACACGCTCTACGTCAAAGAAGAAGCCAAGCGCAAGCGCGAAGAACGCATCAAGCGGAAGAACAACGAGATCTTCGTAGCAGCCGCTCACCCAGAAAGACGAGATCGAAAACCACAAGAACGTGGCTGTCACGAACAAGGCGGCAGACTCCACCTCGAAGAACTTCCGACAGAACCTGGACGACCTCGACACCATCGCGAAGAAGATCGACAAGCTCAAAGAGAAGCTCGAGAAGTCCCTCACTTAATTACGCTCTACCCGTCCCAGTCGTTCGACTCTTCTTGCACGAAGCTCGCCGACTTCTCGTACTGGAAGCCCGGGTCGCCCGGCCGCAGCTGGCGGAACTCTTTGTCCATGGTCTTCTTCACCAGCTGCACCTCCTCGTCGTTCAGTTTGTTCAGGTCGAGTGTGCGGTAGTCGAAGTTGAGGTCTGAGAACCGAGACTGCTTCGCCTCCTGCGTGCCGTTGCGACGACTCAGCTGCGAACGCGCCAGCTCTTCTTCGTCTTCGTCGGGGATGTCGTCGAAGCCGTCGTCGTCGGGCTTCTTGGGTCGGGCCGAAGGCTTCGACTTGGACAGCTCGCTCTTGATGTCTTCGAAGTCGTCGAAGTCGTCGTCGAAGTCTTCCTTGGGTGGAGACTTGTCCTTGCCGACTCTCGCCTGAGACTTGCGCACCGAGGACTTCTTCGACTCGTCGAAAGGCAGCTCATCGAAGTCGTCGAAGTCTTCGTCGAAGTCGTCCTTGGTGTTGGCAGGCTTGGGAGAGACGATGGGTTCTGGTTTCTTGTGCGAGTCGAAGAAGACCTTGTCTTTGGCCGGTTTGGACTGTTCGTTGGGGACGGGCTTGGCCAGAGGCTTCTTGTCTTTGTCTTTGAGCGAGTCGGGCGGGCCGCTGAGCTTGGACCTGGACAGACTGGGGTTTTTGAAGATGCTGGGCAGCCCTTCTTGGCTGAGCTTCGAGTGGCTCAGGCCTTTGCGGCCGAGTCCCAGGTCTTCGCTGCGCAGCTCGTCTTCTTCTTCGAAGTCTCCGAGCGACTCTTCGATGGGCGAGTGCGGCTTGACCAGCGACCGCGACTGTTTGCGGCCTGCGTCGGGAGTGACTTCGGTCGCACCAGACCGCGGCCTCGCGTCTGTCTCTGCAGGCGTCGGCTTGCGGTCGAGCCTGGCTGGCTGCTTTGGCTCTGCAGACTGCCTGCACTTGCGGACGAGCTTGAGGATGAGTCGGTCGAGCGCGGCAGACGAGACTCTGTCTGCGCTGAAGTAGGGACCGTGTCTGTGCAGCACGAAGTCGCGGATGGCTGCAGGGTCCAGGTTGTCGCGGAAGCGGTCGAGACGGACCTGGTGATGTTTGGGCCGCGCGCTGTGTGCGTCGAGGTACTTGACGATGAGTGCGGGTGGCTGCGTGGCGACGCCGAGCTTGAGCGGCTTGTACGAGGCGAAGTCTGCGTGTGTGGTCATGCGCGGATTACGGCGAGCGTCGATAAAGTATAATCATCCGGTGTCTTTTTAGAAGAAGGCGCTGCGAGGAATCAGTGCCGCCTGGGTTTCCCGACTTCGACCCTGGAAGACTCCCAGCTCTACACAAAAGCTTCTAATGGATATCAGAACGGGTTGGTACGGTAGCCAGCATGCCTTTCAATTCGCAGAACTCCAACAAGAATCTTCTTCCTAAACTCCTAACATATCTTCCTAAACCGCCACTTTCAAATTTGAATTTAATCTGCTCGCTCGCACAGACCGCCGACCCGCACACAGCCAGTCCACACAACCACAAGCCAGAAGCTTGCACTGCGAAAGTTACATTTATGCCAGTATTAACGACGCTTGTAAGTGAACTTTCTTCTTGCTTTGTAGAGTCCAGTCTTCTTCCTCTCGACCAATCGATGGTCATGCCGCAGGAGGTTCAGCTTCATCAAGATTGGAAGGTATGCTTTGTCGAAGTGCGATAGCGCCTCTTTAGCTAGGGCCTACCTTTGCGACCGCCAACTGGCAGGCTTCACTTTGGCCTTGATTTCCTCCTCCATAGACACGAAGAGAAACGTCGAACTCGCAAGATGTGTTTGTGACAGCTAGAGGAGTGACGATTTTGAAGCGCTGGGCGTGGATCTCGAAGTACTCAGTGAAGTCTCTGTTGTTGACTGTGATCCTCCCACTGCCTTCCACCAACTTGCAAGTGGCTCTGGAGCTTTTCCTCGAGCCTCTGCCGACCGCAAACACAGTGCCATCTTTGTCTTTGCCTTTGTCTTTGTGTTCTATTCGCATTCCGTACTTCGACTGGTTTGCAAGATGGAGGTTTGGCCTGTCATTTTTAAAGAAGTCATAGAAGTTCTGTGTGAGGTATTATTACGAGGTTGATCGGCAGGTCGACTCCTTTCTCGTTAAGCTCTTTCGTGAAGTCTTGATTGAGTCGGAGAACGTCTTGGACGTAGTGTCTGAAGAAAGGCTGGTAATCGATCTTGGAGAAAAGCGCCATTTCCTTCTGCTCTTCTTTTGAAATTTCAGTTTGCATGCCAAATTGGAAAGTCTTGGTTTCTGCCATGCTGACGAAGATTCTGGTTGATCGATGGCTACTCATCGAGTGGAGTGACACGGATGTCTTCGTCTTTCATCTCTTTGAGTTCAACCTCTATTTGTCGCTCCGTGTTCTTATCTTCTTCTGTGAGGATGATTGTAGTTGTTTTTGCAAATGGGTTGGTGTTCTTTGTGGTGAGCAAGAAGTCCTCTTCTTCCAGGTTTTGATCGTCTGCTGTATCTTCAAACTTCTTTTGCAGTACCTTTACGTACTTCGGGTAGATTTTGTCGTACTCGAAACCGAACTTCTTCCACAATAAATCATGCTGATCATAGCTCTGTGAGAGCATTGAAGCTTCTTTAGTGCCTGATTCGAGTTCAAATATCTGTTTCACAGCCAAAGGCGAATCCTCCAGTATCTTGTCAACACGCATCATGATCTCGTTGAAGGTCGGAGCTTGTTTGTTGGTCAGTCGCAGTCGACGCTCGATGTTTTGAATCTTTTCGTCGAGTTCGGGGAGAGTCAACATGTTCTCCAAGTAAGGCAGGCCTTGCTGGTCGGTGTCCTTGTCGTAAATGGTGTTGAGCTGTTTCGCTCTGTGGTCAAAAGATCTCTACGTCGTTTCGTTTGGCAGGTTGTTCAGAGCGAGGAGCTTGTACTTGTTGAGGAAATAATTCTGCTTTATCTGCTTGTGAATTTGTTCTTCGAGTGTCTTAGTCTCCATTTTTGGGTGCACGCTGTTGAAGAAGTTCAGAACGTTTCCGAGGTCTGTCAGTGAGTTAAGAGTGATCTCTTCATCTTCCGAGAAGAAAGGGTCTTCCTTTCCTATCACGTCTAATTCGAGATCAAAATTCTGGGCCATTTTCCTGCGGACGGCTGTGTGAGTAATGTTTACATTGAGCCTTCGCCAGAACGTTTTTCTTTACCTGTTCCTTTGCCAGGTACATTGCGATGCTTTTAACTTTCTCCTCAGGCAGTTCAAAGGTTTTTATCTTTTCAAGCAGCTTATCATGGTCACTGTTCATGCTCAAAACTGATAGCTGTTCCCAGTCTGATTTCTTGAGAAGGTTTTTAGTTTCAATCAAGCTTGAGCCTCTCTTTGCGTTGGACTGGAGAGCTTCGTGGAGGATGGTATCGAAGAGCACAAGCTTTGCTTTTTCTAAGTAGTTTGCCTGCATAGCTTTAGCAAGGACGAAGCGATGGAGGTAGATAAGCTCATCTTTTTGGAAAAAGCTCAAGTCAGTAAAGATCTGAGCGATTTCTTCAGCGAAGCCAAGGTTTGATTTAGTCTTTTCGCGCTTCTTAAGTTCGATGACATCGTCGAAACCGAAGCCGTAGAGAAGGCCAGTGTCTTCGTCCACAATTAGCTTGTCTTGCATCCTCTCGATAATCGGTTGGTATGGAATGTTTCTCGGTAGGTATTTTCCCAAGACTTTCTCTTGTTATTTATTTCTACCGATCTCTCACTCATCAAGTCCTTCGTCGTCTTTACTGACTTCACGAACTTGTTCACAAGCCGCGCGTTGTATCCTGCTTTTCGACCTGCGAGCTTGTCTCCGTAGTTGGCTTTAAGGTATGCAAATTCTTCGCGAGTGTCAGGGTACAATGGGTTGTTTTCGATCTTGGCTGTGAAGCTCCGACCAATGTGTTTCATGCTGTATCGCGACGCTCGCAACATGATTGAGGTGTATATGATAATGTTAGTTGAGGTGAATATCGAGTCGGTGATATAATATAGCTATTAGATAGGGGTTTGGGGTTTGGGG